>Ga0181604_10005022_pt1 | contig 10617 bp, 10 predicted proteins | sample 041ome_12_FD_148663 | JGI IMG/M metagenome (GOLD analysis project Ga0181604, IMG submission 148663) | Coastal salt marsh microbial communities from the Groves Creek Marsh, Skidaway Island, Georgia - 041410US metaG (spades assembly) | ecosystem: Environmental > Aquatic > Marine > Intertidal zone...
ACCTAAAAAGAAGAACAAATGAAGCCTTGTCCTACTTGTCCCTATCCTAAGAAGTGTAAGGCAGCAGGTAAATGTTTGCGTGGTGCAATGCGTAAAACTAAAAAGAAAGCATAATAATGAACTATTTAGATTTAGTTAATGATGTACTAATAAGACTTAGAGAAGATGAGGTAACTGCTACAACAGATACTCCATACTCTAAACTTATTGGTAAGTTTGTTAATGACGCTAAAAGAACAGTAGAAGATGCGTATCAATGGAATGCTTTGTCTGAAACATTAACAGTAACTACTGCTAATGATTTGTTTAACTATGTTATGACAGGATCAGGTCAACGATTTAAAGTAATTGATGTTATTAATAGTGAAGATAATGTATTCCTAGAGTATAAACCTTTTAGTCAGATGAACAATTTGTTTCTTAATCAGACACCACAAAAAGGTACACCAGCTTACTACAACTTTAATGGTGTAGATACTAACGGGGATACTCAAGTAGATATTTATCCTATTCCTGATGGTATTTATAACGTGTTCTTTAACATCTATAAACCACAAGTATCACTAAGTGCTGGAGCAGATCGGTTAGTTGTACCTGCTGAACCTGTTCTTAAATATGCTTATGCAATGGCTGTAGCAGAACGTGGTGAGGATGGTGGACTAGCAGCACAAGAAGCTACTGCACTAGCTGATTTATCTTTAGCGGATCATATAGCTATTGAGAACGGTAGATACAGTGACGAATACATCTGGCATCAAGTCTAATGGCTGGTAGATTACAATCATCGACAATATCAGCACCAGGTTTTCTTGGTGTTAATACACAAGAAAGTAGTGTTGATCTTGCGTCAGGCTACGCATTAGAAGCATACAACTGTGTTATAGATAAGTTTGGTCGTATAGGTGCTAGACGAGGTTGGCAGAAAGTAAACAGTTCTACTAACTCTGATCTATTGACAAACGACATTGAGTTTATTTATAACATACCTGAGACAGATGTAACACTGTGTGCTGGTAATAATTTAATATTGTCAAGAGCTAGTGGTGCAAGTACATTAGTTACTGAAGTAAATACTACAGTAGTTGACCAGCCAGGAACAGGTACAACAGCATACACCATCACAAATAATAACTGGATGGGTGCTAGTATTGTATTTGGTGAAGGACCAGATGTTAGTCCTCATGCTTACTTAGCACAAGCAGGTCATCTACCTTTGGTTTATCACAAACTAGGAGCTAGTCATGCACATACAGGTGCTTACGGTTTTAATTTACTTAGTGACGCTGGCTCAGTACCTACCACCTATGCTTCTCCTAGTGATTTTAAGCCTAATGTAGTTATAGGAGCTTATGGTAGAACATGGTGGGCTGACATTGCTAACGATAAACAAACACTTTACTTTAGTGCGTTACTAGATGGTACTAACTTAGCAACAGGTGACTCAGGTTACTTGTCATTAATTGATGTGTTTCCTAACGGAGACGAGATAGTAGGACTAGCAGCACATAACGGTTTCTTAATTATATTTGGTAGAAGAAACATTGCTGTTTATGCTAACCCTATTGATGTGACAAGATTAGAGTTAGTAGACTTAGTAGCTAACGTAGGTTGTATTGCTAGAGACAGTATTGTCAACACAGGTACGGATGTTATGTTCTTGTCTGACACAGGCGTAAGAAGTATTGCTCGTGTTATTCAGGAAAAGTCAGCACCTATTAATGATATATCGTTTAATGTTAGAGATGACTTAGTTTCTTTTGTAGAATCAGAAACTAATAAAATAAAAATTAAAGCAACTTATTATCCTAAAGATGCTTTTTATTTATTAACACTGCCAACATCTAAGTATGTTTATTGTTTTGATCTACGAGGTAGATTACAGAACGGTGCAGCAAGGGTTTCTATCTGGGATAGCATTGAACCCACCGCCCTACATGTCACTTATACAGGTGATCTTCTCGTAGGTAAAGCAGGATACTTAGGTAAGTACTTAGGATTTTTAGATGATGCAGATACTTATAGATTACGTTACTACACTAATTACTTTGACTTAGGTAGTCCAACAACTATAAAGTTTTTAAAGAAAGGTAACTTTGTAGTAGTAGGTGGTGTTGGTCAAGCCGTAGCGTTAAAGTATGGTTTTGATTACATTAACTCATATCGATCAATAACAAAACAACTACGTTCAGGATCTGGACTTGTTTCAGAATTTAATATAGATAAGTACGGAGTTAGTGGATCATCTGTTGTAGGTAGTCAATCATTTAGTAATGACACACCCACAACTAACACGTTAACAGCGCCTGACGGAACACACTATCAAGTTGCTTTTAAATCAGTATTAGATGAAGATAATGGTTACGACTTACCTGTAACTGTAAGATTAGAAGGAGATGGGTTTTATCATATTCCTACTACAACAGGAGCTTCAGGCGATATAGAAGAAACAAACGCTATTATTTATTTAGTCAGTGCAAACGGTTTATCTGAATACTCTAGTGGTTTAGTTTTAGAAGAAATTAAAAGTAACTTAGGTGGTTCTGGTTCTATTCTACAGTTAGGCTTTGAAGCGGACATTAACGCTGCACCTTTGTCAATACAAAAGATAGATATTTATGTTAAAGCAGGTAAAACAATTTAAGGACAAGTATGAGTGATTATACAAAAGCAACTAACTTCACGTTAAAAGACGGATTAACTACAGGTGATCCTCAGAAGATTATTAAAGGTTCTGAGATAGATGCAGAGTATTCAGCTATTTCATCTGCTATAACGTCTAAGGCTGATTTAAACAGTCCTACGTTTACTGGTACACCGTCATCACCTACAGCCAGTACAGGTACGTCAAGCACACAAATAGCTACTACAGCGTTTGTGCAGTCAGCATTAGTTGGTGCGTATCCTGTTGGTTCTATTTACATGAACGCTGCTGTAGCTACTAATCCTGCTACCTTGTTAGGTTTTGGTACTTGGGTAGCGTTTGGTGCAGGTAAAGTACCAGTAGGTATAGATGCTTCTGATACTGACTTTAATACTGTAGAAGAAACTGGGGGTACTAAAGATGCAATCATACCTACACACAATCACACAGCTACAACTACTTCAACAGATGCAGGACACCAGCATAGTAATTTAAGATATCAACGGTTAGAAGGTGGCACAGGAGGTGCTAATTTTTGGGTAGATGTTATTACCACTAATACAGGTGTAGGTTACGCAAACATTACATCTACAACAACAGTAGCTAATACAGGTGAATCAGCAACAGGTAAGAACTTACAACCGTACATCGTAGTTTATATGTGGAAACGTACAGCTTAATGGATTTAGATATTTTACCTGTTATCGAAGAAAACACAGTACACCATTTTTCTGACAATGTTTATGCTAAACAAATGGCAGCACCTGCGAATACTAAAATAACAACACATAAACATAAATACGATCATCTTAGTATTTTATCTGAAGGAACAGCGTTAGTAAAAATAGATGGTAAAGAACAACTATATCGAGCACCAGCTTGTATTAACATAGAAAAAAATAAAACACATGAAATTATAGCGTTAGACAATATAGTTTGGTTTTGTATTCATTCAACAGAAGAAAAAAACATTTCTAAAATAGACGAAGTATTAATAGAGGAAACTTAAAATGCCAGTAACAGCAGCAGCAATTATGGGTGGAGCTACTATTGCGGGTGGCTTGATGGGTAGCAGAGCAGCTAAGAAAAGCGCAGAAGCTGCTCAACAACAGGCAGCAGCAACTGTAGAAGCTGCTCGTATTGCTGCCGAAGAAGCTCGATTCAGACCAGTAGGGATTACTACTCGGTTTGGTTCTGCTACTCCACAAATAGATCCTGAAGGTAGAGTAGGCGGTTATACGTATCAAGGCTCTCCTGAGTTAGTTAGTTTACAGGATCAGCTAAGTAGGATATACGGTTCTAGTCTGGGTCAAGCCGAACGTGCTGCTGGTTATCAACCACAGTTTGAACAGGCTGCTCAAGGACTGTTTGCTTTAGGTAAAGAACAGCTACCACAAAGCAGAGAACAGATCATGGCAGAGCAACAAAGATTGCTACGTCCTTATGATATTGAAGAAGAACAACGATTAGCTGCTAGTGTGTTTGGTCGTGGTCGAGGTGGGCTGAGTGTTGGTACTGGAGGTAATCCAGAACTACAAGCATTAGCTGAAGCTCGTAGTCGTAGAGACGCACAGTTACTTGCTAACGTAGATCAAACTTTTATGAACAGAGCGCAACAAGCTGCTGGTTTATTTGGTACTGGAGCAGGTGTTTTAGGTCAAGGCTTCCAGACACAACAAGCTGCATTGTCTCCGTTTACAAGTCAGTTCCAGACTGCTCAGAACTTAGAGCAAGTAGCAAGACAGCCGATGGACATTGGTACGGCATTAGGACAGCAGATCACAACTGCTAATACTAACGCAGGTAATCTTTTATTTGGTGGTCAACAAGCTGCTTCTGCGCTACAGGCTCAGGCTGCACAGGCTCAAGCTGCACAGACAGCAGGGTTTGGAGCAGGTATAGCGCAAGCAGGACAGAACTATGCTAACAATGCTTTGTATAGAGACATCTATGGTGGGGGACAAACTCCTGCTCCTATAGTAAACAATCCTGTTCAAGCTGCACCTCCTCCTCCTCCTTTAGATTATAGAATACCAGGTATGCAAGGTGGTCCAGGAGCTTTTACCCCGTTATCGTAAAATTAAGGAAACATAATGGCTAGTTCAATCGCATCTTTATTTGGTCCTTCTGCTGAAGAAATAGTTTACGCACAGCAAGAAGCAGGTAAACAAAGACAACAGCAGCAGTTGCAGAATACTTTAGCAGCTTATCAAGACCCTATGGCTAGACAGTTTTATCAGTCTGGCTATAACATAGCTAGTGGTGCTGGTAATATTGCTGGTGCTTTGTTTGGTGATACTCCTATGGCTGATCCTCGTTTAGCTAAGTCTATTCAATCTAGGCAAATAATGGCTGACGTAGGTGTCGAAGATTTAAATGATCCAGATCAATTAACTACATTAGCACAACGGTTTTCGGAAGCTGGTATGCCAGAAGCTGCTTTGTATTTTAAAGACCGTCAGAACGCTTTAGAAACGCAACAAAGAGACTACGCTCTTGAGTTAGCTAAAGCTACTGCTAAAGACGGCATGAAATTTACAGATTTAATAGCTTTTAGAAAAGATGTTAAAGATAGCTTAAAAGATCCTAAAACTACTTTAAACTCCGTAAGAAGAGGTTTTAAGTTATACAAAGAAGGTAAAACAAAATCTAATAAACAAGCAATAAATGTTTTAAACAGAGAAATTGCTAATATATCTAAAGATTCTGGAATCGGTGTATCAGAAATTGCCAACATAGTAAGCGGTGGTAGTATTCCAGAAAGATTAGCGAATACTTGGTCACAAATTGTTGATGGTGTCCCGTCAGCAGGAAATTTACAAGAAAAATTAGAAATTTTACAACTTCTTGAAAGAAATGCTGTAGATAACTATAACAAACAAGTTAATACTCTAAGAGAAGTATTTAGCGGGAATATAAATCAAAAAGAACTTGATGCAAGTTTAAATTTAGAAACAATAAGTCCTTTTGCTAGGCAAGAAATTCCTTCTGAAATTGAAATTACAGACGAAGACATAAATACTTTTTTAGGGACTCCTTAAATGGCTACTTATACTAGACAACAGGTTGAAGCCGGTATAGCTAAGGCACAGCAACAAGGTAATGTTGAAATGGTAAACAAGTTATCTGGTTTACTTAATGACGAAGTTACAGAAGAACGTACTTCTCCGTCTACTAGTTTAGGTAATATCTACAGTTTAAAACAAATTGAAGACGGTATAGCTAAAGCTAACAGGTTAGGTAATGAAGCAATGGCTTCTAAATTAACTGCTCTTTATCAAAGTGTTTTACAAAAAGATGAAGACCCTGATAGACCTTCAACGTCTGCTTGGTTAGAAAACGAAGCTCGTCTAGGTTTAACCGATTCAGCAGCTTTAGTTTCAGCAGGTACAGAAGTAGCTTTACAAAACAGACAAAAAGGAGCTTTTGTTTCTCCTATTAATTTATTATCTGGTATTGTTGCAGCATCTGCTAGAGGAGAAAGTTTAGGAGAACAGTTTCAAGAAAGTTTAAGCAATTTTCAACAGTTGTTCTCTAAAGTTACAGGTGCTGATCCTGATATGCTTGAGCCTGAAGACGCAGGTATTGGTACTAAACTTGCAGGATTTGCTGTAAGAACTGCTTCTGATCCTCTTTCATATACTGGCACAGGTCTTGCAAAAAATTTAAAAACCCTTGTCACAAAAACTCCTGACGATTTTGTTGGTCCTGTAGTTCAAACAAGTGTTAAAAAAGACATAGTAAAACCTATTACTAAAAGAGCCACTCAAGCTGGTGGTTTTGGTGCGCTTGCTGGTGGTGGTGGAGAACTAGGAGCCGAAATTGAAAAAGAACTTACACTTGAAGATACTGGAACAGGAAGAGCTATAGGTACTCTTTTGTCTGTTCCACTGGCAGCAAAAGGAATAGTCGTTAGGAAAGGAATTGGAGCCGGTTTAAACGTTACTGGTCAAGTATGGAACAGGGTTATGGGTCTTAGAAAAGATCCTAACGCTGCTGCCGATGCTTATGCAAGTGGTGTAACTAAAGCATGGCTTAAAGAAGTAGCTGATAATACAAAGAACAACGAGTTTGATAAAATTATTTCTCATTTCAAAGCATTAGAACCTGTATTGGGAAGCAAGTTAGTTTTAAAAGGTCAGACTTTTAGAGGTAAAACTTATAATAAAGATACTAAAGTTCCTACATTAAACGTGCCTCTTTTAATAGCTATGTCTGACAATCCTACAGTCAGAGCAACAACAGTTAAACTACTTAAATCAAACAACAAAGCTAGAGCTAAATTTATTGACGAGATAGAAAAAGTATCTTCGGCTATACAAAATAGACTAGGTGATTTGTTTGGGCCACAGTATGCTACTTTAGCTACTAAAGAAACAGGTATTAAAACACTGTCTATAAACAAAAGACTAGCTGCCATTACAGATAAATTATCTGATACTAGGGCAATGATTAGACCTGACAAAACTTCAGAGCAAATAGGAACAGGAATAAAAAAATTAGTAGAAGCTCGAAAAAAATTAGCCTCAGCCGAACGAAGCGCTTCTTATGAGGATTTAATTAATGAGGCAACAGAAGCTAAAGCAGTTCTTCCGCGTGAAGGAGTTCAAGAAATATACCGATACGCCCGTATAAATAAAATAAACGAACTGTTTGGTTTAATTAATAGAACAGAAAGTAAGGCTTTGCGTGTTCTTGCTCCTAGACAAAAGTTTAGAGTAATAGATGGTCAAAAAGTAGCTGTTTTAGATGATAAAGGAAGACCTGTAAAAGCACACGTTCCTATAAGTTTTAGACAATTAGATAGTTTAAAACGTGCTATCAACGAACAATTAAACAAAGCATTACCAGGAACAACTAGACACCAACAACTTGAACAATTTAGAAATGTTGTTGATGAATCCCGTACTTTAATAAAAGGAGACTTTAACCAACGTCTTCATGATTTAGATATTCTTTACTATGAAAAAATAGGAATACCTTTCGGAAGTAAAGGAATTAAACAAATAAACGCTGATAAGTACGCACAAGAAGTTGCTCCGGTTGTTGTCAAAAACGGACAAAGTTTAAGAAATTTTTTAGATGCTGTTGGACCAGACGGTGTACCTATAGCAAAAAATGCTTTTTTAAGTGAAATATATTATGACCCTTCTATATTTAAAAACGGTGTTTTGAACAGAGAAAAATTACTCGTTCACATGGAAAGCAAAGAAGAAGTTATTAATCAACTACCAGGTCTAAGAAAAGAACTGACAGGTATGTTAGTCAATCAAGAAGCATTGTCTTTACAAATAGCTAGTTTAAATAAAGCTGCCGAAGCTGCTAAACTTAGATCAATAAATCAATTTTTAAATTTAGAACCAGGAGTACCTCCTAACTATCAATCAATAGCTAGAGAGGTTATTAACGAACCTAACAAAATTAATGAATACTTAACTAAAATAAAAGACTTGTCTCCAGAGGGAGCAGAAACAATTAAACAAGCTATACGCAGAGAAGTAATAGCTAACGGTGCTAAAAATCCTCAAGGAGTTCAAGCGTTTCTTAATGATCCTAGTAATCAATATCTGTTAAAGACGTTGTTCGGTAAAGACAGAACTACTTACATGAAGCGTGTTGCAGAACTAATAGACGCTTTAGAAAGAGTAGACATTGAAAAGATAGCTATAAGAGTAGCTGAAGAAGAACGAGACGCGGTGGCTAGAGTTGTTCCTGGTTTAAACATGCCCTATGTAACTTCTCAGATACGAGATAAAATTGCTTCTGTAGTGCAAAAAGGTGTACGACTTGCTACAAGAGTGCAAGAAAGAGTAGCAAAAGATAAGATAGAACAAGCTCAAATTGACATACTTACTGATCCAAACGGATTAGAAAACGCATTAAAGGCTTACGATAAATTTAAATTTGGTATAGATTCTCCTGTAAAAGCTAAAGATTTTGTAAGAGCTTTAGGTGAAGCTGCTCCGTTGTATTTTTACACAGGATTTAAAACTAATATTAACGAACAGGAAGAACAATAATGGCTACTTTAATGGAAAGACTACAAGCATTGGGTATCGGTGTTAAAAGCGACGCTCAGAAAGAACGAGACGCGAGTCCTGTTTTAAGTGCAATGTTTGAAAGAAGACAACCTACGCTTGAAGAGATTCAAGAACAAGAAAGACTGAATCGTGCAGCAGGTGTGACTTTTCCACGTTATCAAGGTAACCTTAATCTTAGCGCAGGAGAGAAACTAAAGAATATAGGTGGTCTTACTTATGTTGTTCCTGCTGCAGCGCCTATTGTTGAAAGAAACATAGAAAGAAGACCTCAAAGTTATTCTTCTTTAGATACACTTACAGGTGATGTTAGAGAGCAGTATATTCCAGGTGTACAAGCACAATCTAATATGGGTTTATTTGATGCGTCTACTCCTCCACTGGATCCGATGCTATTAGCAGATCCGCAGCTACTAGCAGAGCAACCAACGAAACCTACTCGTCCAGACTTAACACCTACAAGACCTACTGCAGTTGATCCGACAAGAGAAACTCAGTTTGGTAATATGCAACAAGAAGTAATTCCTGTTAGTCCTGACGATGCTATTCAAACACTAATGGCTAGACTAACAAGTTACTACAAAGATGACACTCCATCGATGCCTGTAAGAAGGCAGGATGTTGCTCCAATTCCACAAGCGTTTGCTCCTAGACCTGAGCCGATGCAGGGACCAGGTTTGATGACTCCTCAGTTACCACAGCCTCAGATGCCTAACTTAGATGTACAGGCTTACGCTCCTGATATGTTCACAGGTCAGTTACCGATGCCAGAGCCTACTGAATACATGCCACAGTATGCTATGCAGGACATAGGTAATCAATATATACAACCACTGACATCAGAAGCAGAACTTGACGCATATGTAGATAAACTAATAGACGAACAAGGAATTAGTATACCTAAAGCAAGGAAATAAAATATGGACATGATGAGTAATAATTATGATGCGTTCGGTAACATCCTGTCTACTCCTGAGATGGAAGTTATTCCTACAAGAAGAGCAGAAGTAGTAGACATAAGTAATGTTAAGGATGTCAATCAAATAAGATCTCCATTAGCAGAAACACTAATGACAAAGCATTTAAACAGATCAGGAATGAAAGGTCTTGATTCAACTAGAGCAAGGAACATCTTATATGATTTTGCTCTTAAAGTAGGTAGAGCAGAAAGCTCTGGAAATCCTAAAGCAAAAAATAAACCATTAGAAGGAGAAGAAGCAAGCACAGCTACAGGACTTTATCAGTTTTTAGTAGGTAACGCAGATAAAGGTAAAGATAATAGTTCTTTACAGACTGCTGTAAACAGAGCTAAGAAAAGAATAGATGCTTCGTGGTTAGACGAGGTATTTAAAACAGGTAAGGTTGAAGACCTGACACCAGACCAGCAAACTGTTTTATTTTTAGGTGACATACTTGAAAAAAAAGGAAGTGATAAACTAATTAAATCTTTACTAGATCCTAATGCTAGTGAGAAGGAACAAAAGAAAGCAATGTATAAGATTTACTTGAATCTACATCACACAAAGAAAGAAGGTGAAGCATGGGACCCAAGAATTCTTAAAAATGCTAACAGAGAAATATTAGGAATTAAAAATTAAATGGAAAACTTTGTCATCAACTTCTGGGAAATAATCTCAGGGTTGTTAGTAGTACTGTTCTTAGCTATCACTTGGAAGGCTGAGATAGGCGCAAGAATCTCTGTGTTAGAAGAGAAAGTCCGCGCCTTGTTTGATCTCATTAATAGTAAGAAAGATTAGATCTCACATACTCCTGCTGTACAAGCCAGTGTTTGTGTCCCTTCTACATTGTCGTCTACCTCTATGAGACTATCCCAATCAATACTCTCAGGCATCTTATGAAGCAGTTCCAAGTACTCTTCCTCGCTGCACTCTTCGTATGGAGCCTGGCGATAGGTTCCACCATCATATGGTAAGAAAC
>Ga0181604_10005032_pt1 | contig 10603 bp, 11 predicted proteins | sample 041ome_12_FD_148663 | JGI IMG/M metagenome (GOLD analysis project Ga0181604, IMG submission 148663) | Coastal salt marsh microbial communities from the Groves Creek Marsh, Skidaway Island, Georgia - 041410US metaG (spades assembly) | ecosystem: Environmental > Aquatic > Marine > Intertidal zone...
TTTTATCAACCCCGGCCACCATACCGAGGTCGTACGCACCATTCTCGAGAGCGGCGCGGCATACGGGTGCACTGATGCCGGCGGCGGGCGACGGGTGCAGGTGGAATTTGTATCCGCCAATCCAACAGGTCCCCTCCACGTGGGCCACGGCCGAGGCGCTGCCATTGGCGACTCCCTGGGCAGACTACTGGAAGCCACAGGGTGGTCTGTACAGAGAGAGTTCTATTACAACGATGCGGGCCAGCAGATCAACAATCTGGCGCTGTCGGTGCAGGCCCGCGCCCTAGGCAAAGGCCCCGATCACCCCGACTGGCCGGCGGATGGCTATCAGGGCGGCTACATTGAAGATGTGGCCAGCGCTTATCTGTCGGGCGAGACCGTGCTGGCCGCTGACCGGGAAATTACGGGCGCCGGCGACCCAGAGGATCTTGACGCCATCCGGGATTTCGCGGTGGCGTGCCTGCGGCGCGAGCAGGATCAGGACCTGAAGGCCTTTCAGGTGATCTTCGATGAGTATTTTCTGGAGTCGTCACTCTATGACAGCGGTGCCGTCGAGCAGACCGTAGAAACCTTGCAGCGTGCCGGCCATACCTATGAAGAGCAGGATGCACTGTGGTTGCGCACTACCGACTTTGGCGATGATAAGGATCGCGTGATGCGCAAAAGTGACGGCGGGTATACCTATTTCGTCCCAGATGTCGCCTATCACCACAACAAATGGCAACGCGGCTATGAGCGCGTGATCAATGAGCAAGGCGCCGACCATCACAGCACCATTACCCGCGTCAGAGCCGGATTACAGGGACTCGACGTGGGTATACCCGAGGGCTGGCCGGAGTATGTGCTGCATCAAATGGTGACCGTTATGCGCGAGGGCGCCGAGGTTAAGCTGTCCAAGCGCGCCGGCAGCTACGTAACGCTTCGCGACCTGATTGACTGGGTCGGCTGCGACGCCACCCGGTATTTTCTGGTCGCGCGAGCCCCCACCTCGCAACTCACCTTCGATGTGGATCTGGCGCTGGCCCGCAGTAACGACAACCCCGTCTACTACATTCAATACGCGCACGCGCGATGCGCCAGCGTGTTGCGCAAGGCGCAGGAAACGGACCTGAGCCTGGAGGTTAATGAAGGCTTGGCACATCTTGGCTGCCTCAGTGAGGCCGAGACACTGGCACTAGCTGTCACGCTGGGGCGCTTCCCCGAAGTCGTGGCTACCGCGGCCGAGCGGCTGGAACCCCACGATGTCGCAAACTATCTGCGTGACCTCGCAGCAGACTTACACAGTTTCTACAACGCGCACAAAGTACTGGAGGGGTCTCCCGAAACTATGAAAGCCAGATTGGCCTTAGTGGCAGCGACTCAACAGGTGATCGCCAGCGGACTCGGCTTGCTCGGTGTATCTGCGCCGGACATGATGTAATGGCAGGGAGCCCCACCAAACCTCCCCGTAAAGCGTCTGCAACCCGCAAGGCCAGCGATCAGGCTACCAGCGCCCCACCCACCTTGAACCGCGCGCACCTGCAGGGTTTTGTGGTGGGTTGTGTCGCCGGGGGGCTAGGGTGTGTGGGGCTCTTCAATGCGCTGGAGGCGGATGAGACGATTGTCGACACACCGCCCGCGGCACCACCGGCATTGGAGGTCACCGTCGGCCCGCGATTCGATTTCTATACGGTGCTGCCAAATCAGGAGCTCGACCTGAATCCCGATATCGAACCCGCCGAATTGCAGTCGGGCAATACGAGTAGCGCACAGTATTTATTGCAGGTCGGATCGTTCCGCCAGCAGACCGATGCAGATCGCCGCCGCGGCGAACTGGCACTGCTAGGCCTTGAAGCGACGGTAGAGCCGGGCGACGGTGATAACGGACGATGGTACCGGGTCTATCTCGGTCCTTTCGAAAGCCGCTCGGAGATGGCGCGCGCTCGGTCTCTCACGGCACAGGCTGACATGGACACCCTGTTGCTCAAACGCGAGTCACCCTGAGCATGACGGATCCACATCAAGTCACCCACCTGCACTACTCGCGGAGCAAGCGTCGTCTGGAGCTCACTTTTTCAGATGGTGCCGACTACCAGCTGAGCGCCGAATTTCTGCGCGTCTTCTCGCCCTCGGCTGAAGTCAGAGGGCACGGCCCGGGACAGGAGGTCCTGCAAACCGGCAAATCTTCAGTTGCCATTAGCAGTATTGAACCCGTTGGACACTACGCGGTGCAGATCACCTTCGACGACGGTCACGACTCAGGGCTATATAGCTGGAGCTATCTGCGCGATCTGGCGGAACGGCAGGACCACTACTGGCGGCAGTATCTGCAGCAACTGTCTGCGGCCGGTAAATCTCGTGATCCTGAGGTTCAGGTGCTGCATTTCGATCCCTGAGCCGCTTGACCAACCCCTCTGAACACAGACCGCCCGCTCAGGTACACTTGCCGGCCCGCCGGAAAACGACCGGCGAGACTGCGGAATGTGAGTGATGAATGACGAGGCGACCAGCAACGCGGATCGCGACGACACCACGGATTTTGGCTACACCCGGGTAGATCCGGAAGCCAAGGCAGGCATGGTGCGCGGTGTCTTTGACTCGGTAGCCAGCCGCTATGACTTGATGAACGACTTGATGTCCGGAGGAGTTCATCGTCTGTGGAAGCGGTTCACGATCGAGCTCAGCGCTGCCCGGCCCGGGCAGACCATTCTCGATATTGCCGGTGGCACCGGCGATCTCGCCGCCCGATTCTCCCGCCTGGTCGGGCCCGAGGGTAAAGTGATTCTTGCGGATATCAACGCCGCCATGCTCGAAGTGGGTCGCGATCGGCTCATTGATAAAGGGGCGACAGGTAACATAGAGGTCGTGCAGGCCGACGCACAGGCGCTCCCCTTTAAAGATAACAGTGTGGACTGCATCACCATTGCGTTTGGACTCCGTAATGTCACCGATAAGGCACTGGCCTTGCGCTCCATGCTCCGGGTACTGCGTCCGGGCGGCCGCTTGCTGGTGCTCGAATTCTCCAAACCCACCTCGGCACTACTGGGAAAGGTGTATGACCAGTACTCGTTCCAGATCTTGCCGGCCATGGGTCGTCTTATCGCGCAGGATGCCGACAGCTATCGTTATCTCGCAGAGTCGATCCGCAAGCACCCCGATCAGGAAACTCTGCTGGGCATGATGGAAGATGCCGGTTTCGGCGAATGTCGTTACCACAATATGACGGGCGGTGTTGTCGCGCTGCACCAGGGCTTTAAACCGTGACACAACATGACCCGGCATTGCTCAGTGCGGCACTGGCGGGCGCAGAACAGGCCCTGAATCAGGCCATTTTGCTGGCGCCCCACTCGCATCAGGAGCTCGATGCCGTCAGCGGCACACTTTTTGGGATAGAAGTCACCACCCTCGATCTCACGGTCTACATCGAGATGGTCACGGGAACTGACGTGAGACTGATGGCCCACTGCGAGCGAGAGACCGACGCCTTTGTGCGCGGCACGCTCGAGGACTTCGCCGCGCTGGCGACCTCCAACGACCCGGCAGCCACACTTATCAACAGCGGTATCGAACTCGAAGGCAGCAGCGCCAGCCTCATCACCCTGCAACAAGTGGTTGCTCGCATTGAGATCGATTGGGAAGCCCCGTTAGTGGATATTTTGGGTGATGTTGCCGGCCATCAAATTGCCGAGGGGCTTCGCCGATTCTTCCGCTGGGGTGAAGGCGCCCGCGCCAGCCTCAAGCGGCAGGTCTCCGAGTACCTGCTGGAAGAAGGAAGACTGACCCCACCGAAGCCAGAGCTTGAGCACTTCTATGACGCAGTGCAATCGGTGGCCATGCGGGTCGACCGCGCCCAAAATCAAGTCGAGAAGCTGTTGGCGAAAGCCGCCGCCCGCGGGACATCGCAATGAGTCGCGTCGTCGCGCTCTATCGCGCCGTCGCGCGCTACCGACTCGATCAGTTGCTCCCCGCGCGTCAACGACCTCGCATGTTTTCACTATTGTTGCGCGTGTTCCCCGTGCTCTCGGTGCCCGCCACGACCCCACGAGGTGAACGCCTGCGTCGAGCGCTGGAAGATCTCGGCCCAGTATTCGTCAAATTTGGTCAGTTGCTGTCGACCCGGCGCGACCTGCTCCCCCACGACATCGCCGACGAGCTGGCCCTCCTCCAGGATCAGGTCGCGCCCTTCCCGGCAAAAGAGGCAATCCAACGCATTGAGGGCGCCTTGGGTAAACCGCTGAGCGAATGCTTTGCCGAGTTTGATGCCAACCCGCTGGCCGCCGCCTCGGTGGCGCAGGTGCACGGAGCACGATTGCCTGATGGCAGCGATGTAGTGGTGAAGGTGCTGAGGCCGGGCATCGAGAAAACGATCGATCAGGATCTCAGACTGCTACGGCACGTGGCGAGACTATTGGCCCGCTGGTCGCGCAGCGGCCGTCGCTTGAAGCCTGTGGAAGTGGTGGCGGAATACGATCGCATTATCCACGGTGAGCTCGATCTGCAACGCGAAGCGGCCAACGCTTCCCAGTTGCGGCGGCACTTCAAAGACGGAGATCTCGTGTACGTACCCGAAGTGCATTGGCCGCTCACCTGCGAGCAGGTCATGGTGAGTGAGCGGATCTATGGCGTGCCTGTGAGCGACATCGAGACCCTGCATAACAAGCAGGTCGATATCAAGCTGCTGGCCGAGCGCGGTGTGGAGATCTTCTTTACGCAAGTGTTTCGCGATAGCTTTTTTCATGCCGACATGCATCCGGGCAACATCTTCGTTGACTGCACCAAACCTGAAGACCCGCGCTACATGGCGGTCGACTGTGCGATCGTCGGCCAGATCGACGAGCAGGACCTGTATTACCTTGCGCGCAACTTGCTGGCCATTTTCCAGCAGGACTATCGGCTCTGCGCCAAGCTACACGTTGAATGTGGCTGGGTGCCTCCCGACACGCCAATTGCCGAGTTCGAGTCGGCCCTGAGAACCCTGTGCGAACCGGTTTTTGAGCGGCCACTGTCCGACATCTCTTTCGGGCAGATGCTAGTGACGCTGTTCCGCACCGCGGGCCAGTTCGATATGCAGGTGCAGCCGCAACTGGTGCTGCTGCAAAAAACATTGCTGAACATTGAGGGTCTCGGCCGTCAGCTGTATCCCGAGCTCAACCTATGGGACACCGCGAAACCGTTTCTCGAGCAGTGGGTTGCGGACCGCTATTCTTTGCAAAGCGTCAGCCAACGGCTGCAGCAGGATGCACCAGCACTGCTCGAGACGTTACCGCTGCTCCCCGACCTGATCTTGAATCGACTCCGACAGACACCCCGGGCGGCGCAAATTCCGCCTGCGCGGGCATCTCAGCTGCTGCCACTCGCCACGCTGGGCTCACTGGCGCTGGGACTGGGGATTGCCGGAAGCGGTACCGGATGGCTCATCTTCGGTGGCGGCTGCTTGCTGAGCGCGCTCTTCATTCGCAACCGGTAACGGCTACCTGACGCGTCTGGCATACTGTTGCCATGACGGACACTGCTTCAAACATACCCGGCACCCTCTCTCCCAAGTGGAATGAGCAAGGGTTAATTCCGACTATTGCCCAGGATGCCGACACCGGCGAGGTCCTGATGCTGGCGTGGATGAACGCCGAAGCACTGGAGCACACTCTGGCGAGCGGTGAGGTCACCTATTGGTCTCGCTCGAGGCGATCACTGTGGCGCAAAGGCGCCACGTCCGGGAATACTCAGGATCTGGTGAGCGCGTGTCTGGACTGTGACGGCGACACCCTGCTGCTCCAGGTCAAGCAGCATGGCGCCGGCGCCTGTCACACAGGCCGGCGCACCTGTTTTTTCTACCACCCCGAAGACGGCAGTTGGCAGCTACGCGAGGACGACTGAATGGATGATCTGCTAACCGCGCTTGATAAAGTGCTAGCGGAGCGCAAGACCGCGTCACCGGACAGCTCTTACGTCGCCGCACTGAACGCTGAGGGTCTCAACAAGATTCTGGAGAAAGTCGGTGAAGAAGCCACCGAGGTGATACTGGCGGCCAAGGACACTGCCGAAAGCGGCGACTCGGAGGCCTTGGTGAACGAGGTGGCCGATCTTTGGTTTCACACCATGGTAATGCTCGCGCACCTTGACCTCGACCACACCGATGTCCTCAAAGTTCTCGATGCGCGCATGGGGCTGTCGGGGCTGGCAGAAAAAGCCGCCCGAAAAGGCCATAATGCGGCCTCAGAAGACGCTTAAATACAAGGAGAGGGACTATGGGCCTAGGCGGAATCAGCATCTGGCAGCTCCTGATCATTCTCGCGATTGTCGTCATGCTCTTCGGCACATCGCGCCTGCGCAACATCGGTAGCGATATGGGCAGCGCGATCAAAGGCTTTCGCAACAGCATGAGTAAAGACGAAGCCGAGAGCGAGAGTGTCGGGGGCAACACCGCCTCGCAAGACGAGAGCGACACCGACAAACCCGCGACCTAAACAAGGCCGCCCAACGTGTTTGACATCGGTTTTGCCGAGCTTTTGCTGATCGGCGTCGTAGGCCTGTTGGTAGTGGGGCCCGAGCAGTTGCCCGGCGCGGTCCGGACCGTATTGGCCTGGGTCAGCCGATTTCGACGCAGTTTCGAACAGATCCGCACCGAGGTCCGACGCGAGCTACACAACGACGAAATCATGCAAAAGCTCAAGGCCGAGTCGCAGCATCTTGAGCGGCAGGTACGCGACACCACCCAATCAGTAGAACAAGAGATTCAAGCGCTCGGCAATGAGGCCAGCAACTCGTTACAACCGACATCCAGCACGACCGACCCGGCATCCTCACCACCGTTAGGCGCATCGCCCGACGCTGACGCTACCGAGGGGGATAACAGCACCCCGCCAAACACCCAATGAGCGAGCAGAACCAACACGACGACCCCCCCATGTCGCTGGTGGCGCATCTGACGGAGCTGCGTGACCGGCTGTTGCGGTCGGTGCTCGCTGTATTGATCGGGTTTATTATCCTGTTTCCGTTTGCCAATGAAATCTATGGCTTCGTGTCGGCGCCGTTGAGAGAACTGATGCCGGAAGGCTCAACCATGATCGCCACCGGGGTGGCTTCACCGTTTCTGACTCCCTTCAAGCTCAGCCTGGTACTCGCTATTTTTATGGCGATACCGGTGATTCTGTATCAGATCTGGGGTTTCGTAGCGCCGGGGCTTTACCAAAAGGAAAAGCGCATTGCGATGCCGCTGCTCGCCTCCAGCGTTCTGCTGTTTTACGCCGGAGCGGCTTTTGCCTACTTTGTGGTGTTTCCGCTCATCTTTGCCTTCTTTACCAGCGTGGGCCCCGACAGCGTGCAAGTGATGACCGACATCAACAGCTACCTCGATTTCGTGCTGAAGCTGTTTTTGGCTTTTGGCGTCGCCTTCGAGATGCCGATTGCCGCCATCATCTTGATCTGGACTGGGGTCACCAGCCCCGACTCACTCGCCAAAAAACGCCCCTACATCATCATTGGTTGCTTTGTCTTCGGCATGCTGCTCACCCCGCCCGACGTGATCTCCCAGTCACTGCTGGCGGTCCCCATGTGGTTGCTCTTTGAGCTGGGCGTGTTTTTCGGCAGATTATTGGAACCCAACGGCCAAAGGGTAAGCGAAGAGTGAACGCTTCTTTGGAGGACTGAGCATGCGGTGGCAGACAATAAGCATGAAACTGGCGCTGGCTTTGTTGCTGGGGTGGGTAGCATCTACCAGCACTTGGGCGGATGTTGACACCGGCAAGTCTGTCATTGCCGCCAGCGTGAAAATCGAGGAAGAGCGCGAGCTGACGACTGCCGAACTACTGGCGCGCTCTCAGGAACTCAACGAGACCTATGAAGCAACCGTACTGTCGGGGTTTCAGCCAGGGCAAGCGCAAACACCGCAGCAGGCACTGGTCGCGCTCTACAGTGCTTTTCGCATAGGTAATCCTGAAGCTGCAGCGCTCTATCTCGACCTGCGCTACGTCCCTGAAGCCCTTGAAGACGTACCCCCGGTCAATATTGCTCGCGGACTGCTGTTTGTCTTTGCGCAACAGAATGTACTGGACCTGAGCCGGATCAGCGGCCAGCCCGAGGGCTCTCTCAATGACGGCTTGCCAGAGGACCTGGAGCAGGTCGGTGCCGTGGGTTTGTCTGAGGAAGTGATCCCCGTCTACTTACAACGCATTGAGGAGGCCGATGGGTCGCTGGTCTGGCGGGTATCCAACGCGACCGTAGAGCGGATTCCCGACATGTGGGACGAGCTGGGTTACAGCGACTTCAACGTCTGGCTCTCTCGGGTGCTGCCGGAGTTCTACATTCTCGGAATGGGGAATTTCCAGGTCGCGATATTGCTTCTTGCCGGTATCGGGGGGTGGTTTGTGACGGGGTGGTTCAGTTTCCTGATCGCCAGACTCGGTGGCCGCTTCACCAGCCCGTGGCAACACGCACTGAGCCGCTTCCTTCGGGTCCCGCTGAGACTCATTCTCTATGTTTTGCTGATCCGGATCGTCATTGCCAACCTCGGACTGTCGGTGATCGCGAAGGCGTATTTGCAGTCCTCGCCACTCGAGTATCTGGTAGCTGTGATCTTCGCCTTCGGATTATTGAATTTGTATCGGGACTACAAGATCCGCCAACTAGAGCTACAGGGCGACATCGAATACGTCGCGCTGATCAAACCCGTGGCGGTGATCCTCCGCATTGTCATTGCGACCACCGGCGCACTCATGTGGGCGGATCAAGCCGGGTTTAACGTCTCCACCCTGATCGCTGGCCTCGGCGTCGGATCGATAGCCGTGGCGTTGGCAGCCCAGAAAACGCTGGAGAATGTCATCGGCGCGATCACGCTCTACACCGCGCGCCCGATTCGCCCGGGCGACTGGTGTCGATTCGGCAATATAAAAGGCTCTGTCGAAGAAATCGGCCTGAGATCAGTCACGCTGCGCACCTCGGATCGCACGCTGGTCACTGTCCCCAACTCGATGTTCTCCTCGGCCGATATTGAAAACTACTCAGTGCGGGATCGAATCCGGTTTTTCAAGCTACTGGAATTACAGATGCCCACACCCGATCAACTGAGGGCGATTCTGGGGGAATTCCGCAGTCTCTTTGCAGCGCACCCCATGGTGCGACAGGACACGGTCAGCATTCGCCTCGCCGATATTGAGGCGGCAACCGCAGTAGTGCGGCTCGACGCGGGCATCCTGACCCGGGACTATCAGGAGTACCTCGCCGTGGCGGAAGACCTCAACCTGCGCATCATTGAGATCGTGCATCAGAACGGCGCGATCTTCTCAGGCCCTGGCCAGGTACTGCAGCTACGCGACTTTCAGCAGGCGGGTGATGACAAGCTCGAGGAAGTTCAGGCCAAATTGGAGGTGTGGCGTCAGGGCGACGGTTTACCATTCCCGGATCTGTCCGACGAAGAAAAGCATCGGCTCAAGAGCTCGCTCGAGTACCCCAAAAAAACCTAGGCGGTAGCATTGGGCTTATCCCCGGTGCGCAGATCGGAACTAGAACGATAGTTCCCACTGCAATCTCAGACGATTTCGGGTCGCGCTGTCGCCAAAATCCTCAAAGTTCAGCCACGAATAATCCAGCGTCAGCTTGTTGCGGTGTCCATTGAAAAACCAATTGAGGCCGAGGGTGCGCTCCTTTTCCGTGTTCCCTGAAAGACTGCGATCCGGGTCCACAATCGAGAGCCGCCCCGCCAGTTCGAGTTGTCGAGGCCATAACCGCCACCATTCGTTGACGAAGCTACCCAGCTGTATGTAACCACCTCGCATCTTCCGGGATCCGCCGGACGTGCGGTCGCGAACGCGCTTGTTGTGGAGTTCCTGCTGCCAGCTGACCCCCCGCCAATGTGCGGCCGTCTCAAACAGCAACTGGGTGAGATCGTTGTCCTCGGTCGCGATACCGGGGAGCTGATCACCGCCGTCACTGGAGAAACGGCTATAAGGCGTTCGACCGTCAACCACGGCAACTGCGACCGAGGTGAGAAGCCGCTCGCGCCGCTGAAGGTCACTTTGACTAAACGGCAGTGGCTCACCCTGCGGGTTCCATTGATAGCGCGCGAGCCACAGACCACTGTCTGAGTGCCATCCTCCCCCGCGGCCCTCACCGGAGAGATATTCCAGCCACCAGTTGCTGTCGGCGCGGGTACCGTGGGCAAATCGGCCATTCAAGGCCACACCGGCCTGGCGGTCGATCGCAAACCAGTAATTGGAAATCGATCGCTCGGTCATCTGTTGCTTGCCGGAGGAATCGATCCGCTCACGGTTGTACTCCGACTTCCACTGCCCTACGCGCACAAAGAGCTGATCACCCAGCTGCAACGTTGCACGAAGATCGAGCAGATAACCGCTGGGCTGGTCATACTCGAAATACACATCCAGCCAGTCAGCGGTGAGCAGCCCACCTCCCTTCAGGCGGCCGCGGTTCAAATCAAGCTCCGAGTCCCGCTCGAGAAGCAAATCTGCAGCGCTCGAGTTTTGCCCGGGGTAGTCATCGAAACGGGTTTGCAGACGGATGCCAATCAATAGGTTGGTAGAGCCCTCCGGGTCGTAGGTCAGCCCTTTTTTACCGTAGTACCAAGCCTCCCGCGAGGCGTCGCTATCCGACACCGCACTGGCATCCGGCT
>Ga0181604_10005064_pt1 | contig 10564 bp, 8 predicted proteins | sample 041ome_12_FD_148663 | JGI IMG/M metagenome (GOLD analysis project Ga0181604, IMG submission 148663) | Coastal salt marsh microbial communities from the Groves Creek Marsh, Skidaway Island, Georgia - 041410US metaG (spades assembly) | ecosystem: Environmental > Aquatic > Marine > Intertidal zone...
TGTGAAGAGTGGGAAACGCACGCGGTGAGTACGCGAATGAGCTCGATTACGAGTGAATGCGCACCTCTATGAGTTCCAAAAGTTGACCTCGTATAACACCACGCGAAGGAGTATCGTAAGACAAACTCACGCTCGAATGGTCACTGAGCACGTTATCCAGGTACCGGTGTATGGCGTTGGACACCGCGCGCGACATGGCGCGGCGCGCGAAGTGAGGAGAAGGGAGGATACCGTCGGCAGTTACTTCGTCGACAATGTGAATGACATGTTTATTGAGCGCACGATGTGGTCGATTGATATTTCAGGTAGATTACAAGTCGTGCATAGCTTTCCATATGTCTGATAGGTATTTTAAGCCGTCGTGCATCCAGGGAAGACAGACTCCCAAGCATCCACGTGGGTCTCAGCGAGCGCCTTCATGCATATCGCGCAGTTGGCAAACGCGTCGTTAATCACGCGCTCGAGCTCAGCGTGCACGCGAGGGAGCTCATTGGTCATGCGAGCCTTAATTTCATCGAATTTCTTTTGTGCATCAGCGGTGGCAGCCTCAGCTGTACCGACATCACGTTGAAGCTCCTCAACCGTCACCGGCGTCGGTTGCGTAATCGACGCGTGCAGTCGCTCTAAAATGCTCGTCGGTGGTGGCGGTGGAGGCGTCGGTGGCGCATGAAGCGCGTGATCAAACTTTGCGCGCTTGGACTGTTCCTTTGAACGCGCGGCTTGAAGCTTCAATAGTGCATCTAAACGAGCGTCGATAGTTTCCTTTGCCGCGCGCACGTATTGCAATGCTTGCTTGAGCGGCGCTCTGAAATCGCGCGCCAATCGCTCCGCTTGCGCCTCTGTGGGTGCGCGCATGGCGCACGCCGCAGACCCAACTTGTCGGAACGCTTGACCTAAACCACCCGCCTCTTCACCGAGTAAAAGCTTTGCACCCTTTTCTTCGCAGTCGCCCAAGTGGTGCGCGTTTTCACCAAACGTACCCGTCAAAATGCCGAGATTTTGCACAGAGTTGACAATGTCGCTCCCACTCTTTAACGCGCGCTTTAAGCGCTCTTCCAACAACAACAAGTATTCCGTCGCTTCCAAATAACGCGGATCTTCCTCCATCATCACGCTCTCCATACCAGCGCCCGTGCTCCACGTCTCCGTCGCCGTGTTGATGGATTGAAACCACGAATCCATCGCCCCAAGCGCCGAACCAACTGCTCCACGCGAATACCAAGGCGCGCGTTGATCCCACGAACTGCCCCCTTGTTCTTCTAAAAACATAACCACATCCTCGCACGTCCCAAGCGTGGGATGCTCGACAACCTTTTTCATAAAATCTTGCAAACCGCCGCGACGATGTTCGAGAAAATCGCTCTGAAACGGACTCGTCGTCACCGTCTTTTCAGGCAACGGAAAAATGACAATACCAGGATACAAGCTACTCAATCGTCCACGCAACCATTGGAAATCGGAATAGCGACGGACGACAATCATCTCACTCTTCTTGTACGCCGCGTCGCTCGTCTTCGTGCTCACCGTGTACACGGCGTACGCGCTCAATCCATCGCCAACCTTTGTTGGATTCGTCACACTCACCGCAATCGACGCATTCTTCGCGAATTCATCCCGTGGAACATCGGGTAATCCACTGTTCGAGCTTTCAAAATGAATGCTCTCGTACGCCGGTGGCGCCGCCGGCGCCGCAGCGTCTCGATCGTCCCCGTTATCCGCCTTCATCATTGGAATCGCTCAACACGAAACACGCGACACTACACACGACAACGAACGACGCCGCGTGACGCACCGCGCACACAGAATCGCGCGCTGGTGTCAAATACGTATGCGTGCGCGCTTGCTCGACGTGCGGCGCTTTCGCACGCACTCACGCGAGTCGCAAAGTGCGGAACGATGCGTGTCGTGCGATTGTTTTCTTTTCAAATCTTGCGTCGACACTCGAGTCGCGTTCACGGCACTTTTCGCCGCCGCCGCCGCCGTGCGGTCGACGACGAGCGCCATGGACGATGGTAAATTTCAAAGCACGATGAATTCGCTGAATTACGGCACCGTCATGGAAGCTGCGGCGAAGAATTACATGAAGGAAAAACTCGAGGAAGAGGCGAACGCGCGCGCGCGTCCGCGCGGATGCGTGCTCGATGCGAGAGATTTAGCCGAGGTATGTCGACGACGACGACGATGATGACGACGATGGATGCGATGCGCGTGTGTGCTTTCGTGTCGCGCGCGTTCGTGCGAGAATGGCATTCGCGAACGCGTTCGAACGGCGCGACAACACACTCGTGTCAATCGCGCCCAAACGTTGACCGACTGACTGAAAGACTGACTGAGCGAACGGATGATGATTTTCGATGCGTACAGGATCCGGATTTAGAAGCCATACATGCCGAGCGCATGCAATCGTTAAAAGAAGCAGCGGAGAAGCGGATGACGATGGAACGCAAAGGGCATGGATCGTTGAACGAGGTGGAGGAGAAGGAATTTTTACCCGAAGTGACGACGACGGCGTACGTCGTGGCGCACTTTTATCATCACGAGTTTGAACGGTGTAGAATCATGGATAAACATCTCGCGTTGTTGGCCAAGAAGTATTTTGATACGAAATTTATTAAAGTCAGCGCGCCGGATGCGCCGTTTTTTGTAACCAAGTTGCAAATTCAAGTTTTGCCGTGCGTGCTGTTTTTTCGCGACGGCGTGTGCTTTGATAGATTGGTGGGATTTGAAGACGTAGGCGGTAAAGATGATTACCGCACCGAAAAACTAGAAAATATTTTACTCAAGGCTGGAGTGATTGCATTGCCAGAAAAGCACGAAAGCGATAGCGAAGATGAAGAGGAAGAGTTTCGGCGGGAGGCGATGTCGCGAGTCATCAGAGGTGGCGTCGCGTATGGCAGCGACGACGAATCGAGCGACTTTGAATGATCGGGGGTTGATGGACTACCCCTAGCTTGTTATTGTAATCCAGCGTATGCGCATTAGATAATTCAGTATTCTTGAATTTTGATTTTCAAAAAGCTACGCTTATGTGTGTGTGTGCTAATGTTCTAGTCGTGCCAGCGCGCTCGTTCGGCTCGATTGATTTTACAAGAAGCAGTCGAGTTCGACGCGTCGGTAGGTGTTCGCGCCGTCATCATCCAGGGCGGGGTACGAAGCCACTAAAGCATCCTGACTGCCAATGTAAAGCGTGTTGTAGATTTTCCAGTAGATATCACGAACCTTACGTGCAGGATGAAATAATCCTTGCAACACGTACGACATGACAAACTGCGGACCGAGCGCCAAACGCGCGGCTTCAATCGCCTCAGTCACCGCGTTGATGACGTGTGGCGAAGGCTCAAATACGTTTGGCCAGGTGTAGTTGATCAAGTGTGTGATTGCGTCTTCACATCCAAGACCGGCGCAACCGAGAGCGAGATGCTTGACGGTTACCGCCGCCGTTTGGCGATGCACCAAGTCGCGGTCCATGAGAGCGTCCTCGAGAAGCGGCGTAATGGCGTAGACGTAATCCTTACCCATTTCACCAATGTACTCAAACAAGAAAGCCAAGGACTTTAACACACCATTTTGTACGTTAATTTCTGGCACGCGATATTCATTCATCAACGCTGGAATGACGGTGAATGGCGCGCACGTCTCAGCAACAATGGCAATGGCGACAGTCGTGCACACGCGCATCTGACGCTCTTGCACCTTGAGGTTGTTCAACAGCGTCGCGAGCACGTCTTGCGGACCGATTGCCTTAGCGATATAACCAAAGGTATTCACTGTGGCGCGACGAATCGCCTTTTTCGGAGCCTTCAAAAGTTCCAACAATTCAAAGCAAATGCGCATCCATTCACGCGCGGCGACGTACTCGGCACCACGGTCAGCAATGCGACCAATCAAGTCAATCGTATTCTCTTGCACCTTTTCGTGTCTATTCTTCAAAATCGGTGTCAAACGCGGAAGAAGATCTTTGATGGGCGGCGTCATGCGCGTCATCCCTTGCACGCTCACGATGGCTTTCAAAGCACCCAAAATTGACCCGAGCACTTCAGGGTATTCTTCGCCCAAATATTCGTACAGCACGACTCCCAAGTGACCCAAAAGTTGTTCTTCTTCGCACTTACGCATCACGGGCGCGATAGCGCTGATTAAATCAGCCGCTTGTTGACGAATTTCGGCACTTTTGTTGTTCAATCGCCACTTAATAGTGCCACAAATTTGTGGCAAATATGGCTTGGCGCGTAAACCGAGCGCGTTAACGATCGTACCGACACCCTTCAACATGACGTCGTTTTCGTCCGATGTTTGTTCTTGGAATGCGTAAAGCATGCCGTCGATGAGCAACTCTTCCATGCGAGTGTCCACGTCGGCTGTACCTAGCTCTTCAATCACCTTTGTGATGGTTTCCATCACCATGCGACGATACGGCTCGGACTCATCCTTCAAATCTTCGACGACGCGACCGATGATTTCGGCTGCGCCAACCTTCAAAGAAATTTCCAACGTTGTCTCCACGAGTTGTTGGTAATTACGACGGTCGAGCGCCATGCGACGGACCCAAAAGTTTTTGAAAAACTCGGGCATGACTTCAGCGCGAATGTATTCGGATTCAACGCCATCCGTCGCAACGCACTGCTTGACAACCTTGAGCGTAATTTTCTTCATCTCTTCATCCGCCGTAGCAAACTCGCGAATCAAAATCACCATCACCTCGCGCGTGTAGTAATTGGCGTACATGGCATCCATGAGAGGAATGATGAAGCCGATGGATTTCAAGAACGCTGCCAACACTTTCCCTCGGTGGGCGCGAATACCTTTCCACAAAGGCTTGAGCACAGAGTCAAAAGATTCAATGCCGTACGGCGTCGCCGCCTCGGCGAGCGCCGCTATGGAGAGCGCGGTGATCGTCCGAACCTTTTGATTTTCATCACCCAAGCCGTGTTCGATGATGTCGACTAGAGATTTGAGGTGCGGTAGCACTGCGCAACCGAGAAGAATGGCAATCTGTTGCACAATCTTAATCCCAGTGTGACGAGCTTGCCACGACTTTTTACTTTGACACACCGCCTTCAAAAATGGCAACAACGCTTGCACGCCGAGCGCCTGAGCGACGACGGCAAAGGCACGCGCAGTGGTGTTACGCACGTACTCGTCGACATTGTCAATATCAGGGCGCATCGCCGCAATCATCGTCGCTAAACCAGCTGCCTTGGCGACGTTACTAATGATTTCACGACCCTCGACTCGAGCGTAGTAATCTTCGTCGATGAGCAACGGCTCAATAACAACCAAAATCTTGTGCACATATGGGCGAACCAGGTCATCAAGCTTGTACAAAATGCGGTCAATCACCTTCACAAGCAAGTGACGTTCTTGATCTTCCAACGTCGGAGACATGAGCAAGGGCAAAATTTGATTGAAGAGCGGCCCAGCGCCAAATTCTTTTGCGCGGTCGGTAATTTGACGCAATGCAGACTTGCGCTGCGGCGGCGTGCCATTCTTCACTCGAAGCAACATTCGCATGATCTTGCGCTCTTTTTGCTCCTCGATGCTCAACTCTTCATCATCCGTCTCCTTTAACAAAGGCGCAAAGTATTGATAATCTTCGGGTTTCATCTCTGGTAAACCTTCTGGGACAAGATTTACGTCAAACTTTTGTCCGCGGTCTTCCTCTGGAATGGAAAAGAATCCCGCGTTTGCACCGTACGGCATCGGCGTCTGCGTGAGCTTACGCGCAGGCGTACGAATGGGCACATAACTCGCAGGAGGCTCTAAAATCTTAAACCCTTCCGACGGCAACAGCTCATCCAACTCTTCATCCGTTTGCGGGCGGTTGCGCTCTTCAATTTCGCGTTGATACCGCATCTGTTGGTACTGCTCTGGCGTGAGCGGAACATTGGATTGCATCGCTTGGTGCGCCGCAATCTGCGCCGCCGATGGTGTGGCCATCCCTGCAGAAATCTTTGGAGTTTCCCCGCCAGCGTTGATCAACGGCGTCTGATCACCGCCAGTCCACGCAGGCGTCGCGCTCGGATCGCCTCCAGCGCGAATCAACGGCGTCTCATCCCAACGACTTCTCGAACGACGAGGCGTCGCCTTGGTGGCATCACCAGCCTTGCCCGTACCGCTCTCCATGGAGTCCCATTGCGATGGCGCCCTCGGAGTTTCGTCCCACTTTTGGCCCCGAGGTGTCGCGTCGTCCCATCGCGCGCCCGCCGTTGCCGCCGAGTCGTCGCTTTCCCACTCAGAGCGCGGTTTCCCCCCCGCCGCGCTGTCTTCCGGTTTCGCATCCCATCGACGCTTACGCTTCGATCCACTCGGTTCACTCGATGCCGGCTCGTTCACTCGCGCCGCCGCGAGACGAGCTTCATCCGCTGCGCGTTCAGCTTCTTCTCTTTGTTTTCGTTCAATGTTGCGCAACGTATTGTCCTTTTCGCGCTCGAGCGCGACTTCCTTCATGCGTTCGGCGTACGTGCGCCCTTCATCCTGCGTCATGGGTAAATAACAAAAAACATATTTCGTCAGTCTTTTCCATTCGTGCGATGTGTCGCCGCCTCGCCGTGTGTGCGCGACATTGCGCGTCTTTGCTGTTTTTTTCAGTTTAAACCTAAAGCCGCCATCGACGCTCGAGCGCCTCGACGTCTCAACTCGCGCATCAAGATCTCTCACACAACGTACCTTGCCGCTCTCCCGCCCAGGACTCAACGCACGATTAAACCTTCTTTTAGCGTAATCACTCTCGCGATCGATAATCTTCTTCGACTTGCCGAACCCGAGCGCTTCATCGCTCTCCAAATCTTCATCGCTCGCGGCATCCTCGGGCACACTCGAAAGATCCTTCGGTGCCGTATACGCCCTCAAAGGCGCCTTCTTCACATTCTCCGGCACGCTCCCGGACGTTTTCATCGCCATCGCCCGCGCGCCATCCCGTCCACGTCGTTGCCCCGACGCACCGTCGTCATCATCAGCATCATCATCTTCATCTCCACCATCTCCAGCATCCTCCTTTGCGCGCGTCGTGGCGTCGTCGCGTTCGCGTCGTAATCGCTCGATCTCCCGCACATCCGCCTCCGCATCGGGCGTGGTGCTCCGTCCTCGTCTCGGTGGTACCATCGTGCGTCACGAGTATACCCCGTACACGCAACGCCGAGCAATGGCGCGTCAACGAATTCGCACAACAGCCATCGCATTCGACGGCACATTGCGCTGAGCTCCATCCATGGCGTTCTACGTCAAGGCGTTCTCGCTCGTGGTGAAGACGGCGAGTAAACCTCTGGCCAAGGCGCTCAAGGCGCGAATCAGCGACTCGCCGTGGTTCCGCACCGTCGCCATCGACGCCGCGCGCAAGGCACACGCGGTGCAGGCGCTCGTCATGCGCGATGCGCCAGCGAGTGATTCTGGATTGATTGGTGGACGTAAGGCGAGGAAGATTGCGGCGAAAGTGCCGGTGATGAGTGAGGATGCCGCGTTACAGGCGGCGTCAGAGTTTGCGGGCGAGGCGTTCGTGTTCGCCGTCGCTGGGGGGGTGGTGTGGTGGGAAGTGGACAAGGGGAACGCAAAGGATGAGAAGCGACGCGCGGATGCGGCGGCGGAACGCGCGCAGTTGTGTGAGATTATCGACACCCAACATTCGACAATGAGAGATATGAAAGAATTGATACAGGAATTATTAGATTATAAGGCGTCGAGTTCGGAATTAATAGCACAATTGGTACAAAAGGATGGCGCGCGAGGCGCTCGGGCGTAACGCGGGCGCTCGAGCGCGTCTCGCGTGGACGACATTCAGAGCAGAGCGGGACATTCGGAGCGACGTGTATTTATTTGTATCGGTGGAGAATCATAGCGGCAGACACTAGGCGCGCGTGCGATTGAGAATCACATTCTTTGTCGCGGGCGCTTGTAACATTAACACTTTAGCGATATTAACAACAAACCTCTCTCGACGCGCAGCCGTCGGGCGCGCGTCCTCACACTCGAGCTCGAAGGACGCCGACGGTGCACGCGAAAACGCACACGCGCACGATGAAGCTAGGGAAGAATGCAAAGAATGCGTACATTGCGTTTCTGCGACAATCGATTGTCGACGACAAGGCGTTCGCGCAAAAGCTCATAAAGTGCTCTCGCGAGTACACCTCTTGGGCGCGCGCGCTTCGCGAGCGTGGACGCGCTGAGAGCGCGCACGTCGAGGCGACGCGGTTGCTAGACAGTAAAGGACACATGCTCAACGTGTGTGATCGCATGTGCGAGCGCGTGAGTGGGGAGGAAGACTCGGAGACGATGTTGAAGGTGCGCGAAGCGTGGGACGCAACCAAGACAAAGCAGCGCGCAAAGTTTGAGCGCGCCGGAGGACGCGAGGGCGTCGCTGAGGCTAAAATGCGCGCACGCGAAGCCAAAGAGCGCGTCAAGGCGAATCAGCGCGAAAGAGAGAGCCGAGAAGAGCGAGACAAGGCGAAGAAGGCGGCGAGATTGGAATACGCCACAAAGGTGCACGAAGCGCGAAGCAGCGGCGCGTGCTTGGACTGGTTAAACATGGGTAGATGCCGATTCGGCGAAGAATGTCAATTCGAACACGATGCGATGTCGAAAGGAATATTGAAACAACTCGCCATCGACATCGGGGCTGAGACCGGAGATGTGAAGCGTGAAAAGAATCGCGAGGAGAAGGAGGAACGCAAGGCGCGAGCCCGAGCTTTACGCGCCCAAAACGCAGAGGCGCTCGGCGGATACTCATCGTCGAGTGACGGCGATGACGACGGTGAAGGGGATGAAGATTTGCCTGGTTTTCTCAAGGCTGACCGCGCAAAACGCGCGGCGCAGGCGCTATTGGCGACGAATAAGACAAAGGAGGACATGCGACGAGAAAAGACCGCGACAAAGAAGACAAAGGATGCCGGCAAGACGGCCAACACGGCGAAAAAGACCAAACATTTTAACGAGAAACAGCTCGAACGCAAAGCTAAGTTTTTGAAGGATGCTAAGAATCAACCGTTCGTGAAGCGCGGCACGAAGAGGCCGGCATCAGCGGAAAAATCGCCGTCAAAGAAAAAGCCGCGTCACAAAGACTCGGCGCGCAAGACAAAACGCGTGGGCATTGCCCGAACGAAATTCGATTAGAAGAAAACTTGTAACACGTACGCATATCAATTCGTAGTCCACACATCGCGTGCGTTGATCCATGTCTTTCTCAAGGTTGCGAGAGGAACCATAATGTTTAAAGTCGTACAATCAAAAGAAATGCTGATTAAAATTTGGAGTGTTACGTTTGAGCTGCTAAATTAATAAGAGTAGACGCTTATTCGGAGCGCGCGGCGTAGGACACGAAGTGCATTTCCTTGCAGTCAATACCCACCATGGCTTCACCCAAACCTTCGGACACTTCAGCGATAATCTTAGGATCGTTGTAGTGCGTCACCGCTTGGACAATGGCGCGGGCGCGCTTGGCCGGGTCACCAGACTTGAAGATACCAGAACCAACGAACACACCATCCATACCGAGTTGCATCATCAACGCAGCATCCGCCGGGGTGGCGACACCGCCAGCGGCAAAGTTTACAACAGGCAAGCGTCCGAGCTTGCGCGTTTGTTGCACGAGCTCGAGGGGGGCGCGGATTTCCTTGGCGTACACGAAAACTTCATCTTCATCCATGGCGCACAAGCGGCGGATGTCGCCCATGACGGCACGGCAGTGACGCACAGCTTCGACAACGTTACCGGTACCAGCCTCACCCTTGGTACGAATCATCGAGCAACCTTCAGCGATTCGGCGGAGCGCTTCGCCCAAGTCGCGGCAACCGCAGAGCACGGGAACCTTAAACTTGTGCTTGTTCAAGTGGTTAATTTCATCAGCCGGAGTCAAAACTTCAGATTCATCGATGTAGTCAATGCCAACCGCCTCGAGGACTTGGGCTTCAACAAAGTGCCCGATGCGCGCCTTGGCCATCACTGGAATCGTCACCGCTTCCTTAATTGCCTTAATCATCGTCGGGTCGCTCATGCGCGCCACGCCACCATCCTTACGGATGTCCGCCGGCACGCGTTCGAGCGCCATAACCGCAACGGCACCAGCCTCTTCCGCAATACGCGCTTGTTCGACGTTCACCACATCCATGATGACGCCACCCTTCAACATCTGCTCACGACACGCATACGGGCGCACATCATTCCGTCAGTCGCGAGTCATCACGCGCGCATCCAACGCCCCTCGGCGCGCTCGAACGCACACATAAAATTTATCTCCCACACATATCGCCACCTTTCGCGCACAGCGCTCGAGCGCGCGCGCGCGTACATCCCATCGCACCGCGTGCGCGCTAATCCCAACCTAGAGCGGACGTCATCCATCATCATCATCCTTCGTCGCACCGTGCCGCTCGGCTCGACTCGATCGCACCCGCGATGCGCGCGCGACGCGGTTCAATAGAAACTCACCTGCGCTAATCCCGCCTTCACGGCGAAGGAGCTTCGTTCGGTCTCGGTAGACATGGTGGCGATGTGTCGCGTACGTCGCACTGTGACGATGCGACGCGCCGTGACGGCGGCGGTGACGTCGAATGGCGCCGGACGCCTTGGTGGCCCA
>Ga0181604_10005078_pt1 | contig 10547 bp, 9 predicted proteins | sample 041ome_12_FD_148663 | JGI IMG/M metagenome (GOLD analysis project Ga0181604, IMG submission 148663) | Coastal salt marsh microbial communities from the Groves Creek Marsh, Skidaway Island, Georgia - 041410US metaG (spades assembly) | ecosystem: Environmental > Aquatic > Marine > Intertidal zone...
TTTTTGCCGAGAGCAGGAAAACAAACTAATGACCAATAAGCAAAGCAAATATTTCATGTGTGATAATGTTCCTTCTTTATTAGAATCTTTGTACTCTCGTCCTTAGCTAACTGTTGTTGCTTTATTTATGGACAGGCACTAAAATAACAAATTCAGAGGGAACTAGGGAGTCTCTATCGACACTAGCTATTGGTTTCACACTTTAACCATCGTTTTACATAAAAAATTCTGTGCTTTTATGTGTTACTTTTTTTTATTCTCATCTAGCTTTCTAAGCAAGTCCGAAGCATATTTTTACCCAAAGGCTAAACAAAGCCACTCAATCCGATTTGTTTTTCTTTTTTACAATTTCCATATCACCTTTTGCATTTCGTTTAATTACTTCCCAACCTTCATTTAACTCAATTCGATAATGTTCTCCAATAATCGTGTTTTTTTCAATTTTTAAAGCTTGAGGAAAGGTGAATTCAGTTCCGTCAAAAGATAATAAAACCCCGGAAACACCCAATTTCTCTTTTCCGGCTAGCGTTGAAAAATCTCCAAAATTCAATGTGTTAACATCCGTTCCTTCTATTTTAGAATACACAAGCCCCTTGCCTTTTAGGATCAGGGTGCCATTCATATCAAAAGTTCTTCTGTATTGATCATTTGCTAATTTCACCGATACTTTGGGTTTTTTGATAAAAAGCTGTTTGTAATAATTGATTATTTTTTCGTGTTCATTTTTTCGGTTTTGCTCTTGCTGGTGAATTTCAACATAATTATTTCTTTTTTGTGCAATTGCACGGTTTTTCCTGTTTAATTGTATTGCGGTTTTTAAATAATTTCCTTCATAAATTTTCAAAAAATCATAGGTCGTGTCAAGTCCCATTTTCCAATTTATTTTTAAAAAATCAAAAATCAATCCATACGCCGGTCCCGTTGCATAGGGAAATGCCCGAGTATAGGTCGAAGCCTGCGCTCTCTGATCGATTTCAGCAAGGGCTAATTTATACTTCTCAACGTTTGTAGAAAGAATAAATCCAGTATAATTGGCAAGACCTTCGGAGGTTTCAATTTCAATTTCTTTTTGAAGCTGTTTTTTGTATTTTTTCTGTCTTTCTTTTCGAAAAGACAGTGCGTCAACTACATAGTTCTCAATTTCATCCTTATTTTTATTGGATTGAATCGCCATTAATGCATTTCTAAGCGCTTGAAATTCCAAACGCAGCCATTCTCTAGCATCGTAATTATCAAGATAGGTTATGGGGTCTCCGTTCAGCAGGAGGTGCTTTTGCTGAGCAACATGAAATAGCTCGTGAATAATTGTAGCACTCGTGCCGTCAAGGTAATTTGATAAAACAACGGCATATTCTTCATTGTTATATTTTTGTGCTGAATTGGAAAAACTCAATATGTTATTTGGAACTTTCTTGTAATAGATAATACTGTCATTTGTTTTGCTCTCGGGTAATGGTTTAAAAGAATAGATTGTATTATCATCGTCTAAAATCAAAATAGATTCCCTCCATAAATTTTTTCCCCAGAGCTTTCCATCATCGGCAAGCAAAAGTGCTTTTGCCTGAAATAATGCTGTTTTAATCTCTCCCCGAAGTCTCTCGGGTTGAGTCTTTTTATTTTCGCTTACCTTTTCCAGTAACTTGTCCCATTCTGCATTTGAATAAAGATTCTTTAAATCTGTATCCCTGCTAATATGATCAAGGTTTGAATAGTACCGATGCTCTGCTATATAATTCAAAAGTTGGAGTGCTTGTTCCTGTTCTTGTTGTAACGAAAAAACACATGCCCCATTATATAGTTTGGTCGTCGAAAGTTGCTCAAAATCATTTTTCTCGATAATAGTTTTAAAATTCGCTGAAGCTTTTTTATAATTCCCTGCCTCATAGGCTTTCATGGCTTCGGTATAAAGCAATGTAATCTCTGGATTTTGGGCGGTTGCAACATTCGGATAACCTAATAAAAGGATTAGGATAAATATAGCTGAAGTTAAAAATTTGGGGTTCATCTGTTCTTTATGGGGTTCTTTTAGATTGCCAACGGATGGCGGTAAGAAGCGTTGCGCACTTCGGAGCTCAAAACTATCAAACCGATATGCCGTTGATTAATTGTTATATTGCTCGAATATACTACTTTCCGCGCAATGATTTTTACCGCGTGTTACCAACTGCCATTTTCCAGTCCGTTATATTTTAAACACCTGATTATATGCTAATTCTGCCAATTTTTCAGTTCTATCATTTATCTCAGATTCAGACCATACAGTAGCATCTTTTAACACGTCATCTATAAAAATGGAAGCATTTAAAAGTATCGGTTTTTTTGCCGCAAAGTCTTTGTTTTCCAAATCTCCATTTGTTTTACTATCAATATATACAAGATTCCCAACACGCCCAACAAACAAATCATGATTATCAGCTTTCACGTTAGGATTTTGGGCTAAAATATGTTCAATAGTCATTAACTCATAGTCGATTGGAACTCCATTTCCATTGAAGTGCTTATCAATTTGTTTAAGTGTATATTGAATTGTTTTCTTATGCTTTGTGAATTTATTAGTGTATTTCAAATTCTTAAAGTTGGCTAAAAACTCATCATAAGTAGGAAGTTTCTCTCTCATTTTTAGTTGCAACTCTCTTATCACAGCTATTTGGTCATGGTCTGAATTACAAGCAGCGAGTTTTCTACCATAAGTTGAGTACATTGACGCAATACCACCTGAAGAACGTTGTGAAGTTATTGCTGTAAAGACGTAATGAAATTTCTCAATTGCATTAAGTCCTTCTCTCGCATACTTATACTTCAAATTTGATGCGTTATATTCTCTCATAATTGAAAGAACCATTGGTGTTTGTTGTGTTACTCCGAAATTTGATAATGCCTCAATAGAATCCTTTATTTCAGCCTCGTTTTTTGACCATTTTCTTAATTCCGAATCGAAGATTGAAATGTAAGTCTCAGAATCTTTTACTAAACCAGTTAGAAATTCCCTTGAGTTTTTCGGTTTAATGGTGCTTTTAAGTTTTTTGAATAATGACTTCTTGGTGGTGTAATCATATTTTGATAACCAAACATGAAGCAAAAATGTATCAAGGTCTATATCTGCCGAACTACTATCAATGTTTTCTCGTATTGTTTTCCATTTATCACGAGGTATATCAACTTGATTATTTTTAGCTTTAATATTCTTAGTTAAATAGTTCTTAACTAAATCTGCAACATCTAATTCTTTTCCTCTTGTATTCAGAGTTTCGAATACTGTATAAGCATCATCTTCATCATCGAGCTCAATATAAATTACTTTTAATTTTAATATACGATTACGAATATTATTTAAGACATTTTCAATGTGCGCCTTTTTATCCTCAGCTGGTATTTGTTTATCATTTTGAACTGCTGAAATTTCAAGCATGATATAGTTTTGAATTTGCTTAAATGCTCTTTCTAAATTTATTTCTTCTGCTCCAAGTTCTACTTCTGTCTCAGCTTCTCCATACTTTTGAATATATTCTTGAAAATATGGATAAGATGTTTCTGTTTGAAGAATGAAATTCTTTTTGTTATCCAAATCAATTTTTTCAACTAATCTATGGACTCCTTTTGCTTGGTCTTCTAATTCATTTTGCAAGTAGAAATCTCTCAAAGCACAAAGTATGAGCGTAATGGTTGTAATCCTTTGTTGACCGTCAACTATCCCATATAAATCATCGTCCTTTTTATAAAGTACAAAAGACCCAATAAAATAATCAAGCTCACTTTCTGTTACTGTATCATGCCAAAATTCTGTTACATGGTCTTTTTCCCAAGAGTATGGTCTTTGAAATCTTGGAATATGAAAGTATCCTGTTTCTAATATCTTTTTTATCTCTTTATCAATGCATGTTATTTTCATGTACGATGTTTTTTATGGTTGTAGGTAACTTGTATATATCTGCATCATTCGACAAGCTCATGGTAAACACGTTTATTTCGTTTATATATTTTTAGACATTTATTAATGTAACTATGATATTATCAGTGTTTTGCTCTTCAATAAGCCAGTCTGAAGGGCTTTTGATATTTGCAAGAGATTTCTTGCTTAAAAGCGCACTCCATTCCCAATCAAAAGTAAAAACAGCTTTTACAATGGGTTGATGTCGATAGATGTCGAAGATAAGCCGTAGGTTTTTCATGGGTATAGATCAGATTTGGATGGTGTCAACTCAAATATACAAAAAAATAGAACGTGCCTACTTTTAGTATAAATACCTCACCCCAGCGTTAAAATGCAGCGCAGCCTGTTTCAGTTCTTTCTTTTTTTTTAAATTCGAACTAGAAATACAATTCATGGATTTTGGTTTCCCCATTATAGCAGGCACGCTTGCTTCCATTTTACATGTGATTTCTGGCCCCGATCATCTGGCTGCAGTCACCCCTCTGGCAATCTCCTCTCAGCGTAAAGGCTGGAAAGTAGGGATATGTTGGGGTTTGGGACATTTGTTAGGAATGTTATTGGTCGGGCTGCTTTTCCTGTTTTTTAAAGAATTAATCCCTGTTGAAGCCATTTCCGCCTATAGCGAACAATTGGTGGCACTTGTCTTGATTGGAGTAGGCTTGTGGGCTTTTTTTCGAATCTATAAAGATCGGCATAGGCTTCCGCTGGCAGCAGCTCCCCAACAAGAAATCAAACAACAGCTTACTTCTGCATTGGGAATTGGCATATTACACGGTTTGGCGGGGGTGGCTCATTTTATTTTATTGCTCCCGGTTTTGGCCTTCGAAACCTCTTGGGAAGGAGTTCAATATATTTTGGGTTTTGCTCTTGGAACAGTAGTCGCAATGACCGCCTATGCCTATCTGTTAGGGGTTGTTTCCGCCTATTCCAAAAAAACCAATGACCCTCTTTTTTATAAAATCATCCGAATTGGTGGAGGCGTTTTTGCGTTGGTCATTGGGGTGTATTGGTTGTATCTAAGCTTTTAGTGTACACAAGACCAAGCGATGATTTCCCGTGTCGGCGATATAGAATTGATCCTCAAAAGTGCAAAGCGAAAAGGGCCAGTACAAGGCAGCATCCGTTCCCTGTAAATTTCCTTTAAACTCGCTGCTGGTCGTAAAATCGGTTCTCCCAATCAGGGCATCTGCCGGGGCATTGTTTTGTTTTGGAAAATGATTAAATTTTAAAATCCGACTGTTGCCCGTGTCATTGACTAAAATTCCGTCTTTGTAAAAACAGGCGTCGTAGGTCCAATTTAAGGTATGCGCCTCGGGCGAAAGGCGAAATTGATTTTGTCCGCAGGCGTCAAAGTGTTCTTGTCCAATAATCCTATCCGCCGGTTTCGTAAAAGCCTCTTGCGCATCTTTCCACAACAAAATGCGATAAAATTGCGTGTCCGCCACCGCCATTTGACCTTTTGCATTCACCTTTACCGAATACGGCCATATCGGTTCATCTGTATTATAATCTCTTGTGTTAAAATCGGGTTTCCCAATGATCTTATCGGCAGCGGAAAAATTTTCGGTGGGTATTTTTTCATAATATAAAATCCTTAGATTTCCGGTATCTGCAATCCAAAGCCTTTTGCCATCGGAAAACACACCATACGGCCAGTTCAAAGATTGTGCTGAGGGGTCATTGCCAATCCCTTTTACATTGGGCTGGTTGGACTCAAAATCGGGTTGCCCCAACACCACATCTGCGGCCTGAGCCGCTAGGGTCGGCAGTTGGTGCCAGATCAAAACACGATGATTCCAAGCATCTGCAACAACTAGCTTTTTTCCATCACTCCAAATTCCTGAGGGATATTGCAAACTCCGGGCGGTCACTTTGCCTCCTGCATTTCTTCCACTTGCGACCACCTCCTCTTGCCCCAAAATCACATCCGGCTCTTGGTACATAGCAGTGGGGATTTGATTCCAAACAAACACCCGATTTTGCCCCGTATCGGACACAAATAATTGATTTTTAGTAGCAAAAACACCTCGGGGTGCCAAAAAAGGTTTTTGCTCTGAACCCTTAAAAATTCGAGCATTCATCACTTGATCCCCTAATGTCTTGAAATCCATACTAACAAATTCTAGGCAATTGTTCTCCCGGAAGCATATTGACCACTCTTTTGCCTCCAATGCTACTCTCTAGGATCACTTGTTTGGGATGGGTATCCTCCACAACACCAATTTCTTTGGCGTGCTTGCCATTATTATCTTTATTTAGTTGTTCCAAAAAAGCCTCGGAAATGCTGCTGTCAACAAATGCAAGAAACAAACCTTCATTGGCCACATACAACGGGTCTAGTCCCAGTAATTCACAGGCACTCGCCACCTGACCCGCTATGGGTAATTGATTTTGGAAAATGTCAATCCCAATGTTGTTGGTTTGTGCGATCTCTTTTAAAACCGTGGCAACTCCACCCCGCGTTGGATCGCTCAACAGGTGTATTTTTTCTCCAAATTCATCCAACAACGCAGCAATGGTATGATTTAAATGGGTCGTATCACTCTGAATTTCCGTTTCAAATTCCAGCCCTTCCCGCACCGACATAATCGCCATTCCATGAGCCGCTATGTTCCCACTAATAATGATTTTGTCTCCTGTTTTAATATTTTTCGCGCCAATTTTAGCCTTGGGATGAACCAATCCAATCCCCGATGTATTGATGAAAATTTTATCGCCTTTCCCTTTTTCAACGACTTTAGTGTCCCCGGTAACAACTTGCACCCCCGCTGCTTCAGCAGCTCTTTTGATAGCAACCAGTAGTTCCCAAAACTCAGTCATTTTTAGCCCTTCTTCAATGATAAAACTCAAGGAAAGATATTTGGGTAGGGCTCCACACATGGCCAAATCATTGACCGTTCCATTCACCGCCAATTCCCCAATATTCCCCCCAGGAAAAAAGATCGGAGAAACTATAAAACTATCCGTAGAAAAGGCAATATCTCCTGATATATTTAAAAGAGCCCCGTCGTGTCGTTCGTCTAAAATGGGGTTGCTTAATAAATCAAAAACCCCACTGTCCAAAAGTTTGTTCGTCAATACCCCTCCGCTGCCATGCCCCAAAGTGATCACATCAAAGTCTAGTTTGGGCATTGGACACTGAAGATGCATGTTTATTTTGTTTTTAGTCATAAGTCAGTTAGTTATTAGTCGAAAGTCGGTTAGTCGTTAGTTGGTTAGTAGTTAGTCAGATAGTCGTAAGTAATAAGTCAGTTAGTTGGTTAGTGGTTAGTCGAAAGTCAGTTAGTCGCTAGTTAATTAGTCGCTAGTTAATTAGTCGTAAGTCAATTAGTCGCTAGTTATTCGTTGGTTAGAAACTATTCGCCTTACCACTTCGTACTTACAACTTACGACTAACCTACTTACAACTAAACACTTAAGCCCCCCTCTTCTCCAACGACTTTATCAATCCTCTAATTATTTTTCCTATTTCATCTGCGTTTTCTATTAATTCTTTAGCTTTCTTTTCATCTAGATACTGTAATCTATTGGACAAAAACAGCATTGATTTTACTTCACTGCAAGAGGCCAGCGCGATGTACAAAAAACGAATAAATTCCCTATCACTCATCCGATCAAATCCCTCAGCGATATTATTAGAAATGGATACCGACGCCCGCTGTATTTGATCTTTAAAACCAAAATCCCTCGATTTTTCAAAAGTTTTATAAATATTTACCGCAAGGTCCTGAGCCTTTTGCCATCCGATGAGATCTTGAAATTTTATTATTTTCATTGGTTAGTCAATAAGTCAGTTAGTCGTAAGTCATAAGTCAGTTAGTCAATTAGTCGTAAGTAATAAGTCGGTTAGTCGTTCGTAGGTTAGAAAACAATCGCCTTACCGCTTCGACTTACAACTTACGACTAGTAGACTTATAACTAAATCCTACTTACAACTTACGACTAGTGGGCTTACAACTAAAACCTACTTACAACTTACGACTAGTGGACTTACAACTAAAACCTACTTACAACTTACGACTAGCCGACTTACAACTAAATCCTATCCCTCCACCAATCCCGAAAAATGGTAGTAGGCGGCACAGGCACCTTCGCTACTCACCATGGGTGCTCCTAAAGGATTTGTGGGTTTACATTTTTTTCCAAATTCATCACATTCAAAGGGTTTTTTGAGTCCTTTCATGATTTGCCCCGAAATACAGGCCGGATTTTCCAATGCTTCAGGAAGCTCGATTTTAAATTTAAGTTGTGCGTCATAATCTGTAAAATCCGCTTTGATACCGTAACCACTCAACGGAATTTCCCCGATTCCGCGCCATGTTTGGTTGCGTATCTCAAAGACCGTATGGATGATTTTTTGCGCGTCAATATTTCCTTCTTCTCGAACAATGCGGGCATATTGATTTTCAACTTTTGCCTGCTTTTTTTCCAACTGACGAATGACCATAAGGATGCCTTGCAACACATCCAAAGGTTCAAAACCCGTCACCACGATTGGGACTTTAAACATTTCCGAAAGGGGATGATACTCTGAATTGCCCATGATGGTGCACACATGACCAGCGGCTAAAAATCCATCAATTTTGCTTTCCTCGTCGTCAATCACCGCTTTGATGGCAGGGGGGACAAGCACATGTGAGGTAAGAATGGAATAATTTTTTAGATCTTTACGATCGGCATGAATCACCGATAACGCATTGGCAGGAGCCGTAGTTTCAAAACCTACAGCGAAAAAAACCACTTCCTTATCGGGATTTTCTTCTGCAATTTTGACGGCCTCCAAAGGAGAATACAATATTCTTACATCTGCTCCTGCTGCTTTGGCTTCTAGTAGATTCTTTTTTGAGCCGGGTACACGCAACATATCCCCAAAAGAACACAAAATCACATTTTCACGTTGTGCCAAATAGATGGCCTTATCAATAATATGAAGGGGGGTTACACAAACTGGGCAACCGGGACCGTGTATCATGGTAATTTCTTTCGGAAGCATTTCAATAATCCCGTTTTTTACCAAGCTGTGGGTTTGCCCACCGCAGACCTCCATAATCGACCAGGGTTGGGTAACCGTTTTTTTAATTTCTTCGAGATAGGCTTTTGCCAATTTAGGATCTCGGTATTCAGACAAATATTTCATGTCATTTTAAGATTTGGGTAAATAATCATCTACATCGGTAAGCTCCCCTAATTCGCCTAATTCCTCGAGGTATTTAAAACTCTTTTGGGCTTCAATTTCATCGACTTTGCTAATGGCTACACCAACATGCACCAAGACATAATCTCCGATTTGGGCATCGGGGAGCATTTCTAAACTGGCTTCCTTGGTAATGCCACCAAAAGAGATCTTCGCAATTTTTACAGCACCTTGGTGTTGTAATTCAATACTTTTAATTTTTCCGGGAATAGCGAGGCACATAGGTTTTGTTTTAAGTTCATTGGTTGATGTGGAGCATCAGTTGTCCGAATGAAATATTTTCATCATTCGGAGACAATTTACAATTAATTTTTAAATCTAAATCTTCAAGCTTTGCCAAAAGTTTGAGTCTTTGAAGCAAAAAGGTGTTTTGAAAAACACCGCCGCTGCAAGCGATACAAGAGAAACCGTTGTGCTTTGCTTGAGTGATAATACATTTTGCAAGGGTGTTTATAAAACTCGCTGCCAAAAAGGCTTTCGCTGCTCCCTTTTGATACGACAAGAACAAACAGTTTATCAATTGCTTAACAGGGATCGTATTCGGATTTGTTCCTTCCAAAAAATCAATAAAATCCGATTTGCAATAATCGCTTGCACAACGCTCCAACTGCATGGCCGCTTCGGCCTCATAGGTGTTGAAGTCAATAAGTTCCAAGGCGGCGGCTGCCGCGTCAAATAAACGCCCTGCCGAGGAGGTTTTTAGTGTATTGCGTTTTAACAATTGATCATACACCTGCCATTCGGTGGATGAAAATTTATGTTTAATTCCCTCCCGGTAGTCTTCCTTCAACAAACAGAATAACGCAATTCGGGGTTCTTGTGCCATCTTATCCTGAGCAATCCAATCGTAATATTCAAAATGATTGATGCGTTCCATGTTGCCTTGGTGATAACTAAAAAATTCGCCTCCCCAAATCGCCTGATCGTCCCCATAACCTGTACCGTCCCACACTACACCAAGGATTTTTTTATCCGTTCCAAATAAATCATGCTCCCCTAAAACACTTGCAAAATGCGCTTTATGATGCTGTATTTCAATGTATTGTGCCTTTTGCTTTTCAGCCCATTCCCTGCCCAACATACTGCTTTGGTAGCTGGGATGGGCATCTCCCAAAACAATCTGCGGTTGTAGATCAAAAAGTTGAAGCTGCTGCGCCAAGGTCCTTTTATAGCGCTTTAACGTGTCAAAACTATTCAAATTTCCCAAATACTGACTGACGTAAACATGCGCATTGGGAAGCAACGTAAACGCACTTTTTAAATCGGAACCCATCGCCAAAATAGTTGTTTTATTATTCGTTTGTACACCTTCATAATTGGGCGCATATCCCCGTGCACGTCTCAAAAAAATTGGGGTTTCCTCCACCACTTTCACCACCGAATCATCTTGCGGAAAAGCAATAGGTAAATTGTGATGCAAAA
>Ga0181604_10005083_pt1 | contig 10543 bp, 6 predicted proteins | sample 041ome_12_FD_148663 | JGI IMG/M metagenome (GOLD analysis project Ga0181604, IMG submission 148663) | Coastal salt marsh microbial communities from the Groves Creek Marsh, Skidaway Island, Georgia - 041410US metaG (spades assembly) | ecosystem: Environmental > Aquatic > Marine > Intertidal zone...
ATTGTATCGCTGATTTTGATCGCAGCATTAAACGCAGAAAACGCATTCATCGATTCGACGGCATTCATCGTCTCAGTCTTCGCACCAATTTTTTTGTGCATCCTATTGGACTTAGCGTACACGAAGACGTGGATACAAAGCATCTTGATCGAACAAAAACATTTTTATAAAACGGTTGCTTTCGGTACAAAGATACATGTTGGGATTGAAGAGATTATTTACTCTGGATTTTCTTTTCGTTTTAAGGCAATTCTTTGCGACGTGGCGAATGAATACACGTTGGCGAACACTGCAATATTGCACGAACTCGTCGTAAAAACTGTCGTGATTCTTTCATTTATTGTGCTGATGGTTGCATCTCACTTCGCTTTCTTTGAAAGTGCAGAGTTTTCTTTCGAAAACAGCTCTGTTCGAGCGCATCGAGCGGCGTCAACTTTCTTAGCGCTCGTCGTTGCGCGAGACTCCCTGTGCTCTTTTCTCGAAAATCTGTCGAAAAATTCCGTTTTTACGCGTCGCGTCGCGAGGACGAGGAGTATATATGATGCGAGAAATATTGAGACGAAATATCCAAAGAAACTGCGCAGAACACGCTCGATGTTTTGAAGTAAAAGAATTATGCGTGTCTCTCTCTCTCTATCTTCTTTCAGATTAAAAACAAAGTTGATTTTGAAATGATGATCATTACTAGTATAGTATCACGTCGGCGAATCTCTTTAGTTCTCATCTGGCATTCCCATCAACGACGTGAACTCCAATGGGGTAAACTTTACACCGTCGCCTTTGTAGAATTTGTTTTGGTATTCCACCCAGTGCAAACGCAAGGCGTGCAAAAACGCACTCAAACTCTCCATGCCTAACAAGACGCCCAACGTTGCGCCTAACCACACGCCAAAGCCAATGACGATGGCAACTATAGATCCACTTTCAACTGCCGCCATGAGACATCGGTCCCAAAACACCGCCGAGAGCTGCGCGTGCGCTAAAGAAAGCGCCCAGAGACGCAAATAACTCGCCGTGTTAGAAATTGCACCTAGGACGAATTCAATCGTGTGGATCATTTGATGGACTAAAACATCCCCAAAATTGAATTCTCCATCGCCATGGCCGTGGTCGTCGCCGCTACTGTTATTATTATTATTGCTATTTCCACCGAGGGATCTTAACTCCTCCGAGCTGTTCACCTGTTGCATGCCGTTGCCGTCGTCTTCGTCCAAACGAACGTATGCGCCGCCTCTGTTTTTTTGTTCGTGTCTTCTCTTCAAAATGATTGGCTTCGGGAAGAGCATGATCGGCACCGAGACGAAACACGCAAACAAAATCAGCAGCTGCAATCCGCCTTGGCCTGGGAACATTTTGTTCTCCGGACATCCGGCGCTTCCTCCCGGTCCCTCGCCCATGCAATCGACGTTGCCGGGCGATAAGAACATGTAAATCATGACGTGGTACAAATCCGCGGTACACCCCGGCGTAATCCATTTCAAAATGATCAGAAACGAGAGGTATCCAAACAAACCGCCCAAAAAGACAACTTGAGGGATGAATTCGCAGTACACGGACAACCAATCGCCGTCTTTCAATTGGTTCAAAAGCGACATGAAGATCCCAACCATCATTTGCGTCACTCCTAACAAGATGGACATTTTCATCTTCAGCGAGTTCAAAAACGGAAGTTCCGATCGAGTTCCGTGCCAAACCGGATCGACACCAAACGGATACGCGGAATCATCTCGGGAGACTAAACCAGTGGTGTATTGCGAATCGCACGTGGTATCCTTCGTCGGATCAATCGGGTCGCAGACGTACTTTGACGCACCAAACATTTTCATCGGCACAGAAAAACACTCGTTATACAAAACGCCCGTGTACACGGAAAATGCTGCCATTAACAAAATACAATACCGTCCGTGGAAGACCATGCCGAAGATTTCACCCATGGGTTTTTGAGAGAGTTGTCTCTCCTTGACCACCATGTAGATTGCGAATGCGAGCATGATAATACCGTGGCCGAAGTCGCCAAACATAACGGCGAACAGAAACGGAAACGTCACGATCGTCATCACCGTTGGGTTAACCTCGCGATATCTCGCGACCCCGTACGCCTCGACGATTTCTTGAAACACGTTTGTCCACTTTGTAGTGCGGTAATACGTCGGCGGCGTTTGACCTTTGTGCGAGATGGACGCAAAAATGGTTCCGACGGATGCCGACGAGTTCCGGTTAGCAACTACCACCGCCTCGGCGACTCTGCTCTTCGCTGATGTTGGACACCAACCTTCGGCGACCAAGCACTTTCTCGTCACGTCGATTGAAAACATGTTCATCGCGTGATACGTCGCCTTTTCTCTTCTCACCAACGTAAACCAAAACCACAAATCTTTCGCAACTTTACTCAACGTTCGATCTCTGTGTCGTATGCTCGCCTCTAACGTCGACCGTAACTCGGTCAACCTTCCCGTACACTCCGCGTTCATTTGTCTCTGTCTGGTGAAGTCTTCCGGAAACGGGTACCTGTTCGCATTGAACCCTTCGCAAATTTTCACAATCTTATTCCTCGCCCTCTCGCCGGCGAAAAACACCACGTATACCGTTTTGAACGTCTTCTCCCCAGTCGTCGGCTCTTCCACGTGCCCTTCGATGTTTGCCAACTTCAAAAACACGTTCCCTCTCGTCGCGCGAAACAATACTCGCTCGAACGCGTGCACTTTCTCCGTATTAATAGTTCCCGTAATAAATCCCAACCTCGCGCTCGCCGCCACGCCGCCCATGGAAGCGTCGTTCCTCTCGATGTCGTGATCCGGATGATTTTGATCGATAAACGATCCAGTTCGTCGAGTCATTTGCGAAGACGTCCCACCTCCACCTAATCCTTCGTCGTCCATTTCGCTTCGAAACGAACTCGACAACAAACTCTCCTCGTCCTGTCTCGCGTTTTCTCTTCGCATCATCCGCAACGAATCTTCCTCGTCCTGGTGTCGATGCGCGTCCGACCGCGCTTCCTCAAAAAAACCGCCCGCTTTCTCTAAAACCAACTGCAATTCAACCAACTCTCCGTGCGACCGTCTCAGCTTTTCCGTGTTGGCGGATAATTGCGAGACTTCTTCCGATAAGACGTCCAGCGTGTGTTCGAGCTCGTCGATCGAAATGATTCCTCTATTGCTACTCGTCGTGCTCTCTCCTCCGAAACGCCCGTAATAATCCTCGTCATCCTCCGCACCTCCGCCTCCTTTCCTAATCGTAATCCCGGCTTTGTTCACGTTCTCGGTAAAAAACCTCAACTTCCTCAACATCTCGTCGCACCGTTTCACCTGGTTCGCGTACGTCTTCTGAAACGCCGATTTATCCTTGTTCAAATCTCGAAACGCGACTAAACCTACTCGGCCTAAGGTTTGCACCGTATCGTGCGCGGCTTCCGCTGGGATGATCAGCTGGACCAGTTCCATCTCTTCCGAGCGGAACAGGTCCATTTCGATCGCCATCCTCTTTTTCCTTTTTTGTAAAAAGAAAGAAGAGTAGTACGAGTAAGCTGAAGCTTTTAAAGTGTCGCGTTGGGGAAAAATGAACGTTCGAGAGGTTGCCTGTTGGATTTTTGCACGACCGGCCTACTTTAGGGTTTCACAAAAAGTCATCAACGAAACGAGCGCAAAGTCCGCACAAAAAACTATAAAACTTGGAAGAAGAAGACGACGACGAAGAAGAAGAAGTACTTTTTCTTCAAAGAGAGAGAGAGAGATTCAGAGAGAGAACGCGAATCACGTTTCACGCCCTCCCCTCGTTTTAAAATTTTACGTTCGTCTCTCTCTCGCGCGCGCAAGTGCGTAAAGTTTATAAGAGTTTAAGAGAGAAAAGAGAGAGAGATCCGGCGCGATCTCGTTTTGTAACGGCATCAAAAACGAGGGAAGAGAGAGAGAGAGAGTAAACACACACACGCAGAGCAAATAAACAGATAGAGAGAGATAAAAAGAAAGAAACATGGAAACGTACGACGCGGTCGGGGAGACAAACTTTAACCCGGAAAGTTATCACGGGAACACGAGGCAAAACGCGACGTGGTCTCCGTACGATAACAACGGAGGGACGGTGATGGCAGTCGCCGGGGAGGATTACGTGATTTGCGCGGCGGATACGCGGATGAGCACGGGGTATTCAATCATGACGAGACATTACACGAAAGTGGACGAGATGTCACCGAAAACGTTGATGGCGTCGGCTGGGTTTATGGCGGACGCGGCGACGCTGAAGAAGTTGTTGAAAGGGAGGTGCGATCAGTATCAGTTTGCGAATAATAAACCCATCGGGTGCGTGGCGTTTGCGCAGATGCTCTCGAATACGCTGTATATGCGAAGGTTTTTCCCGTATTACGCGTTTAACATCGTCGCTGGTTTAGATGCGGAAGGCAAAGGTGCGGTGTTTACGTACGATGCGGTCGGGAGTTACGAGAGGACGAATTATTCCTGTCAAGGGAGCGGGCAGCAGTTGATTATGCCGGTGTTGGATAACCAGTTGAAAGCGGTCAGTCCGTTGGTGTTGCCGGCGGTGAGTAGCGCGACGCCTTTGAGCGAGGAAGAGGCGATCGATTTGATTAAGGATTGTTTCGCCACGGCTGGGGAGAGAGATATCTATACCGGGGACGCGGTGGAATTATTTGTGATGAATAAAGATGGAATTAGGAAGGAGACGATGCCATTGAAGACGGATTAATAATGATAATACTGATAATAAAAAGAAGATTAGAGAGAGAGAGAGAGAGAGAGAGAGAGAAAGAGAGAATGTTTTTTATACTATAGCGAACAAACTTGTAAGTGCGTGCGGTACCCACTACGTAGCTTTTTTTCAACGTCCGTATTATGTTTGGAGTATTGTTTTTACAAGACGCCGAAAGAGTGGCGCGCGTTGTTTCGTATGTTTTCTAATTTTCCATCTTTGGATCTAATTATTTCTCTCTCTCTCTCTCTCTTTCTATGATATACTCAAGATATATGAATGTATGTATATATAAACCAACTCGAATCGATGTTGGGATTTTTAGAAGATGGTCGCAGTGAACAAGAAGACAGCCATGCCGACCATGGCCGCTCTACCGTTGACCATTTCAGCAGTCGGAGTGAACTTCTCGTCCAACTTGGCACCTTTGTAGACGCCCATGACGCCGTCCTTCAACGCAGACGGGAAGTAACCTTGCGGTTCAACGACCGGGACGATGGAGGCACCGGCGATGCCGGCAACCGTCAACGCGACCAAGATCGGGTGCGTGGAGATGCCCGTCAACACGTCCGCGTTGAACGTGTTCAACAACGCCAACACGAAGCCGATTTGCGCGCAGCGACCGTTGATCAATTCAGCGGTCGGCGTCCATCCAGATTGTCTGAACAAAGTCTCGCCGTACTTTTCGACGAACAAAGCTTCGCCCAAGGAAGTTTCCGTGGAACCCAAGAGTTCAAACGCCTTCGTCAATTCCGGGATGTCCATGTCCTTGATGAAGCCTGGAACCGGGGCGCCCCCGTCGGCCATGTCCATGATGTCTTCGAGCTCGCCCAAACCGAGTTCGCCGCCGGACATTTCTTGGTTCATTTGTTCCGCTCTCGTCTGTCGTGTAAAGATATAACAAAGAAGAATAATAAAAAGAAAGAGTCAGAGAAAGAGAGTGAGAGAGAGAGTTGAGAAATCCGAACCGCGAGGAGGAGTAAAAAAAAACCCTCCCCGACAGGAAACGCATCGGTTTCATCGCACGCGCTCGCGTCGTCGCGTCTCACCTCGACGAGCGAGGCGCATCATCATCGTCCAGAGAAACGCGAAGCAAAGAACACGCCATCTTCCGCGACACAAAAAGGGGAGAGTAATCATCAAAAAATGGATGACGTCTCTTCTGCTCGCGGTGCCGTCAAAAGAAGAAAAAAAAAAAGAAAAAGAGGATTGATTGATTACGCACGATGAAAGTCTTCTTGGATTGAACCTTCTTCGAAGAAGTCGTCGCTCTCAAGGAGGCGGTGGAAGTGGTAAAAGTCTTGGCGGTGGAGAACATTTTTATGCGCGTGGTTTGTGTTTTTGTTGTGTAGGTGTGATCTGTGCGTTACGTGAGTGAGGAAAGTTTGGAAAAGAAGAAAAAAAAGATTAGTGCCCTCGTGGCAAAAACGAGGATGCGAAATTTTGGCCACACAAAAAAGTGCCAAACACCCCACCAGCAAAGAAGGCGTTTTTTATTGTTACGCTTTTATTCGCACTCTGGCGGTTCGATTGAAAATGATTAATTATTTATGTATTACAAAACTTTCAATCCTCCTCTTCTTCGTCTCACCTCTCGTTCCTTCGCTAGTACACCGATTAATAATGAATTTTAAATTGCATAAAAAGTTTCTTCTTCCTCTTCTTCTTTTGCGCGTTTTTACGCGGAGCTGCTACCGCGGGAAGCTCTGGCGCTCGATCTCGACTGCGATTTTTTCGCCTTCAAGAGAGACTCTTTTCTCGCCATTTCCTCCTTGATTCGATTTTTCAACTCTAACATCATCTGCTGGCGGTTTTGTTCCTTCTCCTCGGCGCTTTCCTCTGCGTGTTTAGATTCCTTTTGAATGACTTCGTTGATTTGGTCGTTTTTCATGCCGTTTCGTCGCATCGATCTGGCCCACATGCGTTTTCGGGCGACGGCGCAATCGTCCACGCCCGGGGTCGGGACGCCCGGTTCGCAGTTTTTGCAGCAGTTGTCCACGCCCGGGATATCCACGCCCGGGAGACACTTCGGGTCCGGGTTGCAGCCTTTCCATGGGTTTTGTTTCTTCTCTTCGCTGCTGCCCAACGCTTTAGCTTTCTGCTTCACCAAGGACGTGTCGGCGCAGCACGTATCGACACCTGGGATAGTACCACCTGGGATGCACTCAGGAGTAGTGTCGCAGGCCGCGTTGTCCGGGCAACACGTGTTCTTACCGAGGTCCGGAACGCCCGGTTGGCAGGACGGGTTCGCGTCGCAGTTACCTGGAGTACCGTCGTAATCCGGCGGAGGCGGCGGTTTGCAGCACGTGTCGATGCCCGGGAACTCAGAGCCAACTTGGCATTCCGGGTTCGGGTCGCAAACGTGGCAACAGTTGTTCACTCCTGGCTCTAAAGCACCAGCGATGCAAGTCGGGGACGGGTCGCACTCGCCTTGTTTGCAGCACGAGTCCACTCCCGGGGTCGGTACGCCCGCGACACACGTCGGCGTGGCGTCGCACGCCTTCATGAAGAGCGGCTTTCCCGTCGCCGGATCGATTGGGTTTTGGTTAACTAACGGTAAACCGGTCGCAGCATCGACGAGCGGCGCACCTGGAATCATTCTCGAAGCGGTACCCGTGCAGCAACCGATACCCGGAATTGGGACGCCGGCGACGCAGCCCGGGTTCGGGTTGCACGCTTGGCCGGTAACCGGATCAATTTGGTTCACCATTTGCGGTTGCGCGTTTTCAGCGGTAATGACAGCCGAAGCAATCGGATTGACGCCCGGGGCGAACGCACCCGGCAACGCGGATGGATCCACCGCTTGCGGAACGCCGATGTACTGGCCGGGAATTTGTTGTTGTTGTTGATAGAATTGCACTTGTTGTTCTTGGGTACCTACCGACGCTTGCGTGGACTCGCAGCATCCAATGCCCGGAATCGGGACACCAGCGACGCAATTCGGGTCCGTATTGCACGGCACGCCCGTAACCGGATCGATTTGTTGTTTAGTTTGCGCGTCGGCAATAATCAACGCCTTTTCGGCTTCGTTGCAGCAGCCGATGCCCGGAATCGGGACACCCGGGACGCATTCATCGGCGACGTTGCACTCCGGCAAGCCGTTCTCGCCAACTGGGCTGACTTGCGCATCTGGTTGCGCCACAGCGACGGTGCCAGCGGCGGCGGCGGCGGCGGCGTTGTATGTCCACGGTGCAGCTTGTAATTGTTGCTGGTACGCCGCGTACGGATCTTGTGCTTGTTGTTGTTGATTTTGTTGCGGTTGTTGTTGATACGGAAGCGCTGCGGCTGGCTGCGTCGTCACCGCACCAGCAATAGGATACTGGTACGGGTTCACCGGCACTTGTTGCGTCGGTGCGACATCCGCCGGTGTCAACGTCGCGGTTTCGCAACACCCGATGCCTGGATACGGCACGCCCGCGATGCATCCGATGATCGGGTTGCACTGCACGCCACTCTCCATATCCACTGGCCAACTCGCCGGCGGTTTCGACAAATCCATGTTCGTCGCTTGCGGAACAGCTGCTTGCGCGGCGCCACCATCCGCCGGCGTCGCGAACGGCTGCCCGGTTTGCGGGTCGATGGCCACCGCTTGCTCGGCTCCCGCCTCCGGCACGATGCCCGACGCGCCAAACTGCGCCGCTGCCGCCGCCATCGCCGCCTGTTGCTGCTGCACCGCCACCGCCTCTTGGTTCACCCACTGCGGATTGGCCGTCTCGAGCACGTTCGTCGATTGTTGCATCTCTTCTTGGACCGGAACCGGTTGCGCTTCCTCCTCCGCCGCCGGTTGTTCAACCACTTGTTCCGCGGCTCGAATTTCAGCGTACGCTGGTTCAACTTGCGTCGGCTCCTCCGTCGCGGGGACCGGTTGCGCTGCTTCCTCCACCGGCGCTGCTGCTTCTTCGTCTTCGAAAGGATCTGGCCACGCGTGGATGTCCATGGCGCCTAACAATCCTACCTCCGCGGTGTGGGCATGCTTCTTTTGAAGTCCCAACGACGACGACGACGCGGGTTTCGGGAGATTTTTCTTCTTCGCGAGCTCGCTGAAAGAGTGCGGCACAGCTCCTCCTAACGTCGCGAACGATGATTTCGACGTCTCCGACGATCGACCACCACCGGCAACGACGAGCGCGCCGACGGAGACGAACGCCAAGGCGCCCAAAGCGAGCGCTTTGCGGTTCAAAAAGTACGACGACGACGAAGAAGAAGAGGCCCCGGACGCGTCGTTGCCGATGATCGATTCTTCGTCTCTTCTTCGTCTGGTGTTGGAATCTACCAACAGCGCTTCTCGTTCGGTGGTGCCGTAGGAATCGCCGCGCGTGCCCCCCACGCTGCCCATCATCGTGTTCATGGCTTTTCTTTCTCTCTCTGTCTCGCTCTCTCTCTCTCTGTCTCTCTCTCTCTAAAGAAAGAACGAGCGCGCGCTTCGTGTTCTGAAGGAGAGCGGCCCGAAGCTTTCCGCGGCCTCGATTTTTTTTTCCTCTACGCGTACTAAACCCTAAATTTGACGCTCGATGATTTAGGGTTTATCATGTTTTTCATTTTTTTTGCCCTGTGCGCTCCTTCCTGTTTTAACCGCTTTTTTCTTTGTGGTTGTTTCCCAAAGAAAACTACTAAACAGAAAGTGTAGTAAACAACGATGATGCTTTCGACGACGAGTCCGCCGTCGCCGCCGTTGGGAACGACCAAGACGTCTTCGTTCGCGACCGGTTCTTTGAGAAGAAGAGGAGAAGGAGGGAGAAGATTTTCGCGTGATCTCTGTTTGAATGCTAATACTGTTACTAACGAGAGATGCGGTTTGGAGAAAAGGACGACGAGGACGAATTATTATCATCGTCAAAACCGCTCGACGCAGACGACGACGGCGCTTTCTTGCTGTCGATCTTCTCTCTCTCCGTCTCTTCGAACGACGGAAAAGAGAGCCCAAGGGTTACTTCGAACGAAGCAGAGAAGCGCTCGTTTCGTTCCCGCTCGAGCTGGCGGGACGTCCTTAGTGCCAGTCTCGGACCGAGTCGTGGCGTTTCTCCCGTACTTGCTTCCGTTGATATCCGGGCTGCGCTACTCGCGATACTTCTTCGCGGCGTTTCCGGCGGCGATAATCATGTTGCAACCGCTGTTACCGATCGTGAAGATAGTCGCCACGTTACCGCTTGGGAATTTGATTCCGTTTTTTGCCGCGTATTTAGGCGTAGCGAGGAACCAAAACTTGAGCAGGTTTTGTCGCTTTAACGGGATGCAAGCGATATTGTTGGACATCGTGTTGATATTTCCGGGGTTGTTGGAATCGTTGTTTTCGAGAGAGATTTTAGGCATAACTATTCCGTATTTCTTGTCGAAATGGATGTACAACGTTATTTGGGTAGGGTTGGTCGTCGCGTTCGCGTTGTGCGCCGTCGGATGCGCGACGGGGAGGTACGTGAATTTGCCAGTCGTGTCAGAGGCGGCAGAAGCTCAGATGCGCTAATATATCTATACAACATAAATTCCAGTGTGTAATTTGCATTATTAATCGTCGTCTTCAGAGTCAGGAACTTGATCGTCATCTTCTTCAGATTCAGATTCTTCTTGATATTCTTCTTCTTCTTCTTCTTCTTCTTCTTCCTCCTCCTCTGAGTCGTCAGAGATGACGACAACTTCATCTGCGAGCGACTTCCGTTTTTTCACTGGCTCTGCGGTTAGAGCGAGTTCTTCTTCTTCTTCTTCTTCTTCTTCTTCTTCTTCATCATCATCATCATCCTTTTCTTCATCGTCTTCTTCTTCATGTTTTTCTTCTTGTTTCTCCTCGCCCTTCTCGCAAGCCGTACAGAGCCATCCCGTCGGATGGCTCCTTTTCGTTGGTTTTTTA
>Ga0181604_10005084_pt1 | contig 10542 bp, 7 predicted proteins | sample 041ome_12_FD_148663 | JGI IMG/M metagenome (GOLD analysis project Ga0181604, IMG submission 148663) | Coastal salt marsh microbial communities from the Groves Creek Marsh, Skidaway Island, Georgia - 041410US metaG (spades assembly) | ecosystem: Environmental > Aquatic > Marine > Intertidal zone...
ACGCCGCGATAGGCGTCAGGATTGGTCATTAAACGCGTCTTGACGACATCGAGCGGCGTCGTCACGGCTCCCGTGAACGCCCCAGCCACCGCACCGAGCGCTGCAGCTTCGCCGCCATTCACATCGCCCGCACCATTGAATTCTTTCCACGTCGTCTTCATGGTCTCGTACCCCGCAAACTCGATGGCGTCGAATGGTAAGTCTCGCAACAAGAAGGAACCGTATCCCGCGAATAACCCACTCACGCCCGTCGCCGCGATAATCCCGCTCACGCTCGCCGCTGCGCTCGCGCCTACTTGCCTACGCGTCTTAATCACCTCTGTCGGCACGCGCACGACGCTCGATACCAACCCAGCGACGGCACCAGCGGTGAGCCTCGCGCCCACGCCTCCGTCGCCTCCCTCGCCATCCTCCAGCGCGCGCTTCATCGGCTCATACGCCGCGAAAAACAACGCACTCGCGGGCGCTACGCCCAACAAATTCCCTCCAATCCCTCTGTACAACCCGCGAAAGAGATGCACACGCGCGTCACCGCGTCGCGCGGCTTGGAGCCGGGTCTTGATGGTGTCCAGTGGGTAAAACGCCGCTTCGACGGCGCACCCCGCGACGGCGCCGCTCGCCATGTGCCCCGCGAGTTCGCGCGCGGACATCATCGACGACGATGCGCTCGAGCCGCTCGACGGCGACGGCGACGGCGACGGCGACGCGCGCGCGGCGTCGGTGGTGCGGTCGCTCATCGCGCGCGGTCGAGTGACGTCAAGTGGCGGTGACCGCCACAGTCGCACGCGCGAGCACACGACGACGACGACGACGACGACGACGACGACGACGCGCGCGCGCAGAGGCGATGACGTCGTCATCGCCGTCACCGTCGTCGCCGACGCCGCGCGAATGCGTCGACGATACCTCACCAGAAGCGACGACGACGACGACGACGACAGCTGAAGAGGAAACGACTCGGTCCAAAGTAGTCATCTTGTTGGCTGGCGCGCTCGGCGACGCGACGCCGCTGTGTGACCACGGCGCGAAGCTCGAGCGCGCGTTATATGTCGCACACGGTGGCGTCAGCCGGGCTTATCGCACGCGCGCGAGGGAGCTGGTGGCGAATTTTAAAAGAAATGTAAAGCTCGCGGGGAGCGTCGTTCGCGGAGATACGTCAGCTGAAGACGTTGTGACGATGCCCGTGACTGATTTAGCCACTGAGGAAGCGCAAGTTGAACGGGATAGAATGGAGGAGCGCGCGGTGCGAAAGAGGACGCGGACGCATTTTGATGACGGTGTGAATTCAGAGGCGTACGTGTGCCCGGAGTGCGGCTCGAACCAGTGCAAGTACGTGATGTTGAGCGACAGCCGAGACGTGCGTAAGGCTGAGATTTGGGGTGGAAGTTCAAATGATGAGTGTCTGGCGTTGATTCAGTGCCAAAATTGTCAGCACGAGTGGAAGACGACAAAATGAGCTCGCATGAAGAGTTGGAATATTTGATGTGTGAGTCTACGTTGTTTCATGTATGAATGAAGTGTTTGCTAGAATGTTGGCTAGAATGTATAGATAGTTGTTGATGTTGTTGTAATCGAAGTATCAGTTTTCTTTGACGAGCTTAACTACGTCTTCTTCAAGAGATGTGAAAGCGCCACTTCGTGAAAGAAAGTGAAACATCGCGTCTTGGTACAACGCGCGAATATTTTCAGCAGGTCCACATGCACACTTGTCCAAAATTTTCGATACAAACTTTTTCGTCTTCATCGAGCCATCAGATTTTGACAAAATCTTCTCGCCGAGTTTCTGCCATTTGACCTTTTTGGCAGCTTCAGCTGCGGCGGTCTCTTCTTCGGTGACTTCATCTTCAGCGCCAAACGCCTTCTTTGTTCCCGCGAAATCAGCATCGACAGCTCGACCGACGCCGGCACCCAAACCTTGTCTATTTTTGTTTGCCCCAGCATGTGTATCTTCAAATAGCTTTGTTTGGTCGTCTTCATCAAAACCGCGCTTCCGTTCAAGTGCGTCCATGTCGTCGCTTTTGGCCCCGCCATGTCCTTCTGGGCGAAAGCCCACGCGCCAGCCCCACCAGTCTTCCGATGGTGGATCAAAGACCCATTTGGGTCGTTCAATCTCTATAACTTTCTTCTTCGGTTTCGCTGCCTCTGTAGGTACCGCGACAGCCTTGGTATCTTTATCGTCTTCGCTATCTGATTCGCTCGCCGACGTTTCTGCGTTTGTCGCTCGCACTTCTGGCAACGCCACGAAGCCCCCACCTAAAATCGCGTCAAGATCTGTCGCGCTATAATTTGACACCATCTTTTGAGACTCTCGCTTTTGATACCGCCCAGCATGACTCACTACCGATCGCCCGACTTCATTCTTCTTGGCTTTTTTCGCCTCCTTTTTCGCCGCCTTTTTCTCCTCCTTGGTCAACTTGCGCTTCTTCTCTTTTTTCGACGCCGAATCGCTCGCGCTCTCCTCCGCACGCGTCTTTGCCAATTCTTCCGCGCTGTGTGTGCGATTCAACGAACGTAAAACATCATCAAACGCAACCGTATTCATCGTCCAGTTGGTCGAGTTTTTCCCGCTCGCATCGTTCTTCACGTCAGCCCCTACACCTGTCCCAACCATGCGTTTCTTCGCATGCAAGTGCTTCACGATGCCGTCCTTATTCTTCCCTAGTCCACAACCCTCGCGCCAGCCCATGGTGGTGAGCATTTTCATCCCGAATCCATCGCGCTCGACGCCCTGGTACAACGTTTTGGGCTTGGTCTCAGCCGCCATTCTTTACACCGACGTCGACGCCGCGCTAGAGGTTTATCGCGCGTCGGCGCGCGAAAGTGCTCGAGAAATACGTTGTTACACGCGCAGTGGCGAGTCCCGCGCGGTAACGCGGCGTGGTGTGGCGACGCGAGGCGGCGGCGCGATGGGGTGTCCCACAGCTCCGCTGGCCCAGAAGTATGAAAGCATTCTCGCGACTATGCGTTACAATGATCCTAACATGTTACGTAAACGAGCCTCGGTGGCGCGTTCTTCGGCTAATTGCGCGTTGAATTGCGCGAGTTGAACGTCGACGTCGGAGCCGTACGCGTCCGGGATGTCGAGCGTGCCTGGAGTGTTTGTGGCGAGCGCGGCGAGCCATCGCTCAGAGGCTTCGGCGCGCGCGCTCTGCGCTTGAATGTTGCGCTTCAGCGCATCCATCGTGGCGCGAATGCTATCTAGAGGAGCGGATTCTATCTCTTCGAATCGTTCAACTGCGTTTTCTTCGATGGTGTCGTTGTGCTTGCGCTTGCGCGACGTGGGCGACGCGAATTCCTCGTGCGGTGGCGTATCCGGGCTGCACACGTTTGCCAACAACTCTGGCTCGGGCTCGTACGGTGTAAACGTGTACGATGGATGACCAGGAGGGAGATAAATGCATTCGCCTTTTGTCAATCCCTCTAAACGATTCAAAAGCATCGTGATCAAGGATTGGAACAACGCAATCCAAGGAATGTTTTCAAGCTTGTGAAAGTGTGGATCGTATCGAGCTTGGGCGAGCATGCATCGACCGTACTCGGACGGGTAGCTCGGAAGTACGGTGTTGATGTAGTCGATGAATGCACGCGCAGGGGTGTCCGTCATGTCAAGCGGCGGAAGTCTAACCGCACGAATGGCTTCGAGTATCTTGGCCCGCTTTTCTTCACTCCTCCATCCCGGCGGCGGCAACGCGGCGTTCACGAGACCAATCTCCACTGGTGGCCACTGCTTGGTGTCGTCGCTTCGGGCAGCTTCGAATATCTTACGTTCCACTTGATCCAGCGCGTTATTAAACACCATAATGCATGCGTTTGCACTCACGCGCGGCTTGATTGTTAAATCAACGTATCCTGGCTTCAACGCCTCTTCAACCTCCGCCGCGAGGTGCGCAATGCGGCGTCGCGGGGCTTTTGGCGCGCGCTCGGCCAAGAACACCAGCGCGCGCGCAAGTTTATCATCGGTCCAGTGTTCGGGCCCTTCTGGATTGAGAAAAATCACAAGTGCACCCTTCACACCCGCGTTTTCAATCGTGCGACGAATATCTCTCTCCGCGTCTTCAGAGCAGTTGTCACGAGTGGCCACCATGATAACGACAGGCGCTTCGCCCTTTTTTGCGGCTGAATAAAACGCGTGCAAGCGGTCGAGTTCATGCTGCTCGCAAACTCCAACACCACAATCAAGGATGAAAATTGCTGCTGACGCACCAGCGTCTGCACCAGCCGCGTTCGCCATCATTGCCGGAACGTCGCGCACGATTATCCACGCCAAAGGCCCGACGACGTGCTCGTGCTCATCCGCGCTCGTCGGGGATGGAAGGCGCGTGCCGTAAAGAGACAAAATAGAGCCTGTATGAGGATCGATCTTGTGCGCGCTTGCGCCTCGAGACAGTTTCGTGCGCAGCCACTCTGCAGCTAACGTTGCGGCGGCTGTACGCGGGCGGGAAGACGCCTTCGGTCCCGTGTCAGCCTCTGCGCCGGTACAAATGAGGCACTTCCACACGAGTGCGCTTGGCGCGGCCATCGCGGCGGCTTCGTTAAGTGCCATTCCTAACGTTTTCGGCATATCCATGGGCGCACCGAATTCCGGTGAGCGCGACATTTCAATCTTCTGACGCAACTGCGCAAGCATGTCTTGCGGTCGAGACGTTGACGCGTGCTCGTCAAACAACGCTCGTGCGGCGTTGATGTTCGACCCTGGTACCGGACTTGCCATAGAAAGCGCTTCGTTAATAAGCCGCTCACGCCTGAATTCTTTCGAATTCATACGCCAGCGCGAGAACATCAAACGGGACATCGCTAAGCGCATCTTTTCCTTTCGCCGCGCCGCCTTTGCTGCGGCTGCCTCGCGCCGAGCCTTCTCCTCTGCAATCAAGCGCTGGCGCTCGGCTTCGGCAATCGCCGCCTGTCGCGCGCGCTCTTCGGCTTCGGCCTTGGCGATTGCTGCGAGGCGTGCCACCTCTGCAGCTTCTCTCGCCCGTCGCTCGGCTTCCAAACGCTGTCTTTCAGCCTCTTCTTCAGCACGACGGCGCTCGGCTTCGGCGACTGCCCTCGCCTCTGCTTCAGCCTTCGCGCGCGCTGCTTCCTGTGCGATTCGTTTGCGCTCTGCCTCTGCCGCTTCCGCTTCCGCGCGAGCCTTCGCCTCTGCCGCTTTCGCCTCCTCTTCAGCCTTGCGTGCGGCTTCCTCAGCCTCCTTCGCCTTACGTTCTTCTTCTTGCGCCGCTTTCTTCTCAGCCTCCTTGCGCTCCTCAATTTCCTTCTTCTTCGCCTCTATTGCTGCGCGCTCAGTGGCAAGCGCGGCTTCACGCTCTGCAATTTTCGCCCGCAATTCATCGGCTTGAGCCTTACGCTTTTCGGCCTCTGTCTGCGGTGGCGGCAGCGTGGATGCGTTGGGCGTTGGCGCCGTCAATTTTGCGGTGGAGCTGAACACTGGAAGTTGCTTCGCCATGATTCTCGACGATTCAACTTTACCCACAATCTCCAACAAGTATGAGGACGCACGCTTTTTATCAACCAAATCGGATCGAGAAATCGGAAACTCATCCGCGGGTGAAATAAAGGATGAATCTCGAATCATCAACGCGGGCGATTTATCGCCATCCTTGCCTCTGCTCACCGTAAGTCCGTGGTGCAACAGCAACGCTTCGGCTTCGATATCATCCGTGTGCAAGAGACGCGCGATTTCAGCCACGGGAACGACCACTTTGCTGTACGTGGCGTTCATAACTTCGAGCGCCTTGCCGCGCATGCTGTTAAAAAACTTGTGCAAACAGCATGCTTGCAAATACGTCGCCCGCTCGACCAGACGGAAGAATCCAGCAAAGTTATTCGAGTGATACACACGATGACATTCGAGTGCGAATTGAACATCCTTGTGTTTCAACACTTCTGGACGAACACCGCGTAAGTCATTCAACATTTCTGACCGCTGCACCGCGTATCGCCCGTGTGAATCGATGCGCAAGAGCAACTGGTAGCAGAACATTTCCGCCTCGGCATCTATGCTAAGTTTCACATCCCTATCTGCATGGTCATCGTACATGTGACGCAGTGAAGTGAGCGTCTTCGTAAGCTGCTCGACGTTCAAGTGCGAATTATGACCGTCTGGGTTCGTCGCCGACGCCGCTTCTTCGCAGAGTTCGTGCTCGGAGAGAATGGTGTATCGCACCATTTGCTCCATGAGCTTCACCGCGAATGAATCCGTGATTTGCTGCAAGTTCAAATCTTGTCGAATCGAACGGAGGCGATCCCAAAGAAACTTACTCTTCGTCATGAAACTCTCGTCTCGCCCATCTAAAATTCTCCAGAGCTGGTCTATGGCTAATTGCAACCCTTTCGGCGTACGCACCATATCTGGAGTGATACCATCGACGATGCGCGTGTACTTTTTCACGCACAATTCTGGATGCGACGTCATGCGATCGTCAGCGTCTGGCCGCTCAAATAGTTCTAAATCACCGTTCGCTGACCGAAATGCTCGCTCTTTTTCTGGACACATCAAGTCACACGTGCCGACAACGTATCCCGATGTCATGTCTATAATTTCTCCGTCGGCGTTTACTTTGCTCTTTGCCGGCGACGCCTTGGGAGGAGGCATCTGCGTGGTATTTGCTATGCTAGCGAGACCCGTCACCGGTTGACGAGGTAGCGGCGGTACAAATGCGACTTTCTCGCCTCCTCCAAACGCGGAAGCGCTCGAAAACGCCTCACGCTTGACGTCGTCAACCTTTGGCGCTCCAAAAGCGCCAAACGCCGATGGCGTGCTCGGCGACGCCATCGCTGTGTTTGCCTTGACTATAGGCGCGAACGGGGTTGCCGACGAGTTCAAACCTCCACCAAAAGGACTTCCTGACGTTGATGGCGTCGGCGATGTCGCCGCGCCGAAACCGAAAGACGTAGGCGCGTGTTCTGGCATTTTTAGCGCGAACGGCGTCGACGACGTACTCGGCGCGCTCGCGCCGAACGCAGAAGATCCTCCGAACGGCAAGTTTGTCGCTGATGCGGGCGCGCTAAACGGTGAGCTCGTCGCCGGCGCGGATGCGCCAAACGGTGAGCTCATCACCGACGCCGGCGCACCAAACGACGAGCTCGGCGCCGCAGGAGAAGCGCTGAAAGGCGAGCTCGTCGCTGCAGGCGCGCCAAACGGCGAACTTGGCGCCGAAGCCGCAGGCGCGCCAAATGGTGAAACAATCGAACTCCCGAATGGCGCCGGTGACGACGTCGCGGGTGCACCAAAAGATGAAGGCGATGTGCTCGCAGCGCCAAACGGCGACGCACTCGCGAACGCGTTCGAGCCACCCGCGGCTCCGAACGGATTCGCTGCCACCGGTGCACCGAATCCCGCGCTCGTCGCCGCCGGCGCACCAAACGCGCTCGGCGCGGCACTCATACCACTCCCAAACCCACTCGTGCTCGCCGCGCCGAACGGCGACGTCGACGCCGGAGCGCCAAACGCGCTCGCGCTCGCGCCCCCAAACGCGCCTCCACTTCCCCCGAACGGCGACGTCGCCGCACCACCGAACGCCCCAGGCGCACCGAACGATCCAGTCGCACTCGCACCACCGAACGGCGATCCCCCGAACGGCCCAGACGCGGCGGTACTGGCGCCGAATCCGCCTTGAGCACCAAACGGTGCGCTGCTCGGCGCACCGCCGAACGGCCCGCCCGGCGCCGCGGGCGTCGACGACGACGGCGCGCCGAACGGGTTCGCGTTCGCCTGCGCGTTGTTCTGCGCGTTCCTGTCGCCGAACATCGCGCGCGGACGATGACGGGACGACGACGACGCGTCGCGCTCTGCCGAGCGAGAGCCGTGTGCGCACACGACGCCACAACTCGACGATGCGCACGTCGACGACGATGCGCGCCGACGTCACGGGGACTTCATCATCGCGCGCGCGCGGTGCGTGCGTTTTCGATCGCCGGCGAGCGCGCGGACGGGCGACGTCGACGTCGCGCGCGAGCGTGCGACCGCAAGATGGCGCGGGTGACGATGCGCCTCCTCGCGCGCCCGGAATTCAACAGCGCGGGTCGGCCGAGCGGTTGACCAACGTGCAAGGCGCGCGCGCGTTTCGGTTGGGCGTGTTCGCCGACGCGCAGTACGGCGATAAGGCGGACGAGGAGCGCGCGGATGAGAAGGGTAGAGTGAAGTATTTTCGTCGCGGCGCCAGCCGCCTGGCGGAGTGCTACGAGGCGTTCGCGGAGCATCGCGAGGAGCTCAGTGGGATTATTAATTTGGGAGATTTATTTGATGGATATAACGAGGACGATAAGTCCACGTGGCCGGTGCTGCGAACACCGATGTCGGCGGAATTAGTAGAAAAGAACCGCCGTGACTTGTCGGTGATGAGCGAAATACAAAAGAGCGCTCCGAGTAAAGTTCATCATTGCATCGGGAATCACGACTGTAGTGTGCCTAGGGTGGAATTGCTCGAAGCGTTGGGTGTTCGAGATGGGTTGTCGTATTACTCCACACGCTTGCCGCGACGTTGGAGGCTGATAATTTTGGACACGACGGATGTCAATCCGCGATATATGCCTTCGGCGCGCGATAGCGAAGAATACCGCTTTGGTATGGAGTTCGTATCGAGTAAGGGTAGACATGAGATCGCTCCATGGGGTGGCGGCATTGGTCCAACGCAAATGCAATGGCTACGTGATGAACTCGAGAGCGCCAAGGCGAATGGCGAGCGTGTCATCGTGGCGTCGCACAACGCGCTACATGTTCGCGCTGCAAGAGAAAAAATGAGCGCATGGAACGCGGATGAAGTCTCGGCGCTATTTGAAGAATACTGTGCGACCGTAAAAATCTGTCTCGCCGGACACGACCACCCAGGCGATTACTACATGAGCAAAAATGGGGTGCATTACGTTACGCTTGAAGCGATGCTTGAGGCGAATACCACGTCGTATGCATATTTAACGGTGTACGACCATGTCGCCGAACTTCAGGGCGTGGGCATCGCAACAAGTCGACGCATGCGAGTTAGTCCACACGGAGTTTTCACAGGAATAGCAACCTTTGGCGCGGACACTATAGCCGACATCGCGGGCACTGGTTCGCCGACGCGCATCGAGAGTACTGAACTTTCTCTCGTCGAGTGGATTAACAAGTATGGCAGGGATAAGAATTAATAGATTGTTGTAATGTAAATGTTAAATTGTATTCATGTCTTGTCAAACATCAATGTTGTGAAGATCTGTACGGCAGACAGGTCGTTCGGCTACGCGTTTGTGTGTGATGTCGTGGATCCAACCGAGACGGGTCTGGCGCTTACGCGGCGACCGGAGCGGCTTCGAGCCATTCGACGGTATCTCTCCAGTCGGCGTATTGAAACGCATCTTGGTTTTCGAAACCCGCACCGGTGGCGTGCACACCGCACGTATCAGCACCGTGTTGATACTCCTCCTTGAAGACGCCCGGCAAGTTGCGGCGGCGAAGCTTGGAATCCCACTGGCGGTTCCACAAGTTGTAACCACCCTTGAGGCCGACGATGTTGACGTAGCCCATTTCATCCATGATTTCAAGGGCTTGGATAGCGCGGTTGCGACCATCAGAGCAAGACACAATGACGCGCGCTTCCTTATCCGGGAACATCTTTTCAATTTGCGCCTTGAACCCTTCGTTCACGGATTGCACGTACACCTTTTCACCCTTCTCGCTGTCGTACTTGCGCGACGCGTTGATCAAGGAGCACACCTTAAATCGTTGATCGGTCTTCGGGAAGTTACCCATGAAGTCAATCTCGCTGTCCGCGCGCACGTCCAAAACAGTGTACCCGCCGGCGACGAGCAAGATCATGCCTTCGAGCGAATCCGCGATGCCAGCTTCGGGGAAATCCGCGAGCACCTCGTTGATGATCTCATCACTGAAACCGTGGTGCGGTTCCTTATAGATACCACCATCCATGCGCGGCGTCGCACGCGTCACCGCGCGCGTCGCACGCGACGTCTTCGGGGCCACAGCGGCGCGCACCGCTGGGCGAGTCGCCATCGTCATCGAAAGCGCAGACATTGTATGTATTCTGTGTGAACGGGTACTGTGTGAACGGGTACGAAGCGCGCGGTAAAAAACGAGCTCGACGTGTGATAGTCTTGAGGAGCGATGTGCGTCGCGGTCTGCCGCGCCAGACGCGCGCGATGGCCCACTCGAGCGCCTCTGGAAGCTTTATCCACTTTCGTTCCCGACGTTGGTGGCGTCATTCGCGACGCGCTAAATCACTCTTCATTGGCGTGCAAGTGCGTGTAGTACGCATCATCCGCGTCGAAGTGGGCGAAAATGCACGCCGAGAGGCCCCCTGTTTCCGGGGTCATTTTCTTTCGTGTCGCTTAAGTATGGGTGGTGTGTGACGCCACCAATGTAGGGCCCGACCGCTCCAGTCGATGATGCCGCACACGACGACGACGCGCCGAAGACGACGACGCCGACGACGATGGATGGCGTCGTGCGCGCGTTCGCGCGGCGGTGCGCGGCGCGCATGCGCATCTCTCGCGTCGCTGCGTCGCGCTCGGCGTCGACAGGGATCGCGGATGACGACGCGAGACGAGCGC
>Ga0181604_10005135_pt1 | contig 10461 bp, 15 predicted proteins | sample 041ome_12_FD_148663 | JGI IMG/M metagenome (GOLD analysis project Ga0181604, IMG submission 148663) | Coastal salt marsh microbial communities from the Groves Creek Marsh, Skidaway Island, Georgia - 041410US metaG (spades assembly) | ecosystem: Environmental > Aquatic > Marine > Intertidal zone...
ATCTGTATCAATTATATCTGAATTTATATTTGCACCATATCTGCTGTTTTGCATGTAATCCAGTATAACAGCACCCGGATCTCTTAAACTGTTGCGTAAATCAAATGTCATAGCATCCATGTTTACCAGTCCTTCTTCAGCATCATAATCTATTTCTGTCATAGCAAATACTAAGTCTGTTGCTTTGTAATTTGTTGTGGTATCCCAATGTGGCATCATGGTTGTTGCCGCCACAGCAGTTACTGAACCTCCTGGCACTGGAAATATCTGATTACCTGCGGCTGTGCCTCCAGCATATACTCTGATGCGTATTTTACCAGCCCAATTTGTTACACTGGTGCCATTTGCATCATAAACACCTGTTATCTGGTGTGCTGTAGCACCTGTTCCAAAGTTTAATTTTTTATCACCAAATCTTATACCCTGACTGCCTATCGTAAATGTGCCACTATCTGTTTTTTCTGATAAAACAGTAAAATAATGCATGGTTTTGTTTTCATTACTGATATTTGCATCACATATAGGTCCTGATGTCAGCACATTACCATAACACACCTGTATTTTGTTACCTGTGTCTGGTGCTAACTGTATTCTGGTGCCTGGATTAGGTCCCATACCAGGAATATCTGGTGCTAACATGGCTCCAAATGCTCTGGCAGTTCCTACTGCTATACCGGCTGTTACAACACCAGCAATAACTGTTGCGGCGTATGTTCCTGCCAGTGTGGTGCCCATTTGTGCACCTATTAATAATGCATTTCTTATAAAACTAAAGACTGATACTACTGCTGATGCCATTTTTTACTTACTCCATGCATAATTTGTTTCAATTTTATGAAATCCAAACTTTTCATACTCTACAGGCAATTTTTCCAGGCTGGTAATTACAAAATTCTTTATTATTCCTGCTTCCACCATTTGTTGTGCTCTGTCTCTGTATTCCATAACCATGTCTAACCCTAATTTACCGTGTCTGGCGTTTTCTGACACCCAGAAAGCAATTTCTTTTAACCAAACTACATCTTGTAGCCAAATATTAGGAAATAATGCTCCTATAATAACGGCTTCTATTTCTCCGTCTATTTCTCCCACTAAAAAAACACCTGTTTTAGCACATTCTGTAATTAAATTTGCTATTGCTCTCTCATTTTTAGCATTCCAACTGGGTGTATGCAATTCTGACAGCTCATTAAAGTTAGCCATCTCAATAAGTAACTCCATTACTCTGTCATAATCAGCAAAATTAGGTGTTCTTATTGTGTAATCCATTATCTCTCTGCTATTTTTTGTCTACGACGGTTACCGCCTCCGCCGCCACCGCCTCCGCCGCCACCGCCTCCGCCGTAGCCGCCTCCTGCACTATATTCTTTACCAAAATCGAATGTGGTGTTATACAGATTAGGTATATTATCAAAAATTTTGTCTCCAGCAACTAACCTTTTGCGTTCTTCTGGATTTGTGCGTTGTCCTGTGATCTGATTACTTAAAACACTATTGATACTGCTGGTTTGTATGCTGATAGTCATTGTTTCTGTATTTTCCAGTCTGTTTGCATCATCCTGCACACTGAAATTTGTAATTATGCCTTTATATCTGGTAAAAACCTGATCTGTTTGTATTTCTGCATTAGCAATATTAAAAAATCCACGTTTTATAGTGACATTACCACCTTTTATGGGCTCTGCTAATATTTGTGCCAAATAATCTTCATTACTGGGTATACCACTTAAACTCAGTGTTACATCACCATTTGTTTGTCTTATATCATCCTGAAAGTCTGATATATCCAAAAATGTTCCCAATTCATTATATGTATTACTGCCTATAGTTATGGGTTTATATGCACTACTCATGTAATACACATTTCCGCCCACTTGCACATCTATAAACAATGCATGACTGATATTGTCTGCCTGAACACTTGTGATATCTGTAGCCATTATGTAATTGTCTCCATGAGCTCAAAATCTCCACTAAATTCTATAAGATCATGCGGCACCACACTATATGTTGGGTTTACAACAGCAGTTAAATTAAAGAACACATTATATCCCAATCTAAAACCGCCAGTATTAAGAGCAACACCTTCTTGTGCAATTATGGGTCTGTTAACATATATACTCACATTTGGTCCTGCGTAATCAGTTACATCTGATGTTATCTGATAAGGGTATTTGTATGTGCTAGTATTACCTAATGGTTGTATAAAATCACCTTTCTTAAAAAATGTTTGTCCATCATTGCTTGTGGCCTGTGTTAAATTTGCATATAAAACATTACCACTATATCCATTTAGTGTTATGCCGCCACCTATTCCAGGGCTGTCTATACCACCAGTAATTTCTGTGACATATTGCAAATTGTTGTTAAAATTACTTAAACTAACATTACTGGCCACTGTGACATCAATACCATCTAATTCACTTAATAATGCACGGTTTTCAGAATATCTTAAACCTTGTGGTGCACCCACAGTGAATCTGTATAATGCTCCCTGTTGCACACTGGTCTTTAAATGTCCACTTCTGGATATAGTGCTACCAGCACTTTTTCTCTGATTAAATGTTATAAATCCTGTTTTGTCTATAACTGACTGTAATCCTGCCATTATGTCGCTCCTGGTAATCTTCTGGCACCTGCTCTGGTGACACTATAAATAAATTCTGGATCTGATGCCACTAATGCTTGGAAACTGGGTGCATCCACGGCATTAATGTTGTATGTTACTTGCGTTCCCATATTATTAGGCGATAATCTACCACTACTTGCTGGATAAAATACTTCCGGTCCTGATTCTCCAACCAGCACTGGTCTGTTAGGCATCAAGTTACCACCACCTATACCTGTTTGTTTAAATCCTAAATTACCTAATAATCCTGATCCACTTAAACCTGCAATAGCACCTGTTGGACCTACACTAAAACCCACTGCCTGTAATATTGGTATAATGAATAACATTTTAATTGCATCTGCTATAAGTTGTTGCACCAGTGTCTTAAAGAAGTTTTTAAAGTCATCTAAAACATTTTTACCTTCCATTAAGGATGTTGCTAAATCATCTGCTAGTGTATCTGTTGCAGTATTAAGTGTAGCAATAAAATCCAGTAGTGATTGATTGTCACCCAATCTTTCATCTAGATCTTCTTTTGCATCTGCAAACTCTTTTGCTGATATCTTACCTGCATTTAATAGCCCTGTAAGTGCTGTTAATTTAGTATTATATTCTTCTATGGTGTCAACATCTTCAAAACTTTCTTTAAATTCGTCAAATTCTTCATTAACATTGAATGCTTGTTTTAAAGTATTAAGTGCTGATTCATAATCAGATATTTGGCCTACTGTTTTAGGATCTCCCAGTGTATCATTCAACACTACTAATTGTTCTTCAAATGATGATGCACTAGGTATAACATCATCCAACATATCCTTATATTTTTGTAATGCAGTTCTAGTATCTTTTACAACAGTTGGTGTTTCAGGCGGAATTGGTGGTGTAGGTCTAACAAAACCTGGTGGTAATGGAGGTCCTACAAATGCGGCACTTTCATCATTGAGCATTTTAGTTGCTAAAACGGCGGCACCCACAGCACTACCATATGCTAATGCCCTGTTTGTGCCTTCATCTATAGTTTTATTTAAAGTGCCTAGTGTTTTACTGTTTTTTGCTGTTTGTGTTCCAAACCCAAAAAATGCGGCGGCTCTGCTTTTGAATACATTTATAAAGTTACTTGCATTTGTTGTTAATTGTTTAAAAACTTTAACAAGTGGTCCTGCTTTACCTAATATCGCGGCAAACCCTCTGCTAACAACACCAACCACTGCACCTATCTTGGCAAATGGATTAAGGAAGAATGCTATTACTGTGGCTAAACCTACAAACACTTTTCTCAATGTTTCACCATTGTCTGCTAATCTATTAATAGCATCTGTTAGATCTTTTATGGCTTTGGTGCTGTTTAATCCTAATTCTTTAAATGTAGTATTGGCTAATCTACGTGCGGCAATTTCTAAGTTACTAAATGCCGCACTTGAATTATTTAATTTTTCTTGTAGTGCACCACCATATGTATCATCTAATGCTTTTTCTATACCTCTGAATAATTGTTCTTGTCCTTCCGGTGTTTCAGCAAGTTTTTTAATTTCATCTATAGTTAGATTAAATTCTTTTGTTAAAGGTCTAAATACATCAACACCTCTTTCTGCAATTTTATTAAAGTCTTCTAATTCAATTTTGCCTTTTGTGGCCGCCCTAGCAAATAACTCTGTGAGAGAATTTAATACACCTAATTGGTCTTGTGCTAAACTGGCTGTGTCGGCAAATGTAAGTAGCAAATCGTTGGTTGGTTCAATACCTGCACCTTTTAATCTAATAAATGTTTGAACTAGTTCTTCTACACCAAATTGTGTTTGAGTTGCTAATTTTGTTAAGTTATCAAATGCATCTGCACCTTGTTGAGCACCACCTGTTACAAAATTCAAACTGGTTTGTAGATCCTGGAATGTTTGTCCTATCTGAACAATACTTTTAATTAAGGTGGCTCCACCTAATGCCGCAAAGGCGGCTCCTACTTTGCCTATTCCTGCACTACTGTTTTTACTAAACTTATCGACTTTTGCTTCACTTTGAGTAATTTGTCTGTCAAAATTTCTGCTGTCTAGGGTTAATGCTACTTCTATTTTCTTAGCCATTATGTTACTCTCTTGATATAATTACTAATCAGTTTATCCAATTGATCTATGCTGGGTTCTGTAAATCCACGTGGTGCTTGTTTACTATACCCCTCATCTAATCTACCAGCATATCCATACTTACTGTTAATTGTATTCCTGTTTAATTTTGTTCTGTTACGGGCGTTTCCGCTTCTGATAGGTGTTTTATTTCTGTAATAAGGATAAAGTGTTTTCATAACAGCAATAGGCATTTCATCTAGATTTTCTACTAGCCTGTCGAATTGCGTCTTGTTAATTGTTATTTTCATTTTCCTCTTACACTTTCCATTGCTTTAATTAAACTTTCCTGGTCATAATCCTGATGTGCTGTTCCGCTATGTTTGTTATTCATATGTCTTTCATAACTTGTGGCTACATCCATAACCATTAAATCAAATGTATCACCATGTTGTATCAAGTGGCTGGGCAAAACACTATATCGTTTTGCTATTGCATCTAACATCAGTATACTATTGGTATCTGCTGATCCCTCTACTATCCGATGTGTTGTTACTTCCCCAACTCTGATGTTATCAGTGTTACTGCCTCCATTATGACATCTAATGGTAAAACATTACCATCTTTAACTACTGGTTGTCCATCTTCATCTAATATCATTTCCTGTATAAGTTCAGTCACACCTGCAGTATCCTCTTTTGCATTTGCCAATTTGGTAAACACGTCAAGTGGTTGTCTGTCGTAAATGTGGAACTCTAATTCTTCACCGTATTTTTCCACGATGCTGTCCTTGTCGATAAGGATTTTTATTAGTTTGGGTTTTTGTGATAATTCACTTAATTTCATATCTTACTCCTGTAAATCTGTATTATCTTGTTTTTTTAAATGTTGAACAGCACTATTTACAAATGCTATCCTGTTTGATGCTTTATCTACATCTCTGTATGCACATCTTATTTCATTCTGTGCTTTAGCCATTTCGGCTTCAATCGATATCAGTATCTCCTGAATCGTGTGATCGTTCCAAATCTTCATAATCTTTTTCCTCTACATCTGTATTTATTTGTTCTGCAGGTTTTTGTGCATTTCCACCAAAGTGTAGAGCATCAAATTCTGCTTTAGTGTAGCCACTGCCTTGCCAATGAAATTTATCATTTTTCTTTGCACTTTTACACCATTCTTTATATCTTTCTACTGTTGTTGCTTTTAACATGTTTGTTCCTCAATAAGTGTGAGGGCAAATAAATGCCCTCATACTATGTGCTATTGTTAGCAGGGTTATGCTATACTGGCGTTAGCAAAGTCTCCATCTACCTCAATAGTAACTGGTGTAACCCAAACTGGGCTATCCATGTTTACTGTTGGAGCAAGACCGCTAATAAAACCACTACCAGATAGGTATTTACTTCCACTGTCAGTTCCTTGGAACCCAGCATTAAAGTAAACTCTGGTTTTGTTTTTACTACAACCAAACAATCCTGTTGATACAACTGTATCTACACTTGCACCTGTGCCAAAGAAAGCGGCATCATCTACAACAACATTCAGAGTAATCTGGTTTGTTGCTGGTGTTGTCACTGCACTTTCGGCTGTGTTATCTAGAGTTTTAAATCTAAAAACACCTGTGGAATTGTTTAAGGTTATGTCCTGCATTTTAGGCAGTTGAAGTCCATCACTTCCGGCAATATTGGCATTAGCCGCACTATCCCCTAGGAATAATACTGCTTCTGAACCTGCACTTACGTTAATTATCGCCATTGGTTTCTCCTTTGTTATACCGTAATAAAATTGTAATTAAAGGTATAGGTTATTATATCTTCTTGTATATCAGTTTCCATTTCGCATTCGTTTACAGTTTGTCCTGTTACAGCATCTCTGCTGTTAAGGATACTGGCAACGATTGTGTCAATGTCACTTAAATCATTTTTGGCATCAACTGCCAAATATGCTGTCACAGTTGTATCAGTTTGCATCACATCACTTTTGTCAAGTGTGCTGATTAATTGCGTTTTGCTGATGTTGTCTTCATCTAAATATACATGTTTCATGTTTTTAGTATAAAGAGGCTCACCTGCACTACTAAAGGGTAGTTCAGCACTAACACTTACGTTAGTAGATGCTAGTGCTACGTCTAAATTTGCCTTTAATGTATCTCTAAACGCCATTATCTGATCCTGGTAATTGCTTTTCTACCTCTGGTCCTACGGGTTTTGCTGAATCTGACCATTTTCTCGCCATCTTCAACAGTTCCGTCGCCATCACTGTCATAATAATCAAACACGTTTGTTAGTTCTGTAAACAGATCATTAAACTTGTTCTCATAATACTGTATCTTTTGCACTTCGGAACTTTCTGGATTACCAAAATCTGCGATCTTGGGTAGCAGATATTCCTTTAGCACATAATATGCAGTCATGTCAGTAAAAGTAGATTGTTTAGCCTTTATTTTTATACCTTCAAAAGCAGGGATATTGTCAATGCTGTCATATCCAGCACCAGCATATCCCAAATACTCTCTCCATCTAGCACTCATTCGAATCTTTTCATTTACTCGGTTTGTTGCTTTGATGCAAAGGTCTTCAATGTAGTTGTCTAAACTACCAGGAGCATCAGGCACGTTTGTAAAATCAATTTCGTTTGCTTCAAACACACGTTGATCTTTGTCCTTGACATCCAATGCCTCGGCATACGTTACTACTGCACCACCTGATATTACAAAAGCCATATTATTATCCTATACTTTATCCTTACGCTGAGGCTAAGCCACTAGGTAGGTTATTACTTCTAACAAATTGACAACCGATTGCTTGACCAATTAGTCCTTGTAAAAGGGCTTCATTTGCCATATCCTGTGCAACTGATCCAATTGATCCTGAGCTGATTCCGCCAACACCGTTTAATTCTTTTGCAAGATGTAATTCGTGTGCTGGTGTAACAATTGCGTTGTAGAACCCTGCGCCACTTACTGGTGCATTTAAGGCTCTTAGGTTTGCAACACTTGTTGAGAACATGTCTAAACTTGCTCTTAAAGTTAAGTTTGATTCAGCAATAGCATCGGAGGCAATAACTGCTCTACCGAAAGTTGGCTGAACTCTTGCAAAACCGTTTCTTACAGTTGCAATCATATCATAATTGTCAGCGTCGATGTCGTTGAACATTTTAACTGTTGGTTCTCTTTTACTTGCATAAGCACCAAATTCTGGTGAAATAACCATTGAAACGTCACAAGTTGTTAAATCGCCTACTGCTAAACCACTATCGTTAGTTAAATCGACGTTAGCATAGTCAGTTAAAGCCGCTTCAGAACCTGAAGCAAACAAGTTCATTCCTGATTGGTCAGTTGCCTGAGCAATACTTCTGGATAAACGTGTTACGACTGCGTTTCTTACAGTTTCAAATCCACCATCTTCCAATGATTCTTCTGAAACCTGAGTTCCTGCACCTCTTTTGTTCACTGTTAGTGAAACTGATGTTGGAATGAAGTCTTGATCATTCACACCGAGGATTGCAGTATTTTCTGATACGGCGTTAGTTGCCGCTGTCCATGAATTTGTGACTGGGATTTTCATGGTATTTCCCACACCGCCTTGAATGTTATATGAGTTCAATATGATGCTTGGATTTGGTAGTAAAACGAAATTATCGTAGTCCTAATTATTCGCATATAGTTCGTTACACTATATACCGGCTGTTAAGCCTGCTATATGTTTCCATATAGAGTAGACTATATCATAATCCTATTACTAGGACTCCTGGCGCTTCGGAACACTTGTTCCTACTCCCTCGCGGGATAGTCGTTGCACCTTCCCAATATTATTGGGCTTGGCTCAGGATTACCTACAACACTACTTGTTTAGGCTTCCCCTGAATTCACCAGGTTTGCAATAATAGTTACCTATTAAGGCCTCTAATTACTAAAGGTATCAAATCCGCAACAATGTCTTCATATAAAGCAGTAATATTAGCTGTTCCTGTAGCCATAATATATCTCCTTAGATTATATTGTTAATTTAATGAAATCATCTAAGCATTTTTGCTTCTGTAGATGCTCTCACCATTGTTTTCATTTGATCAGTAACCATCTTGTCGGAAATATCTCTCCTGTCAGTGGTTCTGTTCCTTTCTCGTAAACGCACATAAGCACTTCTGTATTCAGGGTCTGTTTTCATTCGACTTTGATCGACTGGTTTCACCTGTCCACTTTCTGCTGGTTGTTTGTCCACGGCAAAAGTGTCCACACCTTTCTTTGCAAATGGTAAGCCTAAGCCTTTTCCAACTACTTCAACTGCTGATGCATAGTCCGGAGACTCTCCATCAGTTGTTAAATAATCTTCTCCATTTCTAATTGCAAAAGTATCTCCTTCATAATGTAACATATTTCTGGCTTTCATAAGATCAATTACAGCCTGTTTTTGATCTGTATTCCAACCTGACGGCATGTTTTCTTTAAGATTTCCTATGTGATCCCTTAGTGCATACTCAGTTTTTACACTTTGTAGTTCTGCTCTAAGTTCTTCCACAGTCTGTTCTTTCTTTTTAACTGCATCACGCAAACTGTCTACATTTAAACCTGTATCAGGACCAGTAGTTTGTAATGTTTTGACTACGTTTTTAACTTTGTCTAAACTATCAACTTCCAGTTCTGCTAAAATTTTACTTGTAGCATCTTCATTTGCCTTAGCGGCTATTCTGTTGGTGTCATCACGAGTATAAACTCTGACGCCATCCACAAACATTTTGCCATCTTTATGTTCCACATGTGGAGCATTAGTTTTAACACTTTCCTCAGATTTCGCTTTGACCGGGGTCTCTGCATCAGTATCTGTTCCTACTGGTTGCACATTTTCTCCTGCAACTAGAGTATCAGTAGTGATTTCTTCACTCATATCTTTCTCCTTGTTTACTCCCTAAGGTTTGGGTAATCAAGATATTTAAAAACCATTAGTGGTTGTTGTGGCTGACAACAACTGCTGTAGTCTTTCGCGTATCTTGTCACGCATTTCAGTTTTAAACTCATCTTCAGTAAAACCTAAAGCAGATTCATACTGTTGATGTGTTGTAAATGGCATGTATATAATACTGCCATCTTCCTGGCGGTGACTATGGAATCCACTGCCACCTAATTGTCTTGCTCTGGCATCAGCCTCTTCTGCACTGGTATAAGTTTCCTGTGGTGCTTGAGGACTCATGCTCTCATAACGTTCCAATACACTCATTGCAACGTTTAATTCATTTAATTCATGTTCTAATGCTTTTTTATTGTATTGTCTGTTATAGGATACTCCAAAATCTTCTGGTTTTGTCTGGTTTGTCCAGTCAAACCACATATCCCACAGTTTGCTTTCTGCATTTTCCAAATTGATTGCTTTTCTACGCACTAAAGCGGCTAGTTTATCATCATAAACTTGTATTTGTTCTCCGCTTTTGGCACTTTTAATTAAATCTTCTGTTCTTAATAGAGCGATCTGTGTAAGTTTTTGTATCTTACTATCTATTAATTCTCTAATTTCTGATATAGCACTCAGCTCTGGGGAAGCAAACTCATATACATAACTGGGTTCGCCTGTAAGACCTGCCTGGACCCTGATTACCGAACCAGGTTCAGCACCTACCTGACCATCATTTAGTTGGTCGGTGTTTTCATCCACTACCAGTGTTGGGTGTGCACCATATGTTATGGCACTATAAATTTCTGCATTGTCACCATATATGCTCCTCTGTATCTGAGCCACGTCCTGGATTACGGTGGAGCCTATGTTGTTGTAAATTTTTGTTGACTGATATATTGTTTTT
>Ga0181604_10005148_pt1 | contig 10447 bp, 7 predicted proteins | sample 041ome_12_FD_148663 | JGI IMG/M metagenome (GOLD analysis project Ga0181604, IMG submission 148663) | Coastal salt marsh microbial communities from the Groves Creek Marsh, Skidaway Island, Georgia - 041410US metaG (spades assembly) | ecosystem: Environmental > Aquatic > Marine > Intertidal zone...
CGTCGCGAGGGTAAACTTCGAAGAAGAAGAAGAAGAAGCGTCCGACGATGACCTCATCGGCACTCTCGATCCCGTTAGTAAAAGTGCCATATTCTCTTCTCACCTTTTGATGATTTCTCTTTCCCTCTGTTCACTCTTCTTCTCTCTCTCTCTTTGAAAGCGCCGCCTCTCTCGAAAAACGAACAGTCCTCCTCGTCGTCGTAACACTACTACCACTCGTCGAAGGAGAGTATTACTACTCAAAGAGGAAGAGGAAGAGGAAGAGAGAGAGGAAAGAAGAGAGAGTTGAAATGTGACGAAAAGAGAGAAAAAAAGTGAGAAACAAACAAACGAAAACAAAACCAAAAAGGAACAAAGAAAAGAACTTTAATTGAAGAAAAAATTGGTTTTTTTTGTTTTGCCTTTTTTCTCTCTTTCTTTCTTTCTTTCTTTCTTTCTTTCTTTCCAGAGACGCTTCGTTACTTACTTTTACGCTTAAGTTTACACAGTAATAACATACTTTAATCGCACATATATATTCCACTTTGAAAGAGAGAGGGAGGGAGAACGAGGAAGGAAGAACCTGCGAGGAGGTGAACTTTAGCAGTAGTAGTATATATAATCTCATCGCTCTTTCTTTCCGCCTTTTGAAGATGATGACGACGACGAGAAGAAGACGAAGAAGAGATTGAAAAACATGAGCAACGAAATCATCTTCGTCTATTCGGACGCGGTGCGGCAAGCGTGCAAATCGTACGGGCTAGATTCGAGAGAGTTTCTCGATGAACTGATGCGCCACGAAGCACACGTCAAGAGGAAGTTTCATCAAAACAACGGAGGAGAACACGCCTTCAACGAAACAGTATCCGCGCAGAAATATTGGTGGGATGTGATTAAAAACATGAAAATTCCGCAGACGACGAAATGTTTGAAAGACACCGGCGCGGAGAATGTGACCTCGACGCTTCGAGCGAAGGAGTTACAAAGACTGGTGTTTTTATGCGCGGTAGCAAAATCGGCGGCGGGAAGTGGAGAGTGGACCAGTGGGAGGTTAGAAGAAGGCATGACGAAGAAGTTGTTCAGGTATTTCCCGGAGCGTGTGCGCGAGTGGCTCGCCATGCATCACGGAACGATAACGGGAAGACGAGTGGAAGTACGAGAGTATAGGGAGTCTCCTATACCCAGTGAATTTCAAAACATTCACGATATTCTCGAGAGTGCAACGCAAATGCAGAGTCGGTTTCAGCAGATTGGCGACGAGATGATCGTGCAATTACGACGACAACAAGAACAACGAGAACAACAACAACAAGCGCCGTCTTTGTTGTCTCCGGCGGCGTCGAAGTTATCCAGAGCGGAAAAAAGTATACACGATACGTTGGAACGCGCGTTGAATTCGGACCCGTATTTTGCGTTGGTTTCTCCGACGAGTTTTAACCCGACTCGGCCAAACGGTGTGGTCGCGAAGCCGACAAAGTTAGTGTTCACGAAAGCGAACAGTCGAAGCGTCGTGAATTTTGAGCTGACGCCGATCCAAGAGCAATTTTTGCGCGAGAATAGTAAAACGGCGCAACTGCGAGCGTATTCGGTGTTGATTAAGGAGGACGAAGCAAAGGCGAAGAACAGAGTGTTGTGGCCAAATGATTGCGTGATGCACGTGAACGGCGTAAACGTGGACGTGACGAGAAGATCCTCGTCCCAAAAAGTTACGAAATCGACGAGAGAACGTCCGGCGTTGATTTCGAACGCGAGAGGCGTGAATTTACGCGCTGGACAAAATACCATGCGCATCATGGGCGTCGACGCTCGACATTTCGCACTGTGCATTTTGTTAGTTCGAGAGCGAACGGACAAGGAAGTCAGAGCTTTGATACCGCCGCCGAAAGAGTTTGATCATTACGTCAGTAGCTTAAAGAAATCGCTCGGTTTCAGCGATCAAGACGAGGAGGACGACGATATCATAGGTCCGGACACCGCTATTATTTCCGTTCGGTGCCCGATTCGCATGTGCATGATGGAAACGCCGGCGAGGTTGGAAAATTGTAATCAAGCGTGCGCGTTCGACGCGGATTCGTTTTTAGAAATGCACAAAGAAACGCGGAAATGGACGTGCCCGTGTTGCGGCAGCGCCGGCGGGCCGAAAGATGTACGAATAGACGGATTTTTAGTGCGAGTCATGGCCAAGTTGAATAGCGATTTGCGACACAAACGCATCAATCCATCGAGCGCTTCGGTGTCGAGGATTGAAGTAGATAAAGATTGCAGATGGCGGTACAGAGAAGCAGCTGGAGATAAACAAGAATTAGGCGAGTGGGTAGATATAGCAGAAACTCGCGCTGTAGAGCTTAGCATACAAGGCAGGGCGATCGCCTCCGCCGAGGAAGGAGTAGCGCTAGAAGGAAAAAATACTAGTACGAGAAATAATAAAAGAAGCAGCGGGATGACTTCTGCGAAGGAAGTTGAAATAGTCATTAGCGAGGAAGAGGAGCGAAAAAAGCCGAAACGCGATAATACTAATGTGGCCGCCGACGACGACGATTACGATTCGGAAGAAGAACTACGAAACGCCTGCCGAGAAGCTGCGGCTATGCGCGGCAACGGCGGCGCAAAAGACACGGTTCCCGACATTATCGTCATCGATGATTCGGATTCAGAAGATGACGTGCGCATCGTTGGGTCGACTTCCGGCGCAGCACCCGCTCAACCCCCGCATTCTGTCGTTGCTCGGAAAGCTGCGGTGACGCCGATGCAGCAACTGCGTGATTTACATCGATTAAGAAACGCGGCGGAGGAGGAACAACGCCGCCATCAACGAGAACGAGAACGAGAAGCGCATCAAAACGACGGCACGCAACCGTGGCAAAGAGAAATTCTACAGCAGGCTCAAGCAAGAAACGGACGGGTTCCGGTGATCCGTGCCGCTGCAGAGGCGAGGCAACGCGCGGAACGCCTCGAGTCTGAGCGCAGAGTGAAAGAGCACGAGGAGAGACTCAGACAACAAAGAATCAACGCCATGCACAACGGCCGAAGCGAGTACGAACGAAGCGTGATGGCAAACGCACAAGCGCAACCGTTTGGTTTGCAGCCACAATACTATCACAACGCGAATAATATGGCACCACAGCCGCCGCCGCCACAGCCGCCGCCGCGTCCGTATGTGCCGCTTCAAAATGGTGACGGGGGCTTGGGAGTGGTGCCGCCGGTTTTCGGTTTTGGGTCACCGTACCAGCCGCCGCCGCCGCGACCGCTTCGTCACACGCAACAACAACAACAGAAACCGCCTCACCAATCCGTTCGTTTTGTCTTTCGACCGCCGAATCCAGCAACTACTAGGAGCAACACGCAAAAGTAAAAAGAATGAGACGAAGAAGAAGCAATATTTAGAAAACGTGCGGTTTTAGTATACGTATGAATACACACGCAGCGTACAAACGTACACACTACAACATCCTCTCTCTCTCTCTATATATATATAATCCTACCGCACATCGCGCGATGCCTCACTCTCTCATCATCATCACTATTTTAGGTCCTCATGATCCTGTTCATCCCTTTCACCGCGAACGTCATCCCCGCGAACGACTCGCTCACCCTCAGCTGACTCGCCAATCTCGACCTCCCTCCGTCTAAAGGCTCGCTGCACAGCTCTTCGATCTTGTCCATCTCCTCTCCGGTTAACTCCTCTAACTCTTTCCTCACCTCTTCCGGGACGATCACGTGCGCGTCGTGTCCTAACATCGGTGATATTATCGGTACCGCGTGCATCACGTCTCGGTGTTTCGCGAGGACTTTCGAGAGTTGTTCGTTCACTGAAGCGGAGACGGCGTGTCGAGTGCCGTCGAGGATGACTTTGAAGTCCACCGTACTTTTGTTCACATCAGAAGTAAAAGAAGAATAAAAAATCATCGCGAGAGGTGACGATCTGCGAAGCAGAAGCCCGTCGGTGAGTCCTCGAGAGGACGAGGATGATGCGACGGAGAAGAGCATGTTTACGTGTTGTACGTGCGTCTTGGAATGAAGAGAAAAGACTGACGTTTAGGGGAAATGTGCTTGACAAATTTGACTCGCATCATCTCTCATACTATCATGTGGCGGGCGTAAAAAAGCGCGGTTTTGCGAGAGCAGATAAACGATACGCGCGTATATATTGCGTGTGCGTGTGTGTGCGCGTGTGTGCGCGTATTCGTACACTATGGATGCATTCTTTTCGTCTGTCTTGGGGAAGATGTCAAAGACGTTTGGACGTTTCGATGATATTGATGATGATGGGACGATGAAGATGACAGACGATCCCGCAACCGCGATGGCGCAACGACCGGATGAACTCTTCGAGAGAATGAAACCCCCATCATCGAGGAGGGGTGTTTCTGGTGACGATGATGATGATGATGATGATGATGATGATGATGAAAGTTGCATCGTGCACAAAAACGGACCAAAATCCTCTTCTTCTCCTTCTTGGACAACAACTTCGAGAACAAAAATGTGGCTGGAAAACGCTCGAACGCGAACGGAAATCGACCGGAAAACGTGCCACGAAAACAAAGTCTGGCACAGAAGCGCGCACGTGTGGGTGTTTGATAAGGAGAGGAACCGGGTGTTGTGTCAGAAACGGAGCGAGAAGAAAGATACGTTTCCGGGGATGTGGGATATTTCCGCGGCTGGGCACATCGAGTTTGATCCAGAGACGCAAGGGAGGAGGAAGAGGAAAAAGAAGACGAAGGAGGGAGAAGTCTCGAGAGGAGTCGAAGGTGAAGGAGAAGAAAAAAGTGACGAGGACGAGTACGAGGAAGAAATAAGCGAGGAGGAACGAATGATGGAAGAGAGAAAGAAGAAGAACGCGAAAACATCCGACGGAGACGAAGACGACGAAGATTTCATCCACGAGGCGGACAAACACTCCACGCACCCGAACTCGTCTAGAAATACCGCCGCGAGAGAAATAGCCGAGGAATTAGGAATCAATGTCGATCCGAAGCAGCTCACTTACGCGTTCACTTGCGCGGCAAAACAGGCGGACATGGGCGGATGTAACGCCTACGAAGACGTTTACTTCATGCACGGGGATTCGAGCAAAGACGTCGCGGAAACCTTCCCGTTGCTCGGAAAAGCCGAGGTAGATCAAGTCGCGTGGTTCAGCTGGGAGGCGCTCGTCGCCACGTGGAATAAAGAATATTTCGCCAAAAACAAAACCCAGCAGGCGCGGCCTCGGGAGAGGTTTTTACCGAACGAAAATTCCGTCTCCCCGAAATCCAAATCGCTCCTTTACGAGCACGACAAACGAGAACTCACGAGCGCAAAACTCGTCCCAAGAAACGAACAGTACGTCCGCACGCTAGACGAAATGTTCAAATCCGTCGAAATTCTCAGCTCTGGGAAAGTGTCAAACTTGAAATCGAAGTTTGAAAACGCGCGAGACGGGCGTCTCGTTTCGCCGCTGAAAAAGCCGCCGCCGCCCAAGAAGAAGACGAAGAAATAAAAAGCCCCGCCTCGAGAGAAAGAGAGAGAGAACGAGGTTTTGAGAGAGATCACGGAGCGTCCACGGTTGGACGCACAATGCGACATTAGAATGAATACTATCATCGTCGTTTTAAAATGTCCCTCTCTCACTTGCTCTTTTCCTCCACAAAATGTCGTCCATATTACTCCCACTTATTACTCCTCCTATTACTACTCCTATTCAGTACAAACCCACCATCGGACCGAGAAAAAGCGTCAGCATCGCGAGAGGAATGAAAACAACGTCATCAACGAACGCTTCTTCTTCTTCATCATCATCATCATCATCGGCGGTGGCGGACGACGAGAAAGAATCCAAATTGGAAACGAAAACCGACGGCGACGACGAGTACGGCGACGCAAATCGACGGACCATTACGCCACCAAAACGCCTCAAAGAAGACGCGAGATGGAGAAAATGGATCGGCATGCCGTCTAAAAATTGTTTGGAGTCCATGCCGATCATTTGCGCGCACTGTAACCAAAAACTCACCGCGAGAGATGTCCCCTATGGGGTGGATGTCTCTAGGTATTCATCGAGAAGAAGAAGCACTAATGTTGAAGATGAGAACGACCAAGAAGAAGAAGAATCAGAGTGGGAATCTATGTTGCGAAGAAAATTTGTCCAACTTTCGAGAGACGCAGAAACGGACGCGTTTCTTTTGCGATCTTCGCGGCGACCGCGACTCGTCAACGCGCGATTGGCGCAGGCGTGTACTCGCTTGCGCGAGAAAGAAGGCAAGTCACTGACCGAGGCGAACGCGATCCTTGGGAGAGGAAAGATGTTCGTTTTGAGTCGCGAGCAGGCGCGTGTTTTAGTGGGGAGGAGTTTAATGCATCGTCATCGAGGCGGCGATGAAGGTGGTGAGGGTGATGATGATGACGATAACGCCGTCCTCGACGCGGGCGCGTATCTGGATATTGGTTCCGGCGAAGGCGAAGTGGCGAGTAAATTGGGCGAATATTTTGGCACAGTCGTGGCAACCGAGACGAGTCCGGCGATGGTAAAGCGGTGCGCGGAATCGCATAAAGATTGGACGGTGTTGGAAACGGGAACAATCGAGGACGTCTGGGAAAAATTTAAGATGCAAAATGCAAGGGAAGAAGAGGAAGGGACGAGCACGAAGAGCGAGGCGGCGAAGAAAAAGGTGCGCGAGCTTTTAGACAAAGAAGAAAGAACAGAGACGACAGAACGCCAACATCAAGGACGCGGCGGCGGCGGCGGCGGCAAATTCGATTGCATCGGGATGTTCAACGTCCTCGACCGATGCGACCGTCCCTTCACCATGCTCTCGCACGTCCGAAATCTTCTCAAACCGAAAACGGGACTCTTCGTCCTCGCCGTCGTCCTCCCGTTCCGCCCGTTCGTAGAGCTCGACGACGGCACGCGCCGCCCACCCTCAGAAAAACTCGACGTCGCCACCCCAACCGCCGCTTGGGAGTACGGTTGCAGAGACTTGTACGAAAACGTCCTCAAACCGAGCGGCTTTGAGATTGAAAAAATCTCGCGAGCGCCGTACGTCAGCGAAGGCGACCATCTCGCCGGAGCGTACGTTTTAGACGACGTCGTCTTCGTTTTGCGAAGAAGTGCCGATGTGTAGAAAGTGTTCGTTTGTGGCCCGGAAAGGCCTTTTAGATTCAGAATCATAACGAGACTTAAATTCTTTGAGAATACTACTCGTCGTCTACCACAGTTGTCACTCGTTTCCATCCAAAGGCACCACAAATCTTCATTCTCTCGTCTCTCCTCTTCTCGCGACGACTCTATCTCTATGAACGACTTCTCCTCTTCTCCTCTCAAAATGACCAAAACCACCACCCTCACGCTCTCCCAAAAGATCTCCCAGTCCATCACCCCGGTTTCGGTCTGTCAAAACTTACCGTTCGACCGGTACGAACGCACGTGCGTGCATTTGCAACGACAACTCGCGGTGTACCGGCTCGAAACGAACATCGTGCAAATCTATCGACTCGGTCTCGGGTTCGTCTCTTTAGTCGAAGAGACGATGAAGAAACACCGCGCGTGGCGAGAAAACGAGATGCGGTTTCAACGGTGGCAACGCGAGGCCGAGGACGTGTGCGGGGAGCTGGAGACGTTGAAAGGGGAGATTAATGCACTGGTTGGGGTGGAAAAGTATTCGCACGCGACATCGACGTTTAAGACGATGAAGCGACCACCACCGGTAGCGAGAGAAGAAGAGACGAGCAAGGACGCTAGGGTGGTGGCGGTGGGGTCGTCGGTGTCGTCAAAGTCGTCCTCAGCGGCGGCGGCGACGATGAGAGCAGTAGGCGCGGGAACGGCGGCGTCGACATCGTCGTCGGCGGCGTCGCGACGAACAGAAGGCGCGGCGGCGAAGAGCGGGAAACACTCCTTATTGAGCGGAGAGGTGATTACGGAGAAGGTGAAAGGGCTGGATATAGGGGTGTCTTCGAATAGTACTAATAACAACAACAGAAACAACAACACTACGGGCGCGAGCGACGCCTCCTTAGGCGATTATCGGTCGCCGGCGAGGTCTCTCATGGACGACGAAATTGGTTACGGCGGTTACGGTGACGGCGCGTTGAAACCGTCGACTCCTCCTCCACCTCCTCCTCTTCCGGTTCCGCCGCCGTCATCGTACGATTCGTACGATTACGTTCCTTCCGCGGGATCGATCGAGTTCCGACCATCCGTCGTCCTCCAACACGCGCAGAAACCACCTTCCTCTTCAGCCGCCTCCTTGGACCACCTCAAGTTGGACAAACGCCTCGAGCTTTACGGTTTGAAAGAGTTCATCGTGAACGGGGACGGCAACTGTCAGTTTCGAGCGATTAGCGACCAATTATACGGCGACCAATCGCACCACGCTTCCGTGCGAGCGGTAGTTATCGGGCAAATGCGCGCCAGACCGGATCGATACGCCGCCTTCGTAGAATCGCCGAGCGACGACAACCAAAACGATACCACCACCGAGCTCGCAAACTACCACGCGTACCTCCGCAACATGTCCAAACCCGGATCCTGGGGCGACCACGTCACCCTCCAAGCCGCCTCCGACGCGTTCGGCCTCCCATTTTGCGTCATCACTTCCTACCGCGATAACTTCGTTCTCGAAATTCAGCCGGAAAAACGCAAACATCATCAACGAGTGAATAATAATAATAATAACGAGGAGGAGGAGAAAGTGCTCTGGATTTCCTTTTGGTCCGAGGTCCACTACAATAGCTTATACCCGATAGATTCCAGTAAGTTTAGTACATAGAATTTGCGTAAGAGCGAAGTTTCAGCGTTGGTTGAGTTAACAGGTATTTTTTAATCAAAACTACGAGGTAACGTATATCAATATTCAGCGTTTCAAGCAACGCGATCAATACAAAGCAAATCATCTCTCAAACTTATATCAGTAGAACGCGTACATGCCTCTTTCCCACACACTTCTTCTTACGGAGAGGACGACGAGGATGCTCTTACCAGCGGCGTCTTTTCATCCACCTCATTATCTCTCCTTCCACTCGCGCTGCTACCGTTGCTATTATTACTATTATTCTCTGTACTACTACTACTACTACTACTACTACTACTACTACTACTACTACTATTACCACCATTTTCACTTCCGATATTACTCTTAGGATCCTCCGCGGTGGAGAATATGGCAATCCCTACGGCTTCTGCAAAGGTCCCCATGAAAATAAGCGCTTGCTCGGTGGTAGAAAACCCACCGTCAAAACCAAATAAACGCACCAGGCCGCATAACAACGCTTGTTGCAACAAAATAACGTTGAACGATCCAGCGTCGATGTATTTCAAAGATCTGTACGCCGAAGTGAACGAACAAAATATGACAAACGCGAAAACTATATAAATCATCACGTCGGATTCACCCACCGACTTCAAGAAATTGCCCAACTTCTCCAAGTCCCAATCGTGTTCCCATAACAACGCAACCAACGCCAACAAAGCGCCATAAAAACCAAACGCGGTCAAAATCTCGTTCATATACACTCCATTTTCTATCGCATGTTCTTGCAAAACGTTCGTGAGTGAATTGCAAACCGCCGCCGCAAACGCCAAACTATCCCCCAACGCCGGATTTTTCTGCTCTTCCCCGGGGATGTCGTCGTGTAACTGTTTCTCTTCCTCCACTCCGTCTGATACGACCAATAAAACGAGACCTGCGCACGCAATGATCGCACCAACAACGTGCCTTCTCGTGTACCGTCTATTCATGAAGAAATACCCCACACCGCACGATATTGGAACCGTCGCGCTGAGAAAAATCGTCGCGCTCGTCACCGTCGTGTACTTATACGCCAAGATCGCGGTATAATTCCCACCGAAATCAAACACCGACATCGCAATCAGACTCAGCGCTTTCAGCGTCACACCGAAGCAAAAGTCGTCCTTGTACCCGTACTCCGTTAAACTCTTCTTCTTTTTCTTCTTTTCATCCTCTTCTTCGTCCTTTTTGTTCTTCTTACCCGCTAAGAAAGAGGGCAAAAACTGATACGAGTCGTACTTCTTGTGCAGCGTCAACTTTTTCCCAACCCCGGAGTCCTTCGAGACCATATCTATCCTCTGCTGTTTCTCCACGTCGTCGTTGAAACCGCCCTCCTCCTCGGCTTTCAAAATCATCGGATCGTCCTCGACGACCGCGCAACAACAACACCACCACGCCAAATTGATGCCAAAAATCACGTACAAAATCACGTAGTCGATCAGTAACGCGACGTATATCGATTTGTTTCTTTCGTTCAGAACTTTGGACAAAATCGCTTCCGCGGCGTATAACACGGCCGTGATGAACGCGTACGTCGCGCCTCGACCGTAATTGTTATTCGCGGAAGCATTCGATGATGACATTTTCCGTCGTTGAGGGGGGGTGTTGTGAAGTGCTTCAGAGAGATCGCGCAGAGATCGTGTCCCCGCGAGGGTGTTACGCTTTTTTTATGGACTCTCGTACGAGACCGTCGAATTAAATAAAAA
>Ga0181604_10005163_pt1 | contig 10431 bp, 5 predicted proteins | sample 041ome_12_FD_148663 | JGI IMG/M metagenome (GOLD analysis project Ga0181604, IMG submission 148663) | Coastal salt marsh microbial communities from the Groves Creek Marsh, Skidaway Island, Georgia - 041410US metaG (spades assembly) | ecosystem: Environmental > Aquatic > Marine > Intertidal zone...
AGCTTTGACTCGCGTGTCGCAGCGCTGGTTCCGAAGCGTCTGGCGGCGGCGCGTCTCGCGTCGTCGTCGCCGCAGCCGCCGCGGCGGCGATGGCGGCACCGCCCGTCGTCGTCGTCGTCGTCGTCGGCGGCGGCGCGGTCGCGGCGAACGCGACGCCGCGCGCGGCGATGCGAGCGCGCGACACGGCGAGAGAAAAAGCGTCACACAATGCCGCGCGAACCGTCACCGGCGCCGTCCTCGTCCTCCTCAGCGCTCGGTGACGTGGGTGCACGAGAGCGCGATGAGTTTTTCGACCCAAATGCGGACGACGCGGACGCGCGCGCGCTGTCGCGCGCGAGTGGAGGTTCGAGCGCGACGGATGCGATTTTGAGCTGCCCTGGGTGCTTCACTGAAGTGTGCGTTTTGTGTCAAAAGCACGCGCGGTATGCGGGGCAATACCGCGCGGTGTTTGCGCAGAACGTGTGCGTGGTTCGTGAGAGCGCGCTCGTCGCGCGCGGGGGCGGTGACGCTCGGGGGACGGGTGGGACAGAGGCGATGTTGAGCGACGTTGGGGAACGGTTTCACGAAGTCAAGTGCGAGACGTGTCGAGAAGTCGTGGGCGTGATTGATGACGACGAGGTGTATCACTTTTTTAATGTCTTTCCGAGTCAAGGGTGATTTATGCTGATTTATGTGTGCTGCGCGCGCGTACGCGATGCGTCGTCGTTCGGTGCATGGGTGCTGTCCCGTATTCGACGTCGAGAGACGGTTGGATTTCGGCTCTGTTATTTTTGTCTCACGAGTTCATTTGCGCGCACGCGCGCGCGCGCAACGGTGTGTTTAACGATTGCGCGTAGAGTGTGAGTTGGTGCACGGCATGAATGACGGCATGGATGCGCGTGCTTTCGCAATGGCGCCAGAGGGCGCGTCGGGGGCTGCGGGCCTCGATGAGTCAACCGGCGGAGCGTTGACCGCATCTTTCAATACCATGGAGAAGATGCGCGCGCGCGAAGCGAAGACACAGTCTTCATCACGACTATGGGAAGTCATACACGATTGGTTCATCATTCAAGCGTGCGTGTGCTGCGGATTACTCGCGCTCACGGGATACTTTACATTTATATCAACCTCGGTGTGGCGTAAATGCACCCGCGGCTTTGATGTAGAATTTCGAAACGCGCTAGGGCGCGAAGAAGTCGTTCGTTCGTTCTTGCAGTGTACATTTGGGCGAGAATACGGCAACGTGTACCGGCCGTGGCGTATGGGTGACTTTTCCGTGCTTTTCGTGCGCACGTCGACGCTCGCATACTTTGGAGAAGTCATTTTTCATCAACTTAGCGCGTGGCACGCGTCGAAATATAGGAAATGGCGCACCAAACTCGCCGTGTACTCGTTTGCAGCGTATTACATTGTATATTTCGTCATGATTTCAATCCTCGGGAATCATTCACAGTATTCTCAGTTTGTATGTATGTCGTGTTTTGGTGTGCTGTTTTACTGCGGCGCGACGAGCAAAGAATTTTGGTCTACAAAGGGTCTGAGTTGGATTTACACGTACATCATACTCATGGCCATTATCGGCAAGGCGGTCGTTGAAATTTTCATAATCATCGCTGCAGATCCCAGCGTGAGCGTGACACTTAAACTCGGCGTTCGGTTCGTATTGGATCCTTTATTTTGGGAATTCGTCCGCGCCGTCGAACGGCATTACGCGCGACTCAATCCGTCACCTGGGCCATGTCTACAACTCCCGTACTTTGTGTCATTTACGCTTCAACAGGCGTTCTTCTCTCGATACATTATGTTTCTTTTGTCCGCCGGTGGCGCGGTGAAGAATATGGCGACTGTACAAGCAGTGCTTTCGCTGCACGAGCTCATGATTAACGTCGTCCAAAAGGACCGTGACGTGCATCTGGCCAAGATTTTTCTGGGTAAGCAAACAGCAGAAGCGATGTTAATCTCCCGTAAACAGCACGATATCGTAGCTTTAAACTCAATCGTGTCGTCGTTTGCCGAGATATGTGCAGTGATTGTCATTTCACTCTACCTCTACGTATTTCGCATGGCAAGCATCGGGAACGAGGACATCGTCGACTTGAAGGCGTACGGCATACAAGCCCTCAATTTGATCGCCATCGAAGTGTTACTGTCATTCTTCATCATGTACGCCCAACAACGATTTCATGGCATTCGCCATCGAGATGTTTTCCCGCGTGGCAATTTCGCTGGTAAAGGTAAATGGTTTTGCGTGACGTATCGTTTTGTCGTCTTCATGTGGATTACGGTGATGATGGCGCATAAGATAACAATTTATCTCGTCGGCTCACAATTTCACAAGTATTTGTGTCCGCGTATCAATGATGATGGGAGTATTTTTTCATATCAGTGCACCACGGAGGACTTAAAACTCGCACCTGGCGGCTTCTACCTCAACTCGCGAGCCTTTCTGATACAAATGTATGATTTCCCAGTGTCAAATCTCGTGAAAGAGACGAGCCGTTGATTAAGAGCGACCTTATGCTTTAAATTACAAATCTCAACGCCAAAAGTGTTCTTTCTCCTTCTATTTACAAACGCTCATCAATAGCAGACATCACTTCGATGTAATTCCTGTCTTCGAGGGAATTCCTGGCGCTATTTGCTGCGCTTGGAGGTCTTACGACACTTCCGGAGGACGTACTCGCCGCGATGTCAGGAAACTGCTTTTCGGGCCCCCATACGTCTGCAAAAGACAACTTACGCCTATGTTTTGGCACCGGTGGCGCCGCCACTGGTTCGACGCCTAAACTCTCAACAACGACACCTTTCAACGTTCCTAAACGACGCGGAGATTTCACAGTGATTTCGACATCCGTGTTCACCGTGATCGATTCTCTATCGGACTTAGTTCGCGTGTTGCGCTCATCCGCGTCGAAATCTTGCACTTTATCCGCAAGTGTTGGATAATAGTTGCGACGAATCGTGATCACCATTATGTACGGAAGTAGGCCAGCAACTGCCACGGGCCAAATTCCAAGCCAGAACTTGGCTGACTTGGATACAATCGGCACGAAAGTTTTGTAACTGAAGGTCGAGTAGTACGGATCCGTTTCACTCAAAACGGTGTTCAGAATAAACCACAGCACAATCGATCCCCAGATGGTGATGTGGTGATAAATGGTCCAAAAGTTAGAGTACAACGCCATTTGAACGTTGAGTGTCACGACAATGGATGTATACAGCGTCGTACCCACTTCCCATAGACCAAACGTGCGACCGCTGCTTGTGTCGGATTCGCCGCCATGAATGCCGTAAAAGACACACATGTAACTCACTACGCCCACGTAGATGCCGTTTGCGAACCAAAGAAGACGACGCTTGGAAGTAAACTGTGTGTTTGCTTGCGTTTCTTTGTACAACGCCGGGTACTTCAACGAGCTCGACGGTCTCACATCTTGATCAAGGATACCGAGCGCTAAGACGGGGAAATTCGTAAAGAAGATGTTGAATGACGACATCAACCAGTCATTGTACACTACTTGTCCACTCGCGTTCGTATGCATGTTGTAAATGAAAATGGTCAAACCAAACGCAATGTTTTTGTAGAAGAAGTACGTCACCATACGCGCGATGCGCTTGTAGTTGTAGCGTCCGTGTAAAAGGATGAGGCGTTCCAAGTATCGGAACTGAGCGAACGAGAAATCGGAAGCCATGACAGCTTGCATGCCTTCTTGACCACTGATGCCAACACCAATGTGCGCCGCTTGAATCATCCCAACGTCATTGGCTCCATCACCGATGGCAAGCGTGATACGACCCGAGTCTTTCACGAGCATTGTCACGAGAGCCTTTTGAAGCGGAGAAACACGGCAGCAAATTACCGCAGCACAGTGCGTACCGAGCGCCAAGAAGCTCGCACTTAGTTCTTCAGTGAGTGCCAACGTCAAAGAACGACCATCAATAACCATACCAATATCTGCATCGAGTAACTTAGCCGCTTCGGCGTCAATCAAACCAGCCTGAAGCTGCTGCTTAACAGAGGCCATGGCAAGTTCCTCAAACTCCGCGCTGGAAATTTCACCATCATTTTCCTTTTTAACCAAGTCTTCTACATTGATGATGCGTAACTTCATGTTTGGCGTAACTAGAGAGCACGCTTGGCCAATATTGATCGCGGTATCTTGCTTATCACCAGTAAGAACCCAAACCGCGATGTTTGCTGCCATGAGTTGCTCAATCGTGCGCGGAACGCCTGTTTGCAACTTGTCTTCAATAGCTGTCGCGCCCAAGAGAGTGAGATCCTTTTCAACAAGTTCGGCGACATCCTCAAGGAGCTCTGTACGTTGCTCTAAAGCTTGACTCGCTTCGATAAATTTCTTGTTCCAGCTGTTATACTCTTGCGCTTCAATTTCACGCTCGGCGATGCATAACGTACGCAAACCACACTGCGCCCACTCATCCATATGCTTTTGCGTTGCCTCTTTGTAGCCGTTTGCGGATGATGCGAGTCGCTGGTAAATAACAGAATCCGCACCTTTGCAGAAGAGCATGATTTTGCCATTGCTCGAGCGCGCAATTACACTCATGCGCTTACGCTTTGACGAGAATTCGAGAATGTTCAAAATTTCATACGTGACGACGACGTTCGGCTTTGACGGATCGAGCTGTTGTTCTTCGACCTCGATGCTCGACACCGTTCGCTTCTTGAAAAAGAAACCAAATTGCTTAGCCGCAACGACGAACGCAAGCTCGTCCGGACTTTCCGCTTGATAAACAATTTCCTCCGGCGTCGGGTTGCCTTCAGGGATCACTGTCTGGCAAACAGCGAGAACTCGGAAAAACCCACTGCATAGCTGCTTATCGCTTCGATCGCGCCAAGCTCCATCAGTCAATCGCTTATCACGGAAGTTGAAAGACGGCTCGATCGCATGTTCATGCTCGCTAACTGGCGGAAGTTTGATGCCCTTGCGTGCTTGAATGGCTCGCTCGATTTCAGTAATGCCTTCGCCGTAGCTCACACCACCGATGGAACACTTGAAGAACTCCATAGAGTTACACGTTAACGTACCAGTCTTGTCACTCAAGACTGTGTGAATCATGCCAAGTTCTTCGTTTAAGTTCGTGGTTCTGGCGACAGCGGGGGTGTCCGTATCCTTGTGGTACATTTTTCGATCCTTGTTCAAAAAGACGAATCCTTGGAAAACTTTGACAAACTCGAGCGACACATACAGTGAAATGGGAATCAAATAGCCGTATAACACGTACGATGTGAAGAAAGAAATCGTACCAACAAGAGTTTTGTTGTCCGGATTGAACGTCACATCTTGCTCGTTCACATCAATGTACCAATGCTTTGCGGCACTGGACGTGATCCATTGCGAGCAAAACACTGCTGAAGCAGTGCCAAGAACCGCCAAAGAAAGCAACATGGTGATAACTACGCCATCCATCTGCTTTTCCACGTGTGAACGCTTAGAAGGTGTGTCAGTAGAGTTCATCATGACCTTCGTATCATGACCCGTGTACACCGCGATGCCAACCACCCATTCAGTGTTTCTCAAGTTGGAACCTCGTAAGAGCATGTTGGATGGGTTCAAAGAAATCTTCTTTGGCTGCGGAAACAATGGCGCACCAATTGACAAGTTTCCTGAATATGTGTACAACGAATTGTTTGGATGCTCACACTCGACGCACGAAGATCCTCGCGAGAGCTTGGTCATGTTTGCTACGTTAAGCGGCCCAATGTCTTTCACCAAATCCACCGCCCGCTTCGTCTTCAAGTTCGTTTCACCATCGAGATTTTTCGTTTCGACGTAGCAAGAATTCTCTTCCGACGAACTATCCAACATGATCAAGTCGCAAGGAAAAAACTGGTCCCGAACAACGCGAACGATATTCCCGACGCGAATATCCTTCCATTCGCAACGTTCAAACGACGTTCCGTTGAAACGTTCAGCCGCTGACAAGTTTTGCGTTCGATCCTGCACGTGTCGCTTGTAATCTTCAATGCCTTCCTTGAACATGGATAAGCCAACGACAATCGTCAATGGCGTCCACGTCGTGTACGGCTCGATCGGTGAAACCGTATCAAACAGGGAAATAATCGCCACCGATAAAAAGTACAAGTTCGCCACGCGTCTGAACTGCTCGTAAAGCCCTTTCGGGAAAAACGTCGCCACATTGTACTTTCCCGTCGATATAGCGTTATCTCTAAATCTGAGCAACTCGTTGGGGTGACCCGCGCCGAGCACCAGCGTTCGGTTTGTTGGTTTGGGTCCGCGGTTCCTCAGTCGACGCAATGAACCGGACGGGGTTACCGCCACTGGCGCCGCAGGCGTGGCACTCGCGTCAGCCATGGCTATCGCCGCGTGCTCTCACGCGTCGATGTCGCGTTTGTCGTCACGTGCCGCTGAAAAGTCAACAAAGAGACGGCCGATCGCGATTGAACCTCCGCACGCGCGCAAGTTCCGGCGTTCGACTGCGCGCGCGTCGCTCGGCGCGAGGACGCACGAATGGACGCGACGTGTAGGTTACACTTGTCACGTTCCACGCGTCGTGCGCGTTGGAGACGGACCGTGCGAGCGAATGACGCGCTCAAAATGGTCGAGGAGCATGAATTGGCCACCTCAGCCGCGCGCCGGCGGTTACGCGCGCGCGACTGGATCCACATGTGGATTACTAAAGCGTAAAATGAGGATATTCGTTACAACAACGACGTCAGAGACAATTAATTAGTCGCGCCTAATGGATCGCGGACAGTCCACGATGAGTCATCGCGAGGAGCGGCTTCGGAACTGCCAATAATGGCGACGGCGGAGGACGTCTTCATGGCAGGCGCGAGGTGCTCGCGCGCGGCTCGGGCGATGTCTTCGGGCGAACACGCGAGTAAACCGTCACGGAAGTGTTGACGTTGTGCGTCAGTGAAGCCAGTGTTGAAACCGGACTTACCGCGAGAGCTCGGCGCGAGAGGGGCGTCGAGAGCCTTGAAGGCGCGAAGCTGGGCCTCTTCGAGTTCTTTGGACGTAATCGAACCGGGCGTCGTCGCCCACTCGACAGACTTCACGAACGTCTCGAGCGTCTTCGTCGTGTTCGGATCACGGTAAGAAAAGAACTGGAACAACGCACTCATCGGGTCGCTCACGGCGCCACCGCCGTAAGCACCACCCTTTTCACGAATTTCGCGGTGAAGGTAGCCCGCGCTCAACGCTTGGGCAAGCAAAAAGAGCGCTGGAGCGTCGGGGTGCGTGTACGGCAAAGCTGGCACCGACGTAGAGCAGTAGTTCGTTTGACCCGGGATCGTGATGAACGTCTTGGATAACTCAGGTTTGAACGACTTCAACTTGGACTCGAGCGTAGAGCCGGTGGCGTTGGGGCTCGCGGCGGCGGGCTTGATGTCGCCCAAAAAGCGCGAGAGGGCGCGTTCGACAGCCGGGAAGCTTTCAGATTGACACGCAATACGGCATCGTTGCACGCGCTCAGGGCGGAGTGCGAACGCGGCGATTTCAGAAAGAGCGCTTTGCGCTTCTTCAATCGCGTTTTCTTTGGACAAGCGCGTCACGAGCGCCACGTATGGCAACCCAGTGAGCTCATTTGCAAATGCGCTCGAGGCGTTGATTTGTGCAGCCGAAAGCGAGCGGGCGTATTGCAAACCGTTCGAGCCCACTGAGGAGCCAAGAGATGCCGCTTTGCGAGAAAGTAACAACTTCAATCGGTCTTCTTCGCCACGCCACTTGGCGGTTTGCAAGTCGGTGAGAATTTCGAACATGTCATCAACGTTGCGCTCGAGCGCGTGCGAGCCAATGGCCAACGACACTGTCGGCGTTCCCTTGCCATCAGCGATCGGACGCAAGACAGACTCGACGGAAAACCCACCCGTCTTGAGCTTGATCTTCTCCGCCAAGTCCTTGTACTTCATCTTCTCCGTACCAACTTGGTCGATGAATTCGCAGAAAAGATCCAAGTACGGCACGAGGCGCTCGGGAAGACCATCCAAACTAAAGTGCGTAGTAAAGTACGCCACGCCATTCGTCGGTTGCTCGTCGTATTGAAGCGGGATACCGTTAGCAATTTTCATATCCTTAGACCCCCATTTCTTGATCTCCTTCGGTACTGCTTCGGAGACGACGAGTGTGGGTAAGATGGACACGTCCTCCTTCATGTCTTGGTTCTCCTTGAGCGCCAAAGCATTGGCGACAATCTTTGCCTTTTGTTCTTCCGTTAAAGTAGCTTCGATAGACTTGAGCTTCTTCTTTTCCGCTTCGTCGAGCTTCTTATCGTAATCTGGATCAGTACGAGCGGTCACTGTGAGGCGGTGAGTGTTGTCCAAGAACCATTTCTTGATGAGTTTTTGCCAGAATTGAGGATCGGCGTCGAGCGCGGCGTTCAACTTGGCGGCGAGCTCAGGCGTGCGAAGCGAGCGCAAAGAATCCCCATCGTGAACCCAAGTGCTGAAGGCACCGAAACCAGCGTACAAACCAAATTGTGTGGTCACCACAGCGGCGTCGAGTTCAACTTGATGCATCACCGCTTCGACGCGGTCGCGAGGAAAGCCTTCGCGAGAGATGCGCTCGAGAACTTCTAAAATGGTCGTTTCAACCTTCTTAAGGTCCGCGTCGGCGACATCCTTCAAGCCAACGGCAAATGAGGTTTCACGACGAGAACCACCATAACCAGTGCCTGGAGCAAATCCGCTACCCAAGCCAGGTTCGAGGAGCGCTTCGTAAAAGTAACTTTGAGGTCCACTCGTCAATAAATCGCCCGCGACGTTCAACGCAAAGTTCTCCAACGACACCGGATCCTTAATCTGGTTCACCATGAGCCAGGCGAGGGAGATGATCGATTGTTTGTTGGCGTCGGCCACGATGGCATCGGCGGGCACGGTGACTTCGACCGCTTGCGGCGCCTTGAAGCGTTGTTCGTCTTCTACAATCAACTTGCTCACGTCGAGGCGGTCGAAACGGTGAAGCGCCAAGTCTTCAATCTGTTGCAACGTCTCTTCGAGCGGCAAATCACCATAGGTGTAAAACTTGGCGTTACTCGGGTGGTAATGCAAGGCATGGAAAGCCTTGAGTTGCTCGTACGTTAAATCCGGGATGTTAACCGGATCCCCGCCGCTGTTCCAGTGGTACGTCGACGTCGGGAACAAATTCGCCCCAAGTTCGCGCCCAAATCGCGCGCTTTGCGACCCCATGGCCCCTTTCATCTCGTTAAAGACAATGCCCTTGTAAATTAAATCACTCTTCGGGTCATCCATCGTCGCAAACTCAAATCGGTGACCTTCCTGTGAGAAGTCTCCTTCTTTAATCTTTGGAAAGAAGCACGCGTCCAAATACACCCCCAACAAGTTGCTGTAATCCACCTTGTTCATCGTACTGAACGGATAACACGTAAAATCACTCGCCGTCATGGCGTTCATAAACGTACTCAACGATCGACGCAACATATTAAAAAATGGATCGCGAACCGGGTACTTTTCACTCCCGCACAACACCGTGTGCTCGAGCACGTGCGCGACTCCCGTGGAATCTCTCGGCGTCGTTCTAAACGCCACGTTAAAGCATGCGTTCGAATCATCCGCGCCGACGTGTAATAACTTTGCCCCAGTGCGTACGTGTTCCAATTCAACCGCCACCACGTCATACGGCTTCACGCGTTGCACAGACGTCACCACGAATGCGCCCTTGGCGAGCGCGCTTCCGACGGGCAACGCCTCGAGCGCGTCCAACATCCCACTCGCGCTCACGGGTTCCACCACCGCGCTCGCCCCGTTCGCCCCACCCGTCGCGATCGCCGCATTCGTACCCACCACGGCGGCGCCCGTGCCGATCATCACCTCGCGTCTCGACGCCAGCGTCGACGACGAAAGTTTGCGATGATGACGATGATTCGCGCGCTTATTCAAGACGACGCGCCCAATCGACGCTCCTCGCGCCACGCACGCCGTCGTCGTCGCGCGCATCAACCGTGCGATGTGCGTATACGCGCGCGCGTGCGAGTCTGTGCGCGTCGTGCGTCGAACGCGGCGTCGCGTCAATGACGTCAATGACGTCACGCGAGCACCCTTTTGGCGTCGTCATCGACATCGATTCGCGCGCGTCGATCGACACCGCGCGCCTCTCTCTCGCGCGCGCGAACGACGCATCGCGACGCCTCCTCGCGCCTAGCGCCTCGCGCGTCGTCGCGCGCCTAGCGCCTCGCGCGACGCCGGGCCGTAGCCCGCGACGATGATGGGGCGTCGGAGCTGAATCGACATTGTTCGCCTCGCGACGGTCGTCGACGTCGTCATGGCGTCTCGCGTCGCGCACACCGCGCGCACGGTGCGATTGTTTCGCCGCGCGTTCGCGTCGTCGTCGTCGTCGACGGCGTCGTCGTCGACGGCGTCGGTGGCGCGCGCGATGACGTCGAGCCGCGCGCGAGTGCCGGCGGCGGTGGCGCGCGCGGTGACGTCGGCGTCGTCGTCCGTCGCGCGCCGCG
>Ga0181604_10005171_pt1 | contig 10419 bp, 10 predicted proteins | sample 041ome_12_FD_148663 | JGI IMG/M metagenome (GOLD analysis project Ga0181604, IMG submission 148663) | Coastal salt marsh microbial communities from the Groves Creek Marsh, Skidaway Island, Georgia - 041410US metaG (spades assembly) | ecosystem: Environmental > Aquatic > Marine > Intertidal zone...
TGGAGCAAGAAATTCAGAAAGTTAAGGGTATATAGATGGGAATTTTTGATAGAATTAAAAAAATATGGAGCCAAGATATGGCGATAGACCTTGGTACCGCAAACACGTTGGTGGTAGTGAGAGGTCAGGGCATAGTTCTTAACGAACCTTCTGTAGTTGCTATTGTGGATCAAGGTGGAAAAAAAACCGTTCTAGCAGTAGGAGATGAAGCAAAAACAATGCTTGGAAGAACTCCAGGAAATATTACTGCAATTAGACCTTTAAGAGATGGTGTTATTGCAGACTTTATTGTTACAGAAGAAATGATTAAACATTTTATTAAGAAAGTTCATAAAGGTAGTACTTTTGCTAATCCAAGAATTTTAATTTGTGTACCAACAGGATCAACTCCAGTTGAAAGAAAAGCAATTCAAGATAGTGCACTTGCAGCAGGTGCACGTAGAGTACAATTAATTGAAGAACCTATCGCGGCAGCGATTGGTGCTGGTTTACCAATCTCAGAAGCAACAGGATCAATGATTGTTGATATTGGTGGTGGTACCACTGAAATAGCAGTCATGTCATTAGGTGGATTAGTTTATTCTAGATCTTTAAGAATCGCTGGGGATGCAATGGATACAGCATTAGTCAATTATATGAGAAAAGAATATAATTTGATGATTGGTGACAGTACTGCAGAGAAAATAAAAAAAGAAATTGGAACAGCAATTCCAACAAGCAGTAATACGTATGCCGTAAAAGGAAGAGATTTAAGATCAGGTACTCCTAAAGAAGTTAATATTACAGAAGAAGATACGGCTGAAGCCTTAAATGATATTTTAAAAGAAATGGTAAATGCAATTAAAGATGCATTAGAAAATACACCACCAGAATTATCTGCTGACTTAGTTGATATGGGATTAACTTTAACAGGCGGTGGTGCATTGCTTAAAAATATTGATAAAAGATTTGCAAAGGAGACTGGTTTACCAGTGCATGTAGCTGATGACCCATTATCTTGTGTAGCAATTGGCACAGGAAAAGCTTTAGAACAAGAACAAACATTCTCTACTATGCTTTCTGAGTATTAGTAGAAATGGTTAAAAGCAGAGACGACTTTGTAATAGCCTTTAGATCTGCTTTTCTTAAAAAAAATACCAAACAAAGATTTTCACTTTTAACTTTAATAATTATCTCATTAATAATTTTAATTTTTTCAAATTTAAATTTAAAAATAATTAATATTCTTGAAAAAGGCCTACAGGACATAGTTTATAGATCTTCACTTATTGTATCTATTCCAGAAAAAAAATTTAATGAATATTATATTAAAGCTAAAGATCATTTAAATTTGTACAATTTAAAAAATGAAGAAGAAAATTTGTTAGAAAAATATAATGCAGAAAAATTAGCAAATGAATATTTAATATCAGAAAACAATAGATTGAGAGAAATTATTGGTGAACAGCAATTATCTCAAGGATCAATTATTGCTAAAGTTTTATTAGATAAAGAAAGTCCATTTTTAAATTCAATAATCATAAATAAAGGATCTAAAGATAACATTGAGCTGGGTATGGCAGTAGTCAAAGGTGAGTATCTGATTGGAAAGGTAATAGAAGTTAACTTTTTAACATCCAGAGTTATATTGATTACAGATATTAATAGTAAAATAGCAGGTGTTATTGAACCTTTAGGAATCCACGTAATAATATCAGGAAATGGCAAAACCGGGGGTGTAATAGAATATTTAAAGGATGAATACTACCCTAAATTAAATGATGAACTAAATATTTATACTTCAGGTGTTGCTGGGATTTTTAAACCAGGAATTCCAATTGGCAAATTAAAGCTCAATGATAAAGAAATGTTTGTAGATTTTTTTACTGATCTTAGTCAGCTTGATTTTGTAAAAATTTTAATAAAAGAAAATGGAGATAGTAATGGGCAAAAATAATGATGCTTCAATTTTTTTTTATTTAAAATTTTATAGTCCAATAATCATTTTATTAATTGCTAATCTTAATGAATTTGACTTTAACTATCTAAAACTAGATTATTTTTCATTTAATTTTTCATATATTTTAATATTTTATTGGAGTTTAAAAAGTCCACAACAAATCCCAATATCCTTAATTTTTATTTGTGGATTATTTAACGATGTTGTTACTTCATTGCCCATAGGTTTAAGTAGTTTGAATTATTTATTGATCTGTGGGGTTACCGCTTATGTCAGAAATATAACTTTAAGACCAAACTTTATTAATGATTGGATACTTTTTTTAATTACAATTTTAATTTTAAATTCAATAAATTTTTTAATTTTACAGATTTTTTTTAATATTGAGATAGATCAAATGGATTATTTAATTAATTTAGGTTTTACACTTATTTTTTTTCCAATATTTTTTCTAGCATTTGAAAATTTTCAAAAAATATCGAGTTAAAAATTATGATTAATAAAGACACAAGCTTTTTAAAATTACACAACATAAATAGAAGAATGTTTATAATTGTTGCAGCTAAAGTGATAGTTTTTACAGGTATTGTTGGCCGGTTGTTTACTCTGCAAATTAATGAAAGTAAAAAATACTTAACTTTGTCTGATAAAAATAGAGTTAGAGAATGGAAATTACCTCCAGAAAGAGGAGAATTTTATGATTATTTTGGAAAATTGATAGCAGGAAATCAAAGAGTTTATCAACTTCATTTAATACCAGAACAAGTAGAAAATTTTAAAAGTCTGACCACTAGATTAAAAAATATTCTTGAATTGAGTGATGATGAATATTCAAGAATATTAAAAAAAAAAGATCAAATTAAACCATGGGAAACTTTAATTGTTTCAGAAAATTTAGACTGGAAACAATTTGCTAAAGTAAATAATTATTTACATGAACTGACAGGTGTTAAACCAGTGCTATCAGTTTCAAGATATTATCCCTATAAAGAAAATCTTACTCATATTATTGGATATGTTAACCAGGCAACGGCAGAAGATTTAGAAAATAGCGAACAAATAAAAAGTAAATTTGTTCCTGGACTAAAGGTTGGAAAAACAGGCTTAGAAAAAACTTTTGAAAACGAATTAATTGGCACAAACAGCATTGAAAGATATGAGGTTAATGCTTACGGCAAAAGAATAAGTCAATTAGAGTTTCAAAAGGGAGATAAGGGGAAAAATATTAAACTTACCATAGATGCAGATATCCAAAATTTATGTAATCAGTTACTAGCAAAAAAGGCTGGCTCTATTAGCATCATGAATATTTTTACGGGTGAAATTATTGCTATGCATTCTTCACCATCTTTTGATCCAAATTTATTTTTATTTGGAATTAATCAGGACGATTGGCAATTAATAAGAAATAATCCAATGAACCCTTTGGTTAATAAAACTATTTCAGGTCAATATTCTCCAGGTTCAACAATCAAACCTATTGTTGCTTTATCAGCATTAGAAAACAAAATTATAAATAAAGATTTCAAAGTTTTTTGCAAAGGTAAAATAGAAAGTTACGGGCAAACTTATCATTGTTGGAAAAAAGAGGGACATGGTTCTGTTGATTTAAAAGAAGCTATGAAACAATCATGTGATACCTATTTCTATGAGATTTCAAGATTATTAGGTGTCGATCGTTTGAGTGATACTGCTAAAAAATTCGGCCTTGGCAATAAAATTGTAGAAAATTTATTTGACAATGAAAAAAATGGTTTAATCCCAAGTACCCAATGGAAAAAAAATAATCTTGGTAAAAATTGGCTACTTGGTGAAACTATGATTACTGGAATTGGCCAAGGTTATATTCAAGCAACCCCTTTACAATTATGTTTGATGACAGCTCAAATAGCTAATGGAGGATATAAAATTCAACCAAAAATAATAGTAGATAATAAAAAACAAAATCTTGTATCAGAAAGTTTTGAACCATTATTTAAAGACCAAAAAAATATAAAATTAATTCAAGAAACAATGTTTAGCTCTGTTAATGAAGTAAGAGGTACCTCTTATTCTTCCAGAATAAGTGATCCAAAGTATCAATTTGCAGGTAAAACAGGCACTGCTCAAGTTAAAAGAATTACCAAGTTAGATCGAGAACTTGATTTAGATACTGCTGAAATTCCATATGAAGAAAGAGATCATGCTTTGTATATAGCGTTTGGACCCTATAAATCTCCACAATATGCTATGAGTATAATAGTTGAACATGGTGGATCCGGAAGTTCAGCAGCAGCACCTATGGCTAAAGAATTATTTAAAATGGTTATCGATAAACACGAACTTAGAGAAAAGTTAAAAGAAAAAAATCATCTAGATATTTAAATGTTTCAACATACCAAATTAGACAATCAATTATCAATAATTCAAAAAATAAAAAATTTAGATTATTTTTTATTATTTTTTATTATTTTATTAGGAGCGATTAGCATCTTTACTATGTATTCAACAGATGGCGGTGAAATTTTGTTTCACACTAAAAGTCACTTCATAAAATTTATAGTTTTTTTCCCAATGATGATTTTTTTATCAATGTTTACAATTAAATTTTGGCATAAGTTGTCTTATTTTATTTACTTAATTGTTCTAGGTTTATTAATTTGGGTTACAATTTTTGGGGTAGAGGCTTCAGGATCAAAAAGATGGATCGATTTCTATTTTATAAATCTTCAACCATCTGAGTTAATGAAGGTTGCGATTATTCTTTGTCTTGCAAAGTATTATCATCGATTAAAAATTAACGATGTTAACAATTTTACACCAATAATAACTTCTATTGCGATAATAATTATTCCCATTATGCTAGTTATCAGACAACCTGATCTAGGAACTTCTATTTTGATAGCTTTGAGCGGCATAATAGTTTTATGGTTATCAGGATTAAAGATTAAATATTTTAGCTATTCGTTTATAACTTTTGTTATTTCATTACCTTTTGTGATCTCGCTATTAAAGCCATATCAAAAAATGAGAATTTTAACTTTTTTGGATCCAGATAGGGATCCTTTAGGTGCTGGATATCAAATAATTCAATCAAAAATAGCTATAGGCTCAGGAGGACTTACTGGGAAAGGCTATTTAAAAGGGACCCAAAGTTACTTGGAATTTTTACCTGAAAAACATACAGATTTTATTTTTACCTTGTTTTCAGAAGAGTTTGGTTTTTTTGGATCTTTATTTTTATTGTTGATTTATGCAGCCATTCTTTATCGAATTATTTACATAGGTATTATTTCAAGAAGCCACTTTGCTAAGTTATTTTGCTTTAGTTTTGCTTTTTCTATTTTTTTATATGTAACCATAAACATGGCAATGGTTACAGGATTACTACCTATAGTTGGGTCTCCACTCCCAATCATGTCATATGGTGGCTCATCTATGCTCGCTACAATGATCGGTTTTGCTATAGTATTGAGTGCTAAAATTAATAACAAACAACTTATAGCATAACCCTAAAGTATAATTTGTCGCCTAATAAAAATTAGATATTAATTATATAAGTCGCCATGAACAAAAATATAAAAGTTGGAATAGTTGGAAGTGGAATACAAGGAGTGTCCAATGCTTTATTTCTTCAAAAAAAAGGTTTTGATGTAACTATTTTTGATAGAGATGAACCAGGAAGTCCAGCTGCATCATACGGTAATGCAGGGCATTTTTCTCCTTATGCTTCTGTCCCTTTAAATAGACCGGATGTACTTGCTGATGTTCCTGCTATGCTTTTAAGCTCTTCGGGCCCTCTTGCTTTAAAATGGAACTATGTGCCAAAAATGATTCCTTGGTTCTTAAAGTTTATTTTAAATTCTTCTCAAAATAAAATGATGCATACAGCAAAAAATATGCATCAAATTTTAGATTTAGCTTTACCAGCTTATGATGAATTATTTGATGAGATTGATCTTGAAGGATTAGTTGAGAATAAAGGTATTTTATATATTTGGACGGATAAAGATTTAAAAAGTAGAGAATTGGAGATTAAAGTTAGAGACGAATTGGGGGTTAAACAACAATTAGTAAACAAACATGAAATCCATGATTTAGAACCTCATATTAAACCTTTTTATCATGCTGGGGTATATTATCCTTACGCTAGGCATGCCAGAAATCCTAAAAAAATTCTTTTAAAATTATTTGAACTTTTTTTAAAGAAAGGTGGACAATTTAAAAAATTAAATGTTCAAGAAGTTAGCTTTGATGATGAAAAACCAATTCTTAAAACTGAAAACCAAAGTTTTATTTTTGATAAAATTGTAATTGCTTGTGGAGCATTTTCAAAAAAACTAACAGATAAACTTGATGAGAAAATACCACTGGATACTGAAAGAGGATATCATGTGCATTTTAAAAATTGTGATCATCTTTTAAATAGACCTGTAATTTTTTCTAATAGAGGATTTGGAATTACTCCCATGGAACAAGGTTTGCGGGTAGTGGGTACTGTTGAATTTGGAGGTTTGAATAACCCCTTATCAAAATCAAGAATAAAAAATTTAATAAACAATGCTAAATATATGTTAGGAGATTTACCTGAACATGAGGATGAATGGCTAGGTTTTAGACCAACTTTACCTGATTTTTTACCTGTTATGGGACCATCTAAAAATCATAAAAATGTTTTTTATTGTTTTGGTCATCATCATTTAGGATGGACATTAGGACCAATATCTGGAAAGATTGTTTCTGGAATGATAGCTAAAGAAAATACAAATCTAAATTTAGAACCTTATAGCTCAAAAAGATTCAGTTAATTCATGCAAAACACCAAAGCATATATAATGCTGGTATGTGCATCTTTATTTTGGGCTGGTAATTTCATTGTTGGAAAATATGCTTTTTTAACAGATATTCCTCCTTTATCTTTAGTTTTTTATAGATGGACACTTGTTTGGTTTATTTTGTTACCATTTACTTACAAAGAAATTATTAAATACAAAGATATTATTCTTAAAAATTTACCAATATTATTTTTGCTAGGATTTACAAGTGTAGGATTATTTAATTCTTTTACTTATTTAGCTTTGATCCACACGCAAGTAATCAACGCCTCCTTATTTAATGCTGCAATCCCTGCAATCATAATTTTGCTTTGCTTTTTATTTAAAGTTGAAAAAACTAATAAGTTTCAAATTTTAGGTCTAATTATTTCAGTATTAGGAATAATAGCAATTATAACAAAACTTAAACTAGATATTTTACTTTCATTAAATTTTAATAAGGGAGATTTAATTATGGTAGGTGGCGCTCTAACTTGGGGTATTTACTCAACTTTATTAAAGAGAAAAAAATTCACTTTACCACTTTTAACATTAGTACATGTTGTTTGTACACTTGGACTTATAAGTGTGTTGCCACAATTTTTATACGAATATACTAATGGGCAAGTAATTAAATTTGATATTAATCTTGTTTATACTTTAATTTTTCTAGCTCTTTTTCCAAGCATAGGCTCTTATTATTGTTGGGCTGGGGCTGTATCGATTGTAGGTGCAAACAGAGCAGGTATTTCTTTATCTTTAATACCATTATTTAGCACTATTTTTGCTATAGGAATATATGATGAAAAATTTCAATTTTTTCATTTGATTGGAGCAATTTTAATTATATTAGGTTTATTTTTATCAAATAAGGAAATTAAAAATGCTTAAAGTTGCAATATTGGATGATTATCAAAATGTTTCTCAGGAGTTTGTGGATTTAAAAAAATTATCAGGAAAATATGAATTTAAAATTTTTAGCGAACCTTTTATAGATGAAGCTGATGCTATTGAGCAATTAGCTGATTTTGAAGCTTTATTAATAATGAGAGAAAGAACTCCCATCACTAAAAATTTAGTCGACAATTTAAATAAATTAAAATTTGTAATCACCAGTGGATCAAGAAATAAAGCAATTGATCTAGAAGCTACAAAAAAAAGAAAAATTATTGTTTGTGGTACAGAGATTAATTTCAATCCCACTTGTGAGCTAACTTGGGCTTTAATTTTAGGATTAGCCAAAAATCTCAAAACGGAAATAGATAATATGTACCAAGGGTATTGGCAAACTACGGTTGGTTTTGAATTAAGAGGTAAAATTCTAGGATTGATTGGACTTGGAAGAGTAGGCTCTCAAGTAGCAAAAATTGGAAAAGCTTTTGGCATGGAAGTCATGGCCTGGAGTGAAAATTTAGATTTAAATAAATGCAAAGAGCTTGATGTGTTGCCATGTAGTAAAGAAGATTTAATTAAACATTCAGATTTTTTATCAATACATGTTCAAGGTGGTGAGCGTTATAAAGATTGCATTACTTTAAAAGAACTTGATCAAATGAAAAAAACAGCCTTTTTAATAAACACTTCAAGAGGACCTATTGTTAATGAGGATGATTTGATTATTGCATTATCTACAAATGTAATTTTAGGTGCGGGTTTAGATGTCTATGAGAAAGAACCTTTGCCTGAAAATAATAAATTAAGATTTTTACCCAACGCTTTACTAACTCCTCATATTGGATATGTTACTGCTGAAAATTATAATATTTTTTATACTCAAATGATAGAAGGGTTAGAAGCATGTGTTGCTGGAAAGCCAATTAGAGAGATAAATAGTTAATGGTAAAAAAAATAAATAAAGAACTTACAGCAGAACAAAAACTTGTAATGTTTGAAGATGGAACGGAAATGCCTGGTTCTAGTGATTTAAATAATGAAAAAAGAGAAGGAAGTTTTCATTGTGCAAATTGTGGAGTAAAATTATTTGACTCAAAAACAAAATATGAAAGTGGATCTGGGTGGCCATCATTTTATGAGTCTCTACCAGATGTTTTTGAAACTAAAACAGATCATTTGTTAGGTTATCCTAGAACAGAATACCATTGTAAGAATTGTGGTGGTCATCACGGACATATCTTTGAAGATGGACCTCAACCAACTGGTAAAAGATATTGTAATAATGGAGTATGTTTAGTCTTTAAACCTAAGAGCTAAATATAATGTTTGAAAATATTAATATTAAAAAAGTCAAAAAAGAGCTCAGAAATCACTCAAAAAATTACAGAGAAAATTTCGTTAAAATTGAAAAGTTTATAGAATCTGAAATACAAGAAATATTATATTTCAAAAAAAATAATAAATCCATAATTCCAGAAATTAGCATTAATGAAATAGATCAAAACAAAACAAGAGTAATAGACGATATAAAAAAAAGAGGGTGTGTCATAATCCGAAATGTTTTTGAAAATAAATTTATTGAAAATTTAAATCTCCAATTAGAGAAGTACATTGATGAAAATAATTATTACGAAGATCAAAAGAAGAAAGCTGATCTAGATAAATATTTTAGTGATCTTAAATCAGGTAAACCTCAAATATACGGTATTTATTGGTCTAAAGCACAAATAGAAATAAGACACTCAGAGCAAATGGCAAAAGTAAAAAAATGGCTTAATAATTTATGGTTATATGAAAACTCTGAATATAAAGTTTTTGATCCAAATAAAGAGTTGTCTTATGCAGATAGAGTTAGAAGAAGAGAGCCAGGGGATGATACTTTGGGGCTTTCTCCTCATTGCGATGCTGGATCTATCGAAAGATGGACTGATAGTCATTATCAAAAAATTTATAGAGATATATTTTCTGACAAATTTGAAAAATATGATCCATTTGATGCAAAATATAGAGATAAAACAATCGAGTTCGAGTCTCCTGCAGTTGCACATGTATTTAGAACATTTCAAGGTTGGACAGCTTTAACGGAACAAGGTCCTAATGATGGAACTTTACAATTAATACCAATAGCAAAAGCTATGGCATATATTCTAACGAGAGCATTGCAAGATGATGTTCCTGAAAATGAATTGTGTGGATCAAAACTTGGAAGAGCATTATCTGTAAATAAAGATTATCATTCGTTGCTTTTAAAAGGTTTAGTTTCAATTCCAAAAATGAAACCAGGCGATACTGTTTGGTGGCATCCAGACGTTATTCATGCTGTAGAGGATAAACATTCAGGAAAAAATTATTCCAGTGTTATTTATGTAGGAGCAACTCCTTATTGTAAAAAGAATCTTGATTATACAATAAAACAATCAAAAAAATTTCTAGAAGGTAAAAGTCCTCCTGACTTTGCGACTGAAGATTATGAAATAAATTATAAAGGTAGAGTTAAGCTGGAAGAATTAAGTTTATTAGCAAAGAGACAGTTAGCTTTAGAGGAATGGAGTTAATTATTTAAAAGATCCTGAAGTTTATTTTCTTTTTCAAGAGCTCTAATGTCGTCATACCCACCAATATGTTGATCATCAAAAAAAATTTGCGGAATAGTTCTTTTACCATTCGCTTTTTTTATCATTTCATCCATAGCACCATCAACAGTTGCTATATTAATTTCTTTGTAGGGAGCATTATTTCTCGCCAATAATCTCTTTGCTGCTTCACAGTAGTTACAAAGTGGACCAGTATAAA
>Ga0181604_10005178_pt1 | contig 10409 bp, 10 predicted proteins | sample 041ome_12_FD_148663 | JGI IMG/M metagenome (GOLD analysis project Ga0181604, IMG submission 148663) | Coastal salt marsh microbial communities from the Groves Creek Marsh, Skidaway Island, Georgia - 041410US metaG (spades assembly) | ecosystem: Environmental > Aquatic > Marine > Intertidal zone...
GCATCCTCTGGGCCAATCGATTTTGGGGACTCCTGAGAGCATCACGGCACTCACTGTCGATCAAATGCGCGGCTATCACGCCGAGCAATATCGTGCCGGTAATATCATTCTTGCCGTCGCTGGAAACACCAGTTGGGACGAGATTCTGACTTTGGTGGAGAAGCACTGTTCTGACTGGCCGGCAGGTGGTGGGAAACGCTCCGTCTTTTCGGCAAATCCTGAACCGACTCGTCATTTTCAAATCTTGCCGAGCATTCAACAGGAGCATGTGATGATCATGATCTCTGCACCCGAAGCAGAAAGCTCGGATCGATATGCTGCCGACATTTTGGCGATGATCATTGGTGATGACTCCAACAGTCGCATGTTCTGGGACATTGTCGATCCCGGACACGCAGACTCGGCTGATTTTGGGTATGCCGAGTATGACGGGAGTGGAGCGTTTCTGTCTTATCTGGCGGGTGAGCCGGGTGAAACATCGGCTAATTTGGAGCGTTTGGAAACGATCCTGAAGGATGTGACGAAATTTGGAATCACCGACGAAGAACTGGAACAGGCGAAGAACAAAGTCTCTTCTCGCGTTGTTCTCGCTTCCGAACGTCCGATGGGACGTTTGGCTTCTCTCGGTGGAAACTGGCTTTATCGTGAAGAATACCGGGCCGTCAAAACCGACCTGGAGACGATCCAATCCATCACAAAAAATGACCTGAATGAACTCACCCAAAAATGGCCGTTGGAACTGACGACCGTGTACGGTTTGGGACCGCTCGAAGGGGTTTGATTAAGATGTTCGAGCGTTATCGACAAACTCTTTGATTAACTCTTCGTCTTTGACACCCGTCTCGATCTCGACGCCGCTGGCGACATCAACGCCCCACGGCTTCACGGAATCCACCGCCTCGGTGACATTCTCGGGAGTCAGTCCACCGGCAAGTATCAACGGTGGATATTTCGCCTGATCGTAATGTCGAGCCACCAGCTTCCAGGACAATGTCTCTCCCGTTCCACCGTAAGCTCCGTCCACTTTAGGATCGAGAAGGCAGGCGAACAGTTTGACACCTAAAGATTCGCATTCGCGCAGATCCTCTTCAACATCATCAATGTCATCTTCATTTACTCGTCGAGCCCAGATGATGTTCCAGTCGGGATGATTGTCGGCAATCTCGGCGAGAAACTCGGGTTTTTCGTCACCATGCAATTGCAGGGTCTCCAGATTCGCCCCTTCCATGACATGTTCAATTTGCGCAATCGTATGATTTACGAAAAGCCCAACCGGCGTGATGGTCTCTGGTAAGGAGTCCACAATGTCTGCGGCTGTCTCAACGGTGATACAGCGAACAGACTTCGAGTAGAAATTCAGCCCGAGAGCATTTGCGCCCGCATCAACGGCAATTTGTGCCGTGTCGACATCACGGATGCCGCAAATTTTCACCCAAAGGGACTTGTTGGATTCTGTCATAACGGAGCGACTGGTGAAGGAGTGAGATGACGATTAAACTGTGAAGTCAGTATTTGCGAACTCTCGTGGAAAGACAAGCGGAATGACAGCATTTACACACCATGTGTTCGTCTGTGGTAATCAACGTTCTCCCGATCATCGCCGTGGCTGTTGCGATCCTGCAGGAAGTGACAAGCTTCGGAACGAGTTGAAATCGGCTGTGAAACAGCATGGCCTTACTCCAGCGCTGCGCGTCAATAAAGCGGGATGTCTGGAACAGTGCGAGCACGGCCCGACGATGGTCATCTACCCTCAAGGGATTTGGTACGGCAATGTGTCTGTCGAAGATGTTCCTCGCATTGTCGAAGAGACTCTCGTCAACGGAAATGTGATCGAGGAACTCGTGATTGCCGATGAGTGCCTCAATAATCCGAGTTGCCCTCATATTGTTGGCAATGAAGGATCATGAATTCCTGATGTCCGAACCTCTGACCATCTTTGTCTACGAACACCTCACCAGCGGTGCGTATTCCGATCTGCCGATTGATTCGTCACTGGTGGTCGAAGGTCGTGCGATGGTCGACGCGATCATCGCCGATTTCGCATCTCTTCCCAACGTCAGTGTGATCACGATGCGGAGGGACGGAATCCTGGAACTGCAAATGGACGGGGTGACCACGCACACCGTCCATTCATACGATGAAGCCACTGCGATTTATCAGCACTGTTGCACTGTCGCCAATCGACTCCTGATCATCGCGCCCGAATCGGATGGCGTCCTGCAGGAAGTCTTGATCGAGACGAGACAACATCGCCCCTTCGTGACGATCAACTGCTTCGATCGAGCGTTGCAAATCGGTTGTGATAAATGGGAACTCGCGAAGTTTTGCCAAGAGGCTGAAATCCCACATATTCCAACAGCGTTGTGGATGGGGCAGGGGGTGGAGTGTTCTTATCCTGCGATCATCAAACCTCGTGATGGTGCGGGTTGCGAAGGTGTGATCGTTGTGCATGCAGATTCTGTTGCCTCAGACATAATGACCGACGGAAGCCTGATTGTGCAGCCGTTATTTAAAGGTGTCTCTCTTTCGTCTGCCGCTTGTTTTTCATCAACCGGAGAGTGTTTGCTGACTCTGCCTCTTGGCGCACAACACATCAATATTGCTGATACTGTCGAGTATCAAGGAGGAACGATTCCCTGGCGAAATGAATTCTCCACAGAGGCGAATCGGCAAGCGAATGAAATCTGGGCCTCTCTCGAACGGCAGTTGGTCGGTTTATGGGGTTACGTCAGCATCGATTGGATCTGGGAAGCCGAGGCAAAGACATTACAACTCGTCGAACTGAACCCGCGATTGACGACCAGTTATGTTGGCTATCGGCAACTCTTCGGTCATGAGATCACGAAAGCGATGTTGGAGATGCCTTGTGAGATTGATACGAGAGAGCTTGCTCAGGTTTCTTTCACCGTAGACGGAGTTTTGAATTGTTCTGGATCAATGACGACGAGGCAACCATGAGTATCATTGGGCTGGATATCGGCGGTGCGAATCTGAAGGCGGCGCACATCGATGGGCAATGTCTCTCACAATCGTTCCCGCTCTGGCAACATCCCGAAAAATTAAGCAATCAGTTTAGAGAACTAATCAGTCAACTTCCTGATGCAAACACGCTTGCCATTACCATGACGGGGGAACTTGCCGATTGTTATCCCTCGAAAACGGAGGGGGTTCACTCCATTCTGGATGCGGTCGAGGAAATGAAGGACGGACGGTCTATTCATGTCTGGAGTACCTCGGGTGAATTTGTAGATGTCGAGATTGCTCGCGAGTTTCCGTTGCTGGTCGCTGCCGCAAATTGGCATGCATTGGCAACATGGGTCGGGAAGATGGTTCCTGACGGTAACGCGTTACTTGTCGATATTGGAACGACGACGACAGATGTGATTCCTCTGGAAGACGGCTATCCGGTTCCTCTGGGACGGACTGATCTGGAACGCCTGCAAACGGGAGAGCTCGAGTACACGGGCTCTCGGCGGACAACTCTTTGCAGTCTCGCGCATACCGTTCCATTGGGAAGAACCCGCTGCCTTGTTTCTGCGGAACTGTTTGCCACCACACAAGATGTCTACATCTGGTTGGGCGACATCCCAGAAAATGAAAACAACTCAGACACCGCCGATGGTCGCCCTGCGACTAAATCCCATACCCGCGATCGGCTTTGTCGATTGATTTGCGCTGATCGAAATGAAGTCAGCGACGAAGATCTCACCAACATCTGCTTGTTTCTCAAGGACGTTCAGCAAAACCGCATCAAAGGCTCGATTGATCGTGTGCGGAATCGGATGGTGGGTGAATGTGATCAGGTGATTCTCTCTGGGAGTGGTTCGTTTCTGGGGGAAGAGATATTGAAAAATCATCCCAAATTCTCGCAGGCGGACACTCAGTCGCTGGCTTCGATCTTTTCTCCTGCTGCGGCAGAAGCCGCTTGCGCGGTGGCTCTCACGAGATTGGCAGAAGAACGTCTCTAATGCGGGATTCTGGTGATTATAAACCATCATCCGCGTAGCTCTTGAATCGTTATTTTCAGCATATTCCTTTCATTTTATCAGGAAATTATTCCAATTCAGTGAACCAATATTGATCTTCCTTCGTTCTGGGAATGAGATAGGGCTGTCGACACGTTTCCACGGAGATTTGTCGACCTGTTGAAGGACGCTGAAATGGAATCGTTATTTACCTGGTGTGCTGTGATCGGTGGATCGATCTTTGCGCTGCAGTTCCTGATGTTGATATTAGGACTGGAAAGCGGGAACGATTTGGATTTCGATGCGCCGGATCTTGACGTACCCGACATTGATGTCGATCTGGATGCCCCCGAACTCGAAGTGCCGGAGGAGGTCAGTCAGATCTCATTGAAAGATGGCGATGTCGATTTCGATCGACCGGATGTCTTCGCACATTCGGATGGTTGGTTTGTCGGTATCGTGACATTTCGGTCGCTGGTGGCGGCTGTTGCTGTATTTGGATTAACGGGACTTGCCGCAATGGGGCATCTGCCACCAGAAAAAGCAATTGCACTCGCCGCGCTATCAAGTCTTGGAATGTTGTATTTAGTGGGATGGAGTTTCAAACAGTTGTATCTGTTGCAAGCGGATGGCACGGTCAAAATGAGTGACACCGTTGGTTGCATGGGGACTGTTTATTTGACGATTCCCGGTCAGAACTCCGGGGCAGGCAAGGTGACCATCAAAGTGGCTGAACGAACGATGGAGTACCGTGCGATCACCAAGGGAGAGTCCTTGAAGACGGGTGCTCCCATCGTGGTGACATCGGTCGTGTCAGACGAGACGCTGGAAGTGAATTCACTCATCTCGACATCGTAGACGCTGTCGGAGTGACTTGAGAGTATTTTTAATCAAAAGAGGTGGGCCATGAATTTGATTCCATTGTTTGTTTTGGCGGCTGGATTGGGTGATCTGCTTTCTGGTTACGCGTTAGTCGCCATCATGGTGGTTGCCGCGTTGTTCAGTCTGGGGATGTTTGTGGCCAGTCGGTACAAGCGTTGCCCGAGTAATAAAATTCTGGTGATCTACGGTAAGGTCGGGTCAGGGAGATCAGCCACAACCGTACACGGTGGCGGTAAGCTGATTCTGCCAATCATTCAGGATTATGCCTTTCTGTCTTTGGAACCGATCCAGATCGAGGTTCCTCTCAAAGACGCCCTTTCGAGCGAAAATATTCGCGTCAACGTGCCGTCGGTCTTTACGGTGGCGATCGGTACCGAGTCGGCATTAATGCAGAATGCAGCGATTCGTTTATTGGGTCTCGACAACGCTCAAGTCAAAAAACAGGCGGAAGACATCATCTTCGGTCAGTTGCGCCAAGTGATTGCCTCCATGTTGATCGAGGATATTAACCGCGACCGCGAACAGTTTCTCAGTAGTATTCAAAACTCGTTGGAACCGGAACTCCGCAAGATTGGTCTGGTTCTGATCAATGTGAATATCACCGACATCACAGATGAATCGGGATACATCGAAGCGATCGGCCAGAAGGCGGCCTCTGAAGCCGTTCAGAAAGCCCGTGGTGATGTTGCCGAGCAGGAGAAACTCGGGGAGATTCGCGTGGTGGGAGCGGAGCGTGACAAGCTGATTGAAGTCGCGAATGCTCAACGCGAACAGGAGATTGGTATTCGTTCCGCCGAGCGAGATCGAACCGTCCGTGTGGCCGAGTTATCGAAAGAAGAAGAATACGGAAAACAGAAAGCACTCTACGAACAGGATACGCTGGTTGCGGAAGCCAATAAAGATAAACGGATTTCCGTCTCCAACGCCAACGCCGATGCTTACAAAGGAGAAGCCGAAGCGGATGCAGAAGTCGCCGAAGCCCAGGCAACTTTGCAGGTCAAAAAAGCGGATGCTTACGAACGAGCGAAAACTCGTGAGAAGGAAGCGGAAGCTTCGGTGTTAGAAGCTCAAAACCGTGCGATGGCCAAAGCCGCGTTAGCCGAAGCGGAAAAAGTGGAAGCCGAAGAACGTGCACGCCTGGAAGCTCCCGCGAAAGCCGAGAAAGCTCGGACGATTGTCGATGCGGAAGCGGCCGCACAAAAAAGAATTCTCGGGGCAAAGGCCGAAGCCGAGGCGATCTATGCGAAGTTGGAAGCCGAGGCTCGTGGTAACTACGAAATTCTGGCCAAGAAAGGGGAAGGTCTGCGAGAAATTATCAGCGCCTGTGGAGGCTCGAAAGAAGCCTTCCAGATGATGCTGCTCGAACACCTCGATAATCTTGCCGAAGCTTCCGCGACTGCAATCTCGAATATCAAGTTCGATAAAGTGGTCGTGTGGGAGAATGGTGCTGGAAACGGAGAGCAGACCAATGTCTCCAACTTCCTCCAGGGGATGTCGCGTACATTGCCACCCATGCTGCAAGTGATGAAGGATATTGGCGGCATCGAATTACCAGATACCTTCATTCGTATGGCAGGAGAAGATCCGGTCTCGTCGGTGGCCAATTCAGAATCCTCTGCGACGAGTCCGAAATCTGAGGAACCGAAAAAAGCTCTCTCCCAGCGGGATCTGTGGCGAAATCCGATGGGTCAGGCTCAGACAAGAAAGCATCACCCCCAAAAGGAAATGGAAAGCCGTCCGACAATGCGTGAACGGAATTCGGTCATCCAAACAGAATGATCTGGCGTAAATTCGGTAAAAGTTATACATTGCCATGACTCCGCTCAGCCAAGATTCTTTCTGGAAGGAACTGGAATGAAATTCATCGTCACTATAGTCCTGATGCTGCTATCGACTGCATGTGTGCATGCCGAAGATTGGAAAAAGACAAAGTCTCAGGAAGGCAATTTCCAAGTTCTCATGCCCATTGATGCCGAATATTCGACTCTGGATGTCGAAACCGATATTGGCGTCGTAAAAACAGACTTGTTTCAGTCCTTTAACAACGATGGCAAACAAGTGTTTATGGTCACTTATAGCGACTACGGTCAAGAGATATTTAAGACCAAGATATCGGCTCAGATTTTGAAAGGTGCGATGGAGAATACTTACAAAAATGGCAAAGGGGAACTGTTATCGCACACAGATATTCGGTTCGGCGACTATCCCGGAAAAGAGTATCTCATTCTGAAGGTCAACAAAGGCACAAAAATATATCTGCATTGGCGAATCGTTTTGAAAGATGATCGCCTCTATCAAATTGGTGCCTTAAGTGTCGATCAAAAAATGCCCACAGAGATTGTCAAAAAATATCGCGACTCCTTCAGTCTGCTGAGATAGATTTTCGGCACAGAATGTCTGATGACGTGGTCCAATGATTGGGGTCCACTTCATCTGGGGGCTCACCTCGTTCGTCTCCTGCCACCCATGCTGTAAATTTCTCAGCGCCCTCTGCGAACTCCGCGGTTCCCACCTTGATTCATGCCCACGACTTATTGTTATTCGTTTGATTCGAGTCATTCGTGGTTGAAACTCTCTCACTCCCACGCCGCGACCATTCCACATCGCTCATACCGATTCGGAGAATCGGCCTACAGCAATGCGTTCACTCTTTCTTTTCCATCCGTGAAAATCCGTGTTCTCCGTTTCATCCGTGTTCTACTTCTACCAAACAGTACGACACAAATAGGGGCTCACCTCTTGTGCCTTCGGCACACCGTTTGGCGAGCAAACGGTGCTACCCTTTATTACTTTTCACTGCGTCGCAGCGCCTCTGCGAGAGATCACTTTTTCAATCAGAAACCATCAGCGTCCGACTTCTTCAATATTGTTATTAGATTAACAGCGGCTCAGTTTTGGAGTACTCCGGCTTGGCGGAGCTTTCTTTCTCAATCCGCGTTGTCCGCTCTCTCGCTGCCGCAATGGAAAGAAAGCGGAGCCAGGGCACCGCACTCCAAAGCACCCGGAGAGCGAGGGTGTGGACCCAACGTGTTGTCATTCGTTTGATTCGTGCCATTCGTGGTAAAAATCACCCACTCCAAAACCATTCCACATCGCTCATGCCGACTCGGAGAGTCGGCCTACAGCAACCCATCTCCCCTTTATTTTCCTCTGCGCCGCCGCGCCGCTGCGCGAGTCACTCTATTTCTGTCAGCCTGACATACAAAACTCATCTTGCCAAACGCGATCTACCAGAGTTAGCGTTCGAGGTTCGTTGATGTTGTTGGTGCATTTCATGCACCCTACGAATCACGACTTCATCGTTGGTTTGCAGAAGTGGTAGGGTGCACGCAGTGCACCACGAAATAGATCACGCATCAACTCGATCTTTGGCAATTAGAACGTCATGACAACTTGCGGATGAGGCCAGTTTTCTGTAGGGCCGATTTCACCGGCCAAGGATTCTCCCAACTCGATGATGGCCCGGCTTGCTTGCGCAAGCGGCTCAAAAACTAATAGCGTGTTGATCAATGACGACCGCTGTAACGTGAGAAAGGAGGCGATTTCGCGTGGCGTGGACAATGCGCACTCACATCGAGGCATTTTTTTACTCCAATCGCGTTTTGACACAAACCGAACGAAGCCAACAACTTGCTCAAGAGTATCGAACAGTATCAGTCAAGGGTATCGAACAGTATCAGGCAAGATTCCTCAAGATTGTCGCCAGGTGTGTCCCAAAATCTGGAAATCTTGACACCTTGAATCGGCGGTTCAGCGTTTATAATCTTCGAGAAATTGAACACACGGTGGGATTCCTCGCGGGGCCTCTGAGGATCCACCATTGCGGATGACAGAAACTATCCGGTTTCGATATTACTGAGTTGAGGTGTCAGCGGAGAGAGTGCGATTCACAAAATATGATGCCAGCACGGTAACAGATCGACATAGCGATTCTACTCGGTTTGACAGGCGTTATTACTTTGGAAGATGCTTTCTGATGAAGGTGCTTTATGCCGAGAGAGCTTTTTTGGGCGACCGATCTTTTGAACGAGCGTTACTTTCAAAGCCGCAGAACCTTGCAGATATTGAGAACAGTATTTGCCTGCTGATTCAGTTGAACAATCACATAAAATTGATACAGATCTCGATGCATGCAATTTCCCTACTGAATATCAAGGTAGATAGAAGCCGAAGCTTGTCTGTAATCGATGTGCTTCTGCATCCTGCCCGTCGACGTTTTCTCGAATCCCATACAGATATTCGATTCCCATGAAATAGTGGGTCGCGGGTGACCAGATCAGGTTGGTCGAGAAGTAAGTGTTTCGATGCAATTCATCACCGGGTTGGTAGGAAGGATAATCGAGAATGTTCTCTGAGTAGGTCAGACTCGACTGTAATTTCTTGGTCCAGCGATGGTTCCATGCCACCATCCATCCCATCATTGGCAAAAGACCACCTCGCGATATCCCATCACTCACGACATCCGGTATCCCATTATAACTTCCAATTCCATCTCCCACCACAAATTGCAGATAACCTTCATCGTTTTCAGAAAAATGATGTGTTGCTGATGCGTTTGCTCCCCAGGCAGATTGTTCAAATCGATCGCCGTTGGGAGTAATTAACCCCAGGCTCCGAACCACTCCTGACAACTGCAGGCTGGTTTGCTCATCAGCATAAAGTAGTCGCGTGACAAGATCGGGAGAATCCGTGACGGACGTGACGCTCAGATCAGATATCGTGTTAGTCACGGTCAAATCAGGATTTTCAACAGCGACACTAAAGCTTAGTCCTTCGTGTAATATTTCCTGTGTCCAGCGGACTTGACTCTGACGCTGATTGATGATGGACGCGGGCCCCGCACTATCGAGTGTGGGAGGAACTGCTCGAACATTGGCAAATGTGGACCACGTTTGTCCGACAATCAACTGGCGAACCTCTCCATATGCATGACGCAACCTGTAGGTGTTATTGTCGCCGAAGAAATCACCTTCAACAAAAGCACGAACTTGCCCAAGATCCGTGTCCCATCGAGTGTCGAAATTAAGGCGGGATTGCTGTGCATGTAGATTCGAATTCTGACGCTGCGGTACACCGATGAGAATCGTTTGTGTATCGAATTCGGCCTCATTACCAACCGGTTGAAAGTCTTGAATCACATCTACTTTCACATATCCGCCGATCTTCATAGCGACGTTATCCGACTGAATCACAATCCCCTTGTCAAATAAAGGAGAGTAGGTATTCAAATTGAGGCCGGTATCCGTGCCTGATCCAATCTTTGTAAAGTTGCCATTACTGAGCGAGTAAAGTGGCATCAAGGTTGGAAACTTCAACATTGCTCGACTGAGGGGAACTTTGTGAGACAGCGTACCCAGGCAGAGGCGGTAACAAGTGAGAATCGGATGCACCAACAGCCGCATCCAATTCAGAACGCAATCGACGAATTTCGGCATCCTGCATCTTGAGTTGCTGCTGTATTTCCTGCAACTGACGCTCAGATGAGCCGTAGATCGCTTGCCCGGGATCAGCAGACTCACCGGAAGATGGAGAAATAAGGAGCGTGGTTAAAATCAGTGAGTA
>Ga0181604_10005192_pt1 | contig 10393 bp, 9 predicted proteins | sample 041ome_12_FD_148663 | JGI IMG/M metagenome (GOLD analysis project Ga0181604, IMG submission 148663) | Coastal salt marsh microbial communities from the Groves Creek Marsh, Skidaway Island, Georgia - 041410US metaG (spades assembly) | ecosystem: Environmental > Aquatic > Marine > Intertidal zone...
GCAGCTTGGCAGGGACCGGCCACAGAAACGACACAGACTGATATGTTTGCTGGCGCAACTGCTTTTCAAGCCGCGTTCAAATGCGTAGACGTAATAAACGGACCGTTGAATCAGTGTTACTGCATCGATTGTTTAACTGATTCCATATTTATGTCTTCTCTTGCTTCGTGCCTGGCGGAAGACCCGGAGTACGGTTTGTGCGAAACATTCGGCACTTCGAGCGGTTTTGGAGTAATGCCTGAATGGAACGTTCGCTTTGTCAGTGACATGCGAGGAGCTTTTCAAGATAGATCGACATTCAACGGCGACATTACCCTTTGGGACACGAGTAGTGTGACAAATATGGAATCCATGTTCGAAAATGCAATAAGTTTTGCCCGAGGGATTGGAACCTGGCGAGGAGTAGCAACTTTGACCCCACAAATAAATATGTTCCGTAACGCTTCAGCTTTCCAAGATACGTTTTCATGCAAAAAGTACAATTCTGGACCCGCACAAACTTGCGTGATTCCTTTAAATGATGCGAACTTTTACGACGCCATTTCATCGTTGTGCTTAGGGAGAAATGACAAGATTGGAGCGTGCCCTCTATCAAAATATGGAGAAGTTCCTCACTGGGATGTTTCAAAAGTAACTAATATGCGCGGAGCATTTTCAAACTACGAAGTCTTCAATGCCGATATTTCAAGTTGGGATGTTTCAAGCGTTACAGACATGGGATATATGTTTTACAACTCGCAATTCTTCAATCAAAACATTGGGACGTGGGACACTTCAAACGTTGAGAATATGGAAAAGATGTTTTCATTTGCGAAAAACTTCAATGCAAACATCAACAGATGGAACGTCGAGAAAGTCACGAAAATGACAGGCATGTTTTGGAAAGCTGAAAAGTTTAACCAACCGTTACATGACTGGGAAACTTCTAATGCTATAGACGCTGAAGAAATGTTCCTCATGACTCCGAATTTTATGCGTAATATCTCGATGTGGAAAGGTGCAATTGGATCGGCGCCGCAGTCGCTTATATTCTATGAAGCGACGAAATTTATATCCAAGTATGAGTGCACTGATGCAAATAGTGGACCAGTTAATTCATGTGTGTGTGTTTCGGGCTGTATTTTGGACTCCACATTTCATGCCGCCATCAATGAATGTTTGGAAGAAGACCCCTTCTTTGGTATCTGCACATCATACGGAGAGACGAGTAAATACGGAGTCATCTCTGAATGGGACGTGAGCGCGGTGACAAACATGCAAGCTGCATTCTTAGGGCGGCACCAATTCAATGGTGACATTTCCTCTTGGGATACGTCATCCGTCACGAGCATGGCATCTATGTTTGACTCGAATTCGACCGATTATGGCATGATATTCAATCAGGATTTGAGTCGTTGGGACACATCGAAAGTGCTAGAAATGAATGCGATGTTTGCACATTGCTGGCAATTTGATTCTGATCTCAGTTTGTGGGATACTTCAAGCGCGACTGATATGGACGGGATGTTTGCTGATGCGAGAGCTTTTCAATGGGATATATCCACGTGGCAAGGAAGTGCGGCAAGGAATTTCAGTCGAGGTATCTTTGCAGACGCTTCCGCGTTCATCTCAAAATTCGCATGCTCGGATGGCACCGATGGGCCAATAACTTCGTGCGCATGCAGAACACACAGCGAGTGTGGATTACGTAGCACTACATTTTTTGCTGCTATCAGTGCATGCTTGAAAGAATCTGCTGCCGATGGATTGTGTAATTCATACGGGGCATTGAGTGGGTTTGGCACGATGCCAAATTGGGATACGAGCGAGATCACAAATATGAACGGTGCTTTTAGTAATCGAGCCACGTTCAATGCAGATTTGTCGGGCTGGATTATTGCACAAGTTACGGACATGCGAGAAATGTTCCTTGGTGCGTCTCTTTTCAACGCAGATATTTCGAAATGGGATACGTCCAACGTGCGAGACATGACGCGTATGCTTGCGAACGCGACTTCTTTCAGTCAAGACATCTCCGGGTGGATAGGCTCTGCATCTAACACTCCGCAAACTGAAATCTTTTCGGGTGCAACTTCATTCAAAGCTGAATATGTATGCGATGACATCGACGACGGACCGATAAGTTCATGTTATGATCCAAGCTACTCTTTAACAGATTCCTCGTTCACTCAGGCCATACTTTCATGCCTTGCAGAATCTCCCGAGCGCGGTTTATGCTCTGTTTGGGGAACTCAAACAACCAAGTATGGCACTATGCCCAGTTGGGACACGAGTCGAGTAACTTCAATGAAAGAAGCCTTCCTTGGTTTGAGTTCTTTCAATGCGGATATTTCTACCTGGGACACCTCGCAAGTGACTAACATGCAGTACATGTTTTCTGGAGCATCTTCTTTCGACAAGGATATTTCTTCTTGGGATACTTCAAAAGTGACGAATATGGGTAATATGTTTCATGGTGCTATTACTTTCAATCAAAAAATTGGAAGTTGGAACACAGCGCAGGTTACTAATATGTACGGAATGTTTCTGTCCGCCAGATTGATTAATCAAAATATTGGTAGTTGGGATACGTCGTCAGTTACGAGCATGCAGTATATGTTGCAGGGAGCGGAATCGTTCAGTTACGACTTGTCAACATTCAGCGAAACGAGTTTGGCTGATTCGCGAGACATTTTCAAGGAAGCAACTGTATTTAACGCCAAATTTAGTTGCGACAATCAAAATAATGGCCCGCCGAGCTCGTGCGTTGATCGGTCTCCAGCAAATCCGACATTTATTACAGACTCGAACTTTTACGCTGCCATAGAAACCTGTTTATCTTTAGATTTACAGTCTTACGCAGTGAATGGTTTGTGCTATGCGACTGAGTACGGGGCAATGCCGGATTGGGATACCAGCCGTGTTACGAACATGCGCGGATGGTTGGGCAGGGAATATGTCGGCTTCGGTAATAATCCCATTTTCAATGGGGATATATCGAGGTGGGACACATCCCAAGTCACGAGCATGTACGCCATGTTTGTAGGAGCTGTTTCGTTCAAGAAAGACATTTCGATGTGGAACGATTTAAAAGTAACAAACTTCAGAAATATGTTCACGAGAGCGACTGCTTTTCAAGAAAAATTTGTATGCGACGATCCGATAAGCGGTCCACCAAGTTCATGCTATGATAGCACGAGCGCATTGTTAGATTCGAATTTTAACGATGCAGTTTTGGCGTGCTTGCAGGAAGCACCAGAGAATGGTGATTGCAAAAATTATGGAACAAATGTAACTGCTCGCGGAATCATGCCGGCGTGGGATACATCTCGAGTTACGAATATGAAAGCAGCGTTCAAGGATAAGATTTCATTCAACGGTGACATTTCTGCTTGGGATACGTCTCAAGTTACTGACATGACTCAAATGTTCGAGGGAGCGAAATCTTTTAATCATGATATCGGAAAGTGGAAAACTGATAAAGTTGTGAGCATGGGGGCTATGCTATACAGAGCTTCTTCTTTCGACTTTGATATTTCAGGATGGTCTGGAGAGGCGGCTTCGAGCGTTCAAGCACAAATGGTCGAAGAAGCAACAGCATTTAATGCAAAATTTTCGTGCTCGGAAGGATCTAAGGGTCCCGCTTTTTCGTGCATGTGTACGTCAGGGGTTTGTTCATTAAGCGATGGATCGTTTGCAAATGCAGTACGAGCTTGTCTTGCAGAATCTCCCGAGCGCGGTTTATGCTCTGTTTGGGGAACTCAAACAACCAAGTATGGCACTATGCCCAGTTGGGACACGAGTCGAGTAACTTCAATGAAAGAAGCCTTCCTTGGTTTGAGTTCTTTCAATGCGGATATTTCTACCTGGGACACCTCGCAAGTGACTAACATGCAGTACATGTTTTCTGGAGCATCTTCTTTCGACAAGGATATTTCTTCTTGGGATACTTCTAAAGTGACGAATATGGGTAATATGTTTCATGGCGCTTTTACTTTCAATCAAAAAATTGGAAGTTGGAACACAGCGCAGGTTACTAATATGTACGGAATGTTTCTGTCCGCCACATCGTTTAACCAATACATAAGCAGTTGGAATACTTCGGCTGTCGAAGACATGACTCTGTTGTTCTTCCAGGCTTCTTCGTTTAATAAGCCAGTGGCGCAATGGGACATTTCCAAGGTAACCAGTATTTTTGGCATGTTTTTTCATGCATCTACATTTGATCAACCTCTTAATATATTGGATACGTCTCAAGTCACGAATATGCAGTACGTATTCTATGGTGCTTCTTTATTTAATCAGCGTTTAGCTGATTGGAATGTATCGAAAGTTACGAATATGTATGGAATGTTCCTTGGAGCGACGAAATTCAATCAAGATATAAGTGGGTGGGACACATCATTAGTAACGGATATGCGATACTTATTTTATCAGGCTAGTTCGTTCCGATACGATATATCAGGATGGAATGGTGTGGCAACGAAGACTTTACAAGATAACGTTTTTTACGACGCGAAGTCTTTTCAGGACAAATTTTCATGTTTAACAAATGATGACGGTCCGATAAATTCTTGCATTTGTGTTTTAGACTGTCCAAACTATTCATCGCCTTCTCCTCCCCCGCCGCCGCCTTCCCCTCCTTCCCCACCGCCTCCGCTGCCCATGTCGGCTCCACCTCCCACGATTGAACTTACCGATGAGAATTTCTTCGTAGCGGTAGAAAAATGTTTGACTATGAATAACTACGCACATGCCGAGTTTGGCATGTGCCGGGAAAGCGGTTATGGTCCAATGCCGTATTGGAACACTGCAAAGGTGACAAATATGACTTTCGCTTTTTCCGGTAGATCTAAGTTCAACGCGGATATTGCGCACTGGGACGTTTCGCATGTTGTCGCATTTGACAATATGTTTGATGCCGCTGTAACTTTCAATCAGAAGATTTCAGGTTGGGTGACTTCAAGTGCGCTTTCCATGAACGCAATGTTCCGCAAATCGGAGTCATTTAATCACGACATTTCTGTATGGAATACTACTCTCGTTACCGATATGCGCAATATGTTTAACGGAGCATTGCAATTTAATCATGATATATATAAATGGTCTGGTGCTGCGGCGTCAACGCCGCAAGAAGATATGCTTCTTGGTGCGACTGCTTTCAACGTCAAATACTTGTGTGCAGTCGAGAACAACGCGCAATCGTGTTCCTCCACTCGTCAAAGCTGGTCGGCACCGCCACCGAGCAAATGGCTGCCTTCCCCGACGGCACTTCCACCTTCGCCATTTCCTCCACCATTTCCTCCTCCAAAACCTGTTTCGGATACTACTTTTCGAGACGCTATCGAATCTTGCCTGTGGAAGGATTCGAAAGAAATCATAGCTGAAGGGATGTGTTATTCGAGTGAGTTTGGCCCGATGCCGAAGTGGGACACCAGTCTCGTCACAAACATGTCGAAAGCCTTTTCTGGCTATTCCAATTTCAACGCCGATATTTCCGGCTGGGATACGAGCAATGTTGTGGACATGAGCGCTATGTTTGAATCTGCGTCCTCTTTCAATCAAAACATTGGGGTCTCCTGGGATACATCGCAAGTGAGGAGCATGGAAGAAATGTTTTACCAAGCTTCTGCTTTCAATCAGGACATCGGGGGCTGGGACACATCTCAGGTGACAAGTATGAGGTACATGTTCAGCGGTGAGTATTACAACAAGATGATATTCAATGAGGACATTGGCGGTTGGAACGTTGGGAACGTTGTTGACTTTGAGGGCATGTTCCGTTTTGCCCAAAGTTTCAACCAAAATATTGGTTCTTGGTCAACCTCTCAGGCAACGAGCATGGCTGGTATGTTCAAAGGCGCGATTGTATTCAACCAAGACATTTCATCTTGGAACGTGTCTTCTGTGATTGATATGAGAAGTATGTTTGACGGAGCGTTGCAATTCAGTTCTGACATATCGGATTGGAGTGGAACAGCTGCGAAATCCCGGCAAAATGATATTTTTCTGGGCGCCATTGCGTATCAGAAGAAATATTGGTGTCCGAGTGTCATGAATGGTCCGGTGTCCTTGTGCGTGTGCAAATTTGAGTGCCCGCGCCCACCATCGCCTTTTCCTCCTCCTTCACCACCACCAACACCTCCTGCTCCACTTCCACCTCCCACTCCCCCTTCCGTAACTCCTCTTTCTCTCTCTCCACCATCTTGGTCAGCGATATCTTCTCTATTTCTACCTGCATTGCTTGAAGACACGAACATAAAGATATACGCATCCGACTCAGCTGATAACGATTGGTTTGGTTCTGCCGTATCTTTATATGGCGATGTTGCATTGATTGGTGCTCGTCAAGATGATGATAACGCTACAAATACTGGCTCCGTCTACGTTTTTCGCCGATATTCCTCCTATTCTCGTTTTGAAGGAAGTACTACCACGACATGGACCGAGCAGACGAAGCTTCATCCGTCTGATCCATCTGAATTCGATGGTTTCGGAAGATCAGTTTCCTTCTTTGATGACACAGCTTTGATTGGAGCAGGTGCAGACGATGATGAAGGTAGTAACGCTGGCTCAGTTTATGTGTTCACCATGCACACTAATTCATCGGATGAATCATCATCTAGCTCTACGTGGGTACAGCAAACCAAATTTTATGCTTCCAATCTAACTGATGCTGACTACTTCGGTGCGTCAGTGTCTCTGTACGGTGATACTGCTTTCATTGGGGCCACCGGAGATGACGAAAAAGCAACCAATGCTGGTGCCGTATATGTGTTCACGCGAAAAACTTCTTTGATTGGAACTGTGTGGACTGAGAAGACTAAAATCTATGCATCAGACCCTGCTCCCGAAGATGGATTTGGTCAATCTTTATCGCTGCACGGAGACAGAGCGTTAATTGGAGCGAATACTGATAGCAATACGACTGAGATTAACACCGGTTCGGTTTATGAATTTGTGAGGTCGTTTGATAATTTAAATGACGAAGGAATTGTTGAAGAAGGCGCATTTACCTATTCCGATGGCTCGTACACAGCAAAATGGGTTGAGCAGACTACTAAAATACTCGCCCCTGATTTGAGTCGATCGGATCTCTTTGGTGTATCGGTGGCATTATATGGTAACACTGCATTAATTGGAGCGAGTGGGGACGATGAGAATGCTACGAATACCGGCTCTGTGTACATATTTACCCGAAAGTCATCTTCCTCCTCCTCCTCTTCCGAGGTGTCATTATGGATTGGAGAGACGAAAATTTACGCGTCCGATCCAGCTGCTGGTGATGTCTTTGGGAATTCTATATCGCTCTACGGCGACACGGCTTTGATTGGCGCATTCCAAAACGATGACCAGGGGACAAATACGGGGAGAGTGTACGTATTTAAAGCGCCCCCGCCCCCGGCACCGCCTCCTCCTTCTCCGCCTCCACCTTCACCTCCAAGTCCTCCCCCAGATGGAATGTATTGTCCTTTCCAAAGGTGCGGCGACTCTGCGAATTGCCCTTGTGACGCGGGCGAATGTTCGGATCCAGTGCATGGTATAGAATTCAAACGAGTATCTCCAAGGTGTATGCGGACTATTCTCGAATATTGCGCTTCGCACGATCCCGAAGTATCAGGGCAAGTGGATGACCCCGGATGTCGACGATTTTTAAATTCAAAAAGTAAAGTTCAATCAATCCTAAGAGACGTGAAAACAAGAATTGATAGCGATCTACCGTCTATTGGAGGTAGAAGTATGGCTATTGAGTTTCCCGCTGGAGCTCTTTCGGAGGATACAGATGTGAGTATCGCAGAACTTGAAGATTCCGACCTCTCTGGAAGCTTACCGAGTAGTTTTGCTGGTACTACTACGGTTGGTAGTATCATCAACTTAACTCCGCATGGTACTGTCTTCAATTCGTGCGTCACGATTGAAGTTCCGTACACGTACACAAATTCCTACCTCGCCGGAACTTTACTCAAAGCGGCTGATACAGATTCAGATTTTGAACTCGTTTCAGACGCCACTTACGTGGACAATGCCGATGGCACAGGTACTGCCACCGCGTGTCTTTCGAGTTTTAGTACTTTACAGGTGGTAGAATCGCTCAATCCGAGTCCCCCGCCGTCCCCAGCGCCTCCCCCTTCTCCTCCTTCTCCGCCTCCTCCTCCTCCTTTTCCTCCACCTTCTCCTCCACCTTCACCTCCTCCCTCTCCCCCTCCCTCCCCTCCTCCTTCACCGCCTCCCTCACCGCCACCGAGTCCTCCCCCATCGCCCCCTCCCCCTTCGCCACCGCCTCCCCCATCGCCTCCTCCATCACCTCCACCGTCACCTCCTCCATCGCCCCCTCCATCGCCTCCGCCAAGTCCCCCACCATCGCCTCCGCCAAGTCCCCCACCATCGCCGCCTCCTTCTCCTCCTCCTTCTCCTCCTCCTTCTCCTCCTCCTTCTCCTCCTCCTTCTCCTCCTCCTTCTCCTCCTCCTTCTCCTCCTCCTCCCTCACCTCCTCCTCCTTCTCCTCCTCCTTCTCCGCCTCCATCGCCGCCTCCTTCCCCGCCGCCAAGTCCTCCCCCAAGTCCGCCGCCAAGTCCTCCCCCAAGTCCGCCGCCCTCGCCGCCACCGGATCTACCTCCTTCGCCACCACCATCGCCACCTCCTTCTCCTCCTCCTTCCCCTCCTCCTTCTCCTCCTCCTTCCCCTCCTCCATCTCCACCTCCTTCGCCGCCTCCATCTCCTCCGCCCTCTCCTCCGCCCTCGCCGCCACCCTCACCACCCCCCTCTCCTCCGCCCTCGCCGCCGCCATCTCCACCACCTCCGTCTCCACCCCCGTCCCCGCCACCTTCTCCTCCCCCCTCACCTCCTCCATCTCCGCCGCCTTCACCTCCTCCATCTCCTCCTCCATCTCCGCCCCCATCTCCTCCTCCAGTTCCTCCGCCATCTCCACCGCCGTCACCGCCGCCATCTCCACCACCCCTTCCTCCGCCGTCCCCCCCGCCGTCCCCTCCGCCATCTCCTCCGCCTTTACCTCCGCCGTTCCCACCCCCAAGTCCTCCGCCACCTTCTCCACCGCCCTCTCCACCACCTTCTCCACCGCCCTCTCCACCGCCTTCCCCACCACCTTCCCCGCCTCCACCGTCACCGCCACCGTCACCGCCACCAGCTCAGGCAGCAGTTGAAGTGCAGATGAGCTTGAGCGGTTACACGGCGGCTGAGTTTGGCGAGGCGGAACAAGATGCCTTTGCCACCGGCATCGCAGCTCTCAGCAACGTTTCTCCGGACGCAGTGACAATCACCGGTGTTACGGACGTTGCACGTCGCCGCAGAGCAACGCTCGCTTCCACAAGTTCAATCGCGGTTGATTTCACGATCGAGGTTGCATCGATGGCATCGGTGAGTGCGATATCAGCTGCTTTAACAGCTACGGAACCGGCCGCGATGGCAACGATCTTAGTTTCTGCCGGTCTCGATTCGCTTACGGATCTCGTACCCCCATCTGAGATTGTTGCGTTGGCGCCGCCGCCATCGCCACCCTCGCCTCCGCCGTCGCCACCACCCTCGCCTCCGCCGTCCCCTCCACCACCCCCATCTCCTCCCCCATCTCCTCCCCCTTCTCCACCACCATCTCCACCTCCGTCTCCTCCACCGTTCCCTCCACCTTCCCCGCCGCCTTCCCCCCCACCAGGCGCTCCTTCTCCTCCGCCACCGCCGTCTCCACCGCCGGGCGCTCCAAGTCCTCCCCCTCCACCAAGTCCTCCCCCTCCTCCGAGTCCCCCTCCTCCCCCTCCTCCTTCGCCACCACCAAAACCACCTCCATTACCACCACCGAAGCCTCCTCCTTCGCCGCCACCGGCACCTCCGCCATTTCCTCCTCCTAAACCCCCTCCTTCGCCGCCACCAAATTTGCCGCCGCTCGCGCCAGCGGGCGACGATTCAACGATTTATAAAATGATCTTTGAAATTTCAGGCGTAAAATTAGAAGAAATCGACCAAGCTGGATCTACCGGTCGAAGAACGAAACGTCAAGCTATCGTCCGAAGTTTAACTGCGTTAGTTTCTGACAAGTTTGGTCTCGATGATGATTACATTCGTGTGACGGAGACGAGAGCGGCGTCTTCGACGAGCCTCTTTTGTGAACTCACGGCTATTTTACACATTTGGTTTGGAAGTGTCAGTCAAACAACGGTGAATTTGTTCACGTACAATAACATCGCCATTATGGATACCTTGAAAAATTCCATGTCTGATTCTGGATTAACTGCTGTGCGTGTTTATCAAGTTCAAAAGATTGTTCTTGCATCTCCACCGCCGGTTATTTTATCCCCGCCGCCGAGGAACATGCCGCCGCCCTTTGCTCCGAGTCCACCGCCTCTCCCACCTCTAAAAGTCTTCGTTGAGTACCCACCTTTACCGGCACCACCACCGCCACCAT
>Ga0181604_10005202_pt1 | contig 10383 bp, 9 predicted proteins | sample 041ome_12_FD_148663 | JGI IMG/M metagenome (GOLD analysis project Ga0181604, IMG submission 148663) | Coastal salt marsh microbial communities from the Groves Creek Marsh, Skidaway Island, Georgia - 041410US metaG (spades assembly) | ecosystem: Environmental > Aquatic > Marine > Intertidal zone...
ATGATATTTGGGTTTGGGTGCTATTTGGATTAAGCAGAGTTCACAAGGTCAATTGAAAGCGCGCGATGCTTTTGCAATAATGCATTTAAATCCATTGTGGTTAATTGGCCTTCCTTAACCACTAATTTACCGTTTATAACGGTATGTTTGGTTTTTATTGGGCCGCAAAAAACTAACGCTGCAAGCGGGTCTGAATGGGTGCCTGCTAAATCAACGGATTGTGTATCGTATATTGCCAAATCAGCCATAAACCCAGGTACGATTTGACCTATATTCCCGCGTCTTAGCACTTCTGCTCCACCTCTCGTTGCTGTTTTCAGAACATCGCGGGCGCCTATTGCAGACGCGCCAAGCATTACGCGTTGAAGCAGCATTGCTTGTCTTGCTTCGTTTAGCATATGACCACTATCATTAGAAGAAGAGCCATCTACCCCAAGACCTACGCGAACATTATTTTCAAGCATTTCCAATAATGGCGCAATTCCACTAGCTAGGCGCATATTTGAGGAAGGACAATGAGCAATGCCTGTTTTGGTTTTGCCAAATAATTCAACTTCAGCACTATCCAAATGTACACAATGGGCATGCCAAACATCATCCCCAAGCCATCCAAGGCTCTGTGCATATTCACCAGGTCTCATATTGAATTTTTCAAGTGAATATTGAATATCCTCAGAATTCTCAGCAAGGTGAGTATGCATACATAAATGATTTTCTCTTGCCAGCACTGCTGTCTGTATCATCAAATCATTACTAACAGAAAATGGCGAACAAGGCGCAAGAGCTATCTTTACCATTGCATTCGGTCTGTCATCATGAAATTGCGATATGACCCGCTCACAATCTTTTAAGATGTCCGCTTCATTCTCAGTAAGAGCATCTGGTGGCAATCCACCTTTTGATTGGCCAATACTCATAGACCCGCGTGTTGGATGGAACCTAATGCCGATATCGCTCGCGGCCTCAATAGAATCATCTAAGCGCGCACCACCAGGAAATAAATATTGATGGTCCGTTGATGTTGTGCAACCTGACAATGCGAGTTCTGCAAGACCCACCGCAGATGAGATATAGATGTGTTTTGGGCCTAATCCGCACCAGATTGGGTAGAGTTTGGTAAGCCATCCAAACAAGCTTTCATTCTGAGCCTGCGGAATTACTCTAGTTAAATTCTGGAATAGGTGATGATGGGTGTTGACCATTCCAGGTATAACTATTGTTCCAGATAAATCCAAAATTTCATCGGCACTATCAGGCAGGTTATCAATAAGCCCTATTTGTTTGATGACGCCGTCTTCGCAATAAATCGAATGTCCTGTTAGCTCATCATAGGAATCATTCATGGTTGCAATTATTGCTGGATTTTTTAGTAACAGGGTTGCCATGAATTTTTGTTATTCCAAGTCGCACCGGAGGATTTAAAAAATCTCTTCCTCCGGTGGAGCATTTAAAGTTAGTTAGGGATTTTACCTTTTACACCTTCGACATAGTAATCCATGGCCCAAAGCCCGCCATCATCGAGAGCCTCGCCGTTTGCTAATATCTGGTTTCCCTCATTGTCACTCATCGGACCAGAGAAAATATTAATGCTTCCATCAGCAATACCGTCTCTCGCTTTTTGAGCAGCGTCTGCTACGTCAACTGGCATGTTTTTGAAGTCTGTTAGAACAAGGAAGTCATCGCTAAGACCCTTCCAAGTATTTCCTGCCCAATGGTCTGGACCCTCGCCTGTGCTCCATGAACCATCCATTGCCTTTTCAATTTGTGAAATATAGTAAGGACCCCAGTTATTTACAGATGCAAATAGCTGTGCATTTGGCGCAAAATCATGCATATCAGATGATTGTCCAAAGCCATGTACGCCAGCTTTTTCAGCAGTTTGAAGCATCGCAGGACTATCGGTATGTTGTGCCAAAACATCTGCACCTTCTGCAATTAGAACTTTTGCAGCATCCCCTTCTTTTACTGGGTCATACCAAGTATTTGCCCAAACAACGGAAATAGTTGCGTCTTTATTTACACTTCGTAATCCTTGTGCAAAAGCATTAATGCCTTGAATAACTTCTGGGATTGGAAAGGCTGCAACATATCCGATTTTATCTGATTTGGTTGTAAGTCCAGCCACCACACCTTGAACATAACGACCTTCGTAAAAACGAATATTTCCTGTGGCCATATTATCAGCGCGCATATATCCAGTTATATGGTCAAATTTAATATTTGGAAAATCTTTGGCGACCTTTAAAGTTGGTTCCATATAACCGAAAGAGGTTGTGAAAATCATATCATTTCCATTTTGTGCGAGCTCACGAATAACACGTGTTGCATCTGGGCCCTCAGGCACATTCTCAACATAAACTGTTTCAACAGCATCACCAAAATGCTCTTGAACCTGTTGACGCCCTACCTCATGAGCATATGTCCAGCCATGGTCACCAGGGTTAGTAAGATATACGAAAGCTACCTTCATTTTACTTTTCGCATCGACTGATTGGTAAGTATTTATTGCGAAATAGAAAATGGCTGCAACTGCCATCACTATTCCCCCAAATCTAAGAAGACTATTATTTTTCATTGTTACAACCTCGAAATTCTAATTTTACATTTTTCTATATTATAAAAATTCTTTCTCATCGTAAATGAATTTAGAATAAGTACTATCATTATGTTAAATATTAAGCATAAAACTATTTTGTCGAAATAAAGGGTTGCGTTAAATCAGATGGCGCAAGATACTTTGCAGTCCCTCTGCTAGAAATCAAAATCAAGACAAAAATAGTAGCAAGATAAGGCAAAGATGATAAAAATTGTGGTGGTATAGTCCAACCACGAGCCTGTCCTGCTAGTTGCATAATGGTAACTGCTCCAAATAATATTGCACCATAGATAATTCTGGAAGGCATCCATGAAGCAAATACAACAAGAGCTAATGCGATCCATCCACGACCACTAGTCATCCCCTCAGACCAGTGTGGGGTTAGCATTAAAGGTAGATATGCGCCAGAGAGTCCTGCCATCATGCCACCAAATAAAACTGCACACCACCTGACCTTTAAAACTGAATAACCAAGCGAATGTGCGCTATCATGACTGATGCCAGAGGCTCTTAAAATCAATCCAGTTTTGGTCTTGAATAAAAATACCCACACCAGAAAAACAATAATTACAGAGGAATAAGCAACGATATCTAATGAGAGGAATGCGCCAATAAACGGTATATCAGCAAAATGTTTTGGGAATAATGTTGGAAGGCCGGTGATCGCCTTGCCTACAAATTCAGAGCCGATTAAGCCCGAAAGACCGGTTCCAAATATGGTTAGTGCAAGGCCTGTTGCAACCTGGTTTGTTGCGAGCCCTAATACAAAAAATCCGAAAATAGCGGCTGTAATAGCGCCTGAAATAATGCCTGCCAGCAATCCAATAAACAAGCTCCCCGTCGCATAGGTAAGCGCAAATGCAGATACAGCCCCCATCAGCATCATACCCTCAAGACCAAGGTTCAACACGCCGCTTCTCTCGACAACTAATTCTCCAGTAGCTGCAAGCACGAGCGGCACCGATGTCATTAAGATAGTTAAAATAAGCGCATCAATCATTAGGAACACTTTGGTGTCTAGGTTTAACGTTTATCTGATATTTTGTAAGTGTCTCACCGGCCAGTAACAGAAATAACAGAATACCTTTAAAAACGCCTGTGACTACTTTTGGAATTGCCAATGATATTTGAGCAGAATCACCGCCCATTTCAATTAGAGCAATTAATAATCCAGCTAAAATCACCGCTGCGGGGTTTAGACGTGCAAGAAAAGCAACTATAATCGCTGTAAATCCATACCCGAATGATATATTAGGCTGCAATTGGCCGATATTGGCAGATACTTCTATCATTCCTGCTAATCCAGCTAATCCGCCAGAGATTATAAACAGCACCATAGTGGTTTTTGATTCATTGAAGCCTGAATATCGAAACGCCTTATGGCTGTCTCCTACGAGTTTAACCTGAAAGCCAAAAACTGTTTTCTGCATCATAAACCAGCATAGTAAACATACTAAAATAGCGATAAAAACGCCCCAATGAAGCTGACCAATTGTGCCAATCCCAGGAAAATTAATTTTTGATATCAGGCCCACATCAGGGTAATAATTTGTTAAGGGAAACCCAAATGAAGTTGGGCTGCGCCAGGGTCCTCTCACCAGCCAGTCTAGAAAAAGACTGGCAACATAAGTTAGCATAAGAGATACGAGTATCTCGTTCGTCCTAAGCCTTACTTTCAATATTGAAGGTAAAAAAGCCCACAGCCCGCCGCCTATAAAAGATAAAAACGCCATTGTAGGTAACAGCCAGACAGAATTAGTGTCTGGAAAGGATAAGGCAAGACCGCCTGCAAAAACAGCCCCCATGATTAATTGCCCTTCCGCACCGATATTCCAGATATTTGCCCGAAAACAAAGGACTAAACCTGTGCCGACAATCATTAACGGACAGGCTTTTACAAACAAGTCTGCTATTCTGTCGATGCGCGAAAGGGGGGATATAAAAAAGTGATAAAGGGCTTTTCCTGAATCATAACCCAGCAGACTAAAAATAAAAACCCCGAATAATATTGTTAATAGGATAGAGGCAATAGGCACGGATACCCTAAAAATAAGTGGTGTTTTTTTTCTTAAGGTTAAATAAAACATCAGCTATGTTCCTTGGCTAATGAGGCATCATCTTCACCGCCCATAAGGAGGCCGATTTTGTGTGAGTTCAGCTCTTTAACAGGTTTGCGATCAGACAGCTTGCCTCTAAACAAAACACGAATGCTATCAGCAAGTTCAAACAGCTCTTCTAAATCCTGCGAAATTACAATAATACCACACCCCTCATTGGCAAGGTCAATTAATGCATTTCGGATAAATTTAGTAGCGCCAATATCAACCCCCCATGTTGGTTGAGCAACAAAAAAAACGCTTGGCTTTTTAATGATTTCTCTTCCAACAACAAATTTTTGTAAATTGCCTCCCGATAGTGAAGACGCCAATGGGTTTTGAAGAGGCGTTCTAACATCATAATCATGAATAATATTTGATTTCAGTTTTTCTAAATTATCATTTTGGATTATGCTGTGTTTTTGGACTTCTGGATTATTATGGTTTGTCAAAAGCGTATTTTCGGTCAATGTCATATCCATTACAGCTGAATGACCGTTTCGCTCTTCTGGCAGAAAGCCTATTCCCATTTGACGCCTTTTATGAGGGCTATAATCTCTGATATCAACACCCAGAACATCTAACACTTCAATCGAATCTTTGGAACGCCACTCCCCCGTTAATACTTCCATTAATTCACTCTGGCCATTACCAGCAATGCCAGCAATACCAACGATCTCGCCAGCTTTTACATCAAGGTTTATGTCCAAGAGCGGGGTTGAAAATGGCGTATCAGCGGGTCGGCATAAACCTGAAATCTGAACCAGAATGTCATTGCTCTTAAATCCAATTTTCGGTTTTACATTTTGCGGGTCACTCCCAACCATCATCTTTGCAAGTTGCTCAGTTGAAACTTTAGAACTAGTGACTGTGTCAACAACGCGCCCACGTCGAAGAATGGTAGCACGCTGAGTGATTTCTTTTACTTCTTTTAATTTATGCGAAATAAACAAAACTGAACACCCAGTTGCAGCAAGCTTATTCAAAATTACAAAGAGCTGTTCGCTTTCCTGAGGCGTCAAGACAGAGGTCGGCTCATCCATAATCAATAATTTTGGATTTTGCAGAAGGCATCTTAAAATCTCAACACGCTGCTGCTCCCCAACAGAAAGGTCACGAATATAAGTATCTGGATCAACAGATATTCCAAATTCCTCTGATTTTTCTATTATTGTTTTTCGGAGCTCTGGCATTGCTTGTGTATCACTCAAAGCCAACTCGATATTTTCTATGACTGTGAGGGTTGCAAATAGCGAGAAATGCTGAAATACCATCCCAATGCCGAAGTTTCTTGCTTCTTGCGGGCCGCGTATTTTGATGGGGTTTCCATTCCAGAAAAACGCACCCATAGTTGGTTCTAATAATCCATAAACCATCTTAACAAACGTGGATTTTCCAGCACCATTTTCGCCAAGCAAACCGTGGATTTCACCTTCAAGAATATTAAAGTTGATTTTATCATTGGCAACGAATGAGCCAAATGATTTGCTGATATCGCGACTTTCTAAGAGGGCAAAGTGAGGCTTCATAGATTTTGTTATTTTCTTCTTAAATATCTCAATTTCGATAAAACTGCATTTTATCATAATTTGCAAGCAAACTAACGGCAGGGATTCCCCAATGGCTTGCGAATAAAGGTTTCATTGTAAAACTAATCAGAAAAATTTATTTGCTAACTTTAAATCTTGATTGCTATATTTGGCGTATGAAACCAAAAAACACACAAATAATATTACGGACAACCACTGAAGATAAGGGATGCATTAATTTACCAATTGCGGGTGTGCGCATTGCAATAAAGAATTCTGGGCAGATTATAATCCGCCATTTTATTCCAAAATCAAAGAAAGAGACGGGTTGCTGTTTACTAATTATGCCATTTTGTCTTAATTATGGATTGAAGTTAGAAAAATGACGCTTAATTTCACCCTGCCAATACTGGACGACAAAAAGAAAAAATGTCCCAAATGCCATGCCCCATGGCAAATGGTTGTGGTTTATGGACATGAGTAATGTGCCTATTGCAAATCTAATGTGGTTGAATGCTGTTCTGGAGATATTTTAGAGTTACAAAGAATGCGAGTTCGAAAAAATTAAGGACATAGGTTCCGTGCCTGCCGCTTTACTAAAATGCAGGTATCCTGCATTTAGTGTAATATGATCATGTTATGCTGTTGATGTTCAATCGCAATTTGGATTTATGGTACTTTTAAAGCTTTTTATAATATTGGCCTTGCCCCATAACAAGCACGCCTAGTTTGTACTGTCAAAAATACCTAGTTTAATGCCATAATCCACCGCTACGCCATATTTTGGATCATCATCGCTATCGATAATTAACTGCCCAGCTTTTGATAATAGGCTGTGACAATCAGGGCTGAGATGGCGCAATTTTATCTGTTTGCCAGCTTCTGAATATTTTGCGGCCACATCTTCTATTGCTTGTAGCGCGGATTGGTCAACAACTCTGGAATTCTTAAAATCAATAATCACAATTTCAGGGTCATCTGGTATATTAAATAAATCGCGGAAACTGGATGCAGAAGCAAAAAATAACGGGCCTTGTATATCATACACAAGTGCACCTGCTTCTCTAACCGAAGGTCTTCTCGAAGCATCAATTCGTTTAGCAGAGTTCCAAGCATAGGTAAGCGCTGATATAATCACGCCAACAACCACAGCAACTGCCAGATCTTTGGCAACTGTAACGGCTGTTACGATAATAACAATAAAGGCGTCAGAACGAGGCATAATAAAAATACTTTTCAGGCTGTTCCAAGCAAAGGTTCCTATAACCACCATGAACATAACGCCTGTCAGTGCTGCGATTGGAATTTGCTCAATAGCAGGTGCTGCAAATAAAATAAAAAATAGCAAAAACAAGGCTGCGATTATCCCAGCTAGCCGGGTTCTACCCCCTGATTCTACATTTATCATTGATTGGCCTATCATTGCGCACCCGCCCATACCGCCAAAAAATCCAGTAGCCAGATTAGCGCATCCCTGCGCTACACATTCTCTTGATGCGCCGCCACGCTGGCCTGTGATATCGCCAACAAGATTTAAGGTTAACAGACTTTCGATTAAACCAATAGATGCGAGTATAACTGCATATGGGGAAATAATTAATAAGGTATCAAAATTCACTGGGACCATCGGCAGCCTGAATTCAGGCAATCCGCCAGATAAACTAGCAATGTCGCCAACCCGTAATACGTTTAAATCGAGAATTAACACAAAAATTGTAACTATCGAAATTGCTAAAAGAGGAGCAGGTACAAATTTTGTAATTCGCGGGGTTACCCATATCAAAGCCATTGTAGCACACACCAAGCCAATCGTGATGTAAAGCGGCACACCAGATAGCCAGATATGGCTGCCATCTCCGGAAATCGTGCTGAATTGTTCTAACTGTGCAAGGCCAATAACAATAGCAAGGCCATTAACAAACCCTAACATTACCGGGTGTGGAACCATCCGGATAAATTTACCCCAACGCAATATCCCAGCTATTAATTGCAGAATCCCCATTAATACGACAGTTGCAAATAAATATTCTACCCCATGTTGAGCCACGAGTGAAACCATAACAACCGCCAGAGCTCCTGTCGCGCCAGAAATCATTCCGGGCCTGCCACCAATAAGCGCTGTTATCAAACCCACAATAAGGGCAGCATATAAACCAACAAGAGGCGCCACACCGGCAACAATTGCAAAGGCAAGAGCTTCAGGAACTAACGCTAAGGACACTGTTAATCCAGATAACACGTCAATATTGACCTGACGCATGGATAGGGCAGGTCGATTTGACGGGCTATAATAAGCGCCTTGCAAAAACTGCGTTAAGTGTGTTTTTAAAGATTTTAGCAAATGATTCTCGATACGAAATGGGGCGGAGGGTTAGGTGCTTGGTTATACATAAATTTGACTATTTAGATACCCCTTACTTGGCCCTACCCAAATAATGCCGCTTATTTTGGTAACTTTTTGTATAAGTGTCTGCCATCACTTTGGTTGGTGCTGGTACACCGCCAAAATAAAGGGGGATAGCGGTTAGTCTATCCCCTCATTGTTTGTGCTTTTTGGTGCGCCCAATTTAAAAAAGGGCAGTCCGAAAACTACCCCTTTCCTACTTTCCCCCAGAAAGTAAAAATCCCCCATAAACGAGAACTATAAATTATGATGCCAGTTTATTAAAGAAGATACAAATCCATTCCTTAAAAAAAATTAGTATTTTCATTAGGTAAAAAGCTAATTATTAGTTATTTTTAAAACAAGGCTAAAATAACAAAATGTGTCTCATTCAGACTGGTTAAAGAGGAAGTAATATTTTGAGTAAACATACCGGCGGTTGCCATTGCGGAAAAGTAAAATTAAAGACAGATTTGGATCCAATGCTGGTCTCTATGTGTAATTGTGGGCGATGCAGAACTTTATTTGGGGCGGTGGCACTTGGTGCAATGTATGCTGATGAAGAAGTCTCAGTTGTTGGTGAAACTAAAGCATATGAGTTTATTGGCGGTAGTGGCATGCAGGTGGTAAATCATTTCTGCGCTGACTGCGGGTGTCGTATTTATTCAGTGGCAGACGCATTTCCTGGCATGGTGGCTTTTGTTGTTGGCGTATTTGATAATGCAACATCTTTTGAGCCCAAGGGAGAGATTTTTACAAATTATAAACTCCCATGGTTACAGGATAATGGGTGTATTCAAGAGAGCTTCGAGGAATCAGCGGTAAGCGAGAGATTAATGCTTTTGCTTGAGGCGCTTGAAGATAGGTAATTGATTCAGTGTTCAGCTAAAATTACAAAAATCAAGTCCAACATAAATAAAACTTTTCTTAACAAATCTATTTTGAGATTGCACAGGGCGTCGCCGAAGAGCATGCCGAAGCCTAATTGTGACTAGAATAAAATGAAAATACTATTTTAAAACAATATTCATTCTGGTTTATTCAAGAATTTGGTTAATTCATGGCGAGTATTTGCCAGAGGACTGAACGCAATGTGCTATGGTCTGAATATAAAAGAGCGGTCATATTATAAATGGGAGTTGACAAATAGGGCGATATTATTATCTGAAAACTTGCAAATCCAGCCTCTTTGTTTCGCAATAATTTGAAAGGTAATTTTGGCGTAAAAAACTACATGCGTGGGATCACGACGATAATACCAATTCTCAAAAAGCGATTCATCACTTAACAAATTTGTCATGACACCAAGAATGCTTGATGGATTTAACATTTTGTCAAGTAACTAAAACTCAGCAAATAGATAATGAAAATGCTCCACCGTTTCGCTACAAGTTATAAAATCAAATCGCTGGGAAAATAAGGTCTTATTAGGGTAAAAAGATGGGTCAAATTTGTGCATCACATATCCATCCTCTTCGAGCATAGCTCAAAGAGCAGGTCCGGAACCGCAGCCATAATCAAGACCTATCTTATGCGTTGATAATATGCGTTTCAAGGGAATAGAAAGCTTGGATAAAAATTTATGATAATTATGGTCTCCGATTACGTTCTCATGAGTGCAATAATGTGCGTGCTCATCATCTTCCGATAAAAAATGTGCTGCATCCAGAAATTTAGCAGAACGATATATGCATTGCCAATATGATTTAGAATCTATTACTGAAAATATCTCAACTCTATTAGTATGACAGACCCTAAAATACAATTTAGCAAACTCAA
>Ga0181604_10005219_pt1 | contig 10359 bp, 8 predicted proteins | sample 041ome_12_FD_148663 | JGI IMG/M metagenome (GOLD analysis project Ga0181604, IMG submission 148663) | Coastal salt marsh microbial communities from the Groves Creek Marsh, Skidaway Island, Georgia - 041410US metaG (spades assembly) | ecosystem: Environmental > Aquatic > Marine > Intertidal zone...
TTAGACATGAGTGATGTAGATGAAGTTGCTACTTATGTAAGCCCGCTTAAGAATATAGTAATCAATGATAATTACAAAAATATGCAATATACAGCAGAAAAATATAATACAGTTAATTTTAGGTCGCTTGATAATGATCTTATTGAGGTATCTATTAGAGGGGCTATTGATTTTCCTGGAACTTATGTTTTAAATGATGATGCTACAATACAAGATCTGTATCAATTAGTTGGTAATTTCAAATCTCAAGCCTTTTTAGAAGGAATTATTTTAACTAGAGAAGCTATACGAGAAAGGCAACTTAAATCTATACAAAAATCTAGAGAAGATTTGAATAATATGATTTTAACTTCTGTACAAAAAGGAGAAAATATTGGTGATATAAATATAATAAGAGCACTTTCAGAAAATATTGAACCAGAAAATTTAGGTAGGCTAGCAGGAGACTTTTCCCCAAATTCACAGGGCGCAATGAATACAATGCTTTTTGACGGAGATTCCATTATCGTCCCAAAAAATCCAAATGCTATAAATGTGCTAGGAGAGGTTTTAAATCCAATAGCATTCGAATACTCAAAAAAATTAAATATTAAATCTGCAATAAACCAAGCTGGTGGATATCAACAATATGCAGATAAAAGAAGGGTTTATGTTATTAAGTCAAACGGAATCGTTGAAAAAGCTAATAGGAATATTTTTGTTAGAAATATTGATATAGAACCAGGTGACACTATTGTAGTCCCAAGAAAAATTATTACTAATAATCCTGGAATAGAGGCTTTGATTCCAATTACACAAATTTTGTCTGATCTCGCTTTCTCTGCAGCTGCCTTAGACAATTTGTCCAATAATTAATTGATAATTAAATGAGAGGATATCTTTCTTTCTTATTTATAATACTTTTTTCTCAAACAATATCCTCAGATAGTTTTACATATAATTCATTTAATAATCACGGTGTAATTGGTCTTGTGAATATGTCTACAGCAAGATTTTATGATGAATCATCATACGGTTTCACCTTATATAATGGAGATCCTGATCAAAAAATTACCATGACTTCTTTTCCTTATGATTGGATGGAAGCCTCTTTTTTTTATACCAATATTCAAGATAAGAGTTATTGTGGACTTGATTATGATCCAGTATGCAATCAAGACTATAAAGATAAAGGATTTAATTTTAAGATTAGATTAAAGGAAGAAGGCATATTTCCTGCAATAGCAATAGGTATAAATGATATTGCTGGAACTGGTTTTTATAGTTCTGAATATATTGTTGGTAGTTATGGCATTAATAATATAGATTTTCATTTAGGTCTAAGCTGGGGTACCTTAAATGGCTCAAAAAATAGTTTTAAAAATCCTTTCGGCTCTATAGACAGCCAGTTTTACGATAGACCTAGTGAAACTGAAGATAATGGTGGCCAGTTCCAGCCATCAAGATATTTTTCTGGAGAAAAAGCATCACCATTTTTTGGTATATCCTACGCACTTAATAGTAAGATTTTAATAAAACTTGAGACAGATAACACTCTTACTCCAGGACAAGTCGGCTATGAAAAAGCAGAAAGCAATTATTCATTTGGCATTGATTATGCTGTAAATAAAAATTTTAGTATTGGAATAGCTAGTGAGAGAAATAATTATTTATCAGCAAAGTTTGTATACAAGAATAATCCAAAAGAATTTGTAAAAAAATATCAATATAAAAAATCTGAAACCATAAAACCCCAGGATGATAAATATAAAAAACTTATAAAGAATATTGAAAATAATGGCATTGGAGTTAATAAAATTATTGAATCAGCTGATGCTATTGGTTTAGAGTTAACCCAATTTACTCATACCAATCTTGATATTATCGAAGAAATCATTGCATCTGCTTCAATTGATTCTGGGGTTAATAAAGAAATTAAAACAGACTTAAGAATTGCAAACCTTCAGGCTAAAACAGATTTTGATGAAGATTTTTTAAACAATTCAAAGATATTATATGAAAGGAAGGGGTCAAGAAGATTTTATACATCTAATGGATTGGTCTTTAGGCCATTTTTAGCATCAAGAGAAGAGTTTTTCAAAGGCGCCCTATTATTTGAAAACAATAGCGAATATTTAATTCAAGATAATTTCTTTTTTTCATCAAATATTAAATATTCATTAGTAGATAACTTTGACGATCTTACTATTCCGCCTGTAAATACTTACCCGGCCCAAGTTAGATCTGATATTAAAGACTATCTCAGAAATATTGATGAAGGCATTATTATAGGAAGGGCGCAGCTTGACTATCATATTACTCCTAAAAAAAATCATCATCTTATGTTTACTGGGGGCATTTTAGAAGAAATGTTCTCTGGTTTTGGTGGTGAGTATTTATATTTTAAAAGTAATTCTAATTATGCTATTGGATTTGAAATATTTAATGTTAAAAAAAGAGATTACAAAATGAGATTTGGGACTCAAGATTATGAGAATACTACCCATTCTTTGAATTTTTATTATAGAAATTATGACTATATTCCATTTGACATGAAAATCTCATATGGTGAATATTTAGCAGGCGACGAAGGCACAACCTTTGAATTATCAAGATCTTTTATAAATGGAACTAAATTTGGAGTATTTGCATCATTTACTGATGTTTCATCGGAACAGTTTGGTGAGGGAACTTTTGACAAAGGTATATTTTTTAACATACCAATATATGGTAATTTTATAAGTTATACATGGAGACCTTTAACAAAAGATCCTGGAGCCAGGTTAATAAGAAAACATACATTAAATGATTTATTGGTAAAGTTTAGGGAATATAACTAGTAAGTTTAAATTTTAAACATATTTTCATAAATATGTTTAAAATTAATAGAAACTGGAGTACCATAAGCCCTTTAAAGGTGACTTATACATAAACAATTGGAATAATGAAAAAAATATTTTTATATACAGTTTTTACAGTTTTTATTTCTTCAACGGTAGCTGAGACTAGCGATATTAGTAAATATAATATTTCTAACAATCAATTAAATGAAATAGAAACTAGAGTTAATAAAATGAGCGTTAACGAACTCATTTTAAGAAAATATGATTTAGAACAACAGGCAATAAGACTTGAAGAAACAAAAGAAAATTCACAGAATCCATCTGTTGTTAAAGATGCCACAACACAACTTTCGTTAGTAAGTGTTGAGCTTATATATGTTGTTGCTGCATTAGTCGGTGCGGGGGTTATATTATCTGATTCTGGTGATATTGATGATGCTCCTGTTGTAAGAGATTTAACGCCACCAGTTATTACTATAAACGGTGATAACCCTGCAATTGTCGAATTAGGAGGATCCTATACAGATGCAGGCGCTACAGCATCTGATGATAGTGGCAATGCTACTTTGGTAACATCTGGAACTGTTGATACCAACTCACTAGGTTCATATCAGATTACTTATACTGCCACTGATTCATCTGGAAACATTTCGCAAGCCTTTAGAACAGTTAACGTTGTTGATACAACAGCTCCTGTAGTTACAGTAACTGGCGACAATCCAGTAACAGTTGAACTAGGTAGCAGTTATACAGATGCTGGGGCTACAGCTTCTGATATATCTGGTGATGTTACTGTTGTCACAACTGGAGCGGTTGATACTAATACTATTGGTTCATACACACTAACCTATACATCAACTGACTCATCTGGTAATGCAGGAACAGCAGCTAGAACAGTTAATGTTGTTGATACAACAGCTCCCGTATTTACATCTTCTGCCATTTTTAGTGCACAAGAAAATCAGACTGCAATTGGTTCAGTAACTGCTTCTGACTTAACAGTTGTAACATTTAGTATTTCTGGTAATGAACTTGCTATAACCTCATCCGGTGTTCTTAGCTTTGTAACTGCTCCAGATTATGAAATTAAAACTGTATACACTGCAACTGTGACAGCCTCTGATACAAGCTCAAACTCTACAACGCAAGAAATTACAGTTAATGTTACAAATGATCCTGATGATGATGATACTGGTACAGGTACAGGTACAGGTACAGGTACAGGTACAGGTACAGGCACAGGTACAGGCACAGGCACAGGAACTGGTACTTAACTAACTAATGAGCCTAACTAAAAGAGATGTTATAAATAACATCTCTTTGGATAATAAAATATCAAAATCAGAAAGCACTCTTTTATTTGATAAATTTATTAATTTGGTAGTTAGCAATTCAAAAAAATCCGTTGTAAAAATTCCTAATTTTGGTAGTTTTAAATTTGCATCTACTCCAAGCAGAATTGGCAGAAATCCTTTAACAAAGGAAGAGTTTGTTATACCCAAAAGATTAAAATTAAATTTTAAGGCATCAAACAAACTTAAAAATATAATAAACTAAATTTGGTCGGGATGGCCGGATTTGAACCGACGACCACTACACCCCCAGTGTAGTGCGCTACCAGGCTGCGCTACATCCCGTTAAATGAGTTATTATATTCAAAATTATACGGTTATTATGAAATTAAAAAATGTATTAATATTTTATTTTATTTTAGGTTCATCAAATATTTTAAGTGATGATTACATCATTAACACATCAAGCGGTATAACATTCGGCTATGAAAAAAATGGGACTATAAGCTGGGATGATATTCCTTATGCAAAACCACCTATTAATGATTTAAGATGGCGAGCGCCTCAAGATTTAGATTCATCATCTATTAATAAAATTATTAAACCTAAAGAAGATAATTTTTGTGTACAAGAACCTTCTGGTCTAGGGGGTTCTGAAGGAGATGAATATTTTTCTGGTACAGAAGATTGTTTGTACTTAGATATTAAAGCTCCATTAGTTAATAACTCACAAAAGTTACTGCCAGTAATGTTTTGGATTCATGGCGGGGGAAACACATCTGGTTTAAAAGATTTATATGATTTCTCTACTATGATAAAAAATCATGATGTGCTTGTAGTTACCATTAATTATAGACTCGGACCTTTTGGTTGGTTTACACACCCTTCGATACAGGGACTACAAACTGGATTAGATAAAACTTCAAATTTTGGTACTTTGGATATAATTGCAGCCCTAACATGGGTTAAAAAAAATATATCTAATTTTGGTGGAGATCCTAATAATGTAACAATTTTCGGGGAGTCTGCAGGAGGGCACAATGTTTTATCATTATTAGTTTCTGTTCAAGCAAGAGGGCTTTTCCATAAAGCAATCTCTCAATCTGGTTATACAACTACATACTCTTTAGAGGATTCATATAGACCATCAAAACTCTCATCAACCTCTGAACATTCTAGTTGGAATGTAGTTAATAAAATTATTGAAGATAGGTCGCTAAAAGTTTCTCAGAAAGATAATGAGAAGGAAATTAGAAATTTACTTAAGAGTTTATCAGCAAAAGAGCTTTTTAAATTTTATGCTGGAAGACCATCATATGAGAACCTGCCCTTACTAACTGCTGATGATATTGTCATACCTAAAATAGGCTTAACAGAAGCATTATCAAAAAAAGAATATGTTTATAACGTCCCAGTTATTGCTGGATCAAATAGAGATGAAGTTAAATTATGGTTAGCTTCGGCTAAATATTTTGTTGATCTTGACTATTCTTTCTTTGGATCAATTTTTCAGGTTCCTAAAGTAGTTTTAAATGATAAATCTGCTTTCAATCTTTTTAATTTATATAGAAGTAAAGCATGGAAAATTAGAGGAGTTGATGGCCCGCTTAGAAGTTTATATGAGGCAGGCAATAATAATTTGTATGCATACAGGTATGATTGGGATGATCATAGAAGATTCATTATTGCTGATTTTAAGGAGCTTATAGGGGCAGCTCATGCTACAGAGATTCCTTTATTGACTGGTAATAATAAATTAGTCGGAGATTATGGCTTTCTAATTTATCCAAGAGGTCCATCTAAAAGATTTACATCTAAAAATATGATGTTGTTTTGGACAAATTTCGCTAAGAATAGTGAGCCCGGATCGTCTACTAATGGAGTAGAATGGAAAAAATATAATGGCCTAAAAAATGCTTCTTCGAATTATATGATTCTGGATAAAAGAAAAGCATTAAAAATGCAATCTGATAACTTTTCATTTTCTTCTTTAATACATGATTTATATAAAGAGGAGGACTTATCTAAACTAGAAAGATGTGTTGTTCTGTTGCAGATGCTCACTTATGTGGGAAATGATTTATATGGCCAATATGCTGATGAGTACCCAGGAAATTGTAATAGAATAGAGTCAGAGCAATTTTTAAAAGACAACGCAAGTTTTATAGATTATTAAAAAATCTTACAAATCTTTTTTCTTTGATTTATCTTTTATCTTTAATACTTCAATATCCTTTATTTTAATTAGATCTGCTATTCTTCTTATTAATCTTTCTTCACTGACCTCTAATAATTTATCAGCATATGCAATGTCATATAAAAACTTTATTAAAGCAAGTTTATCTTCTTTTGGGTAATTTTTATTAATATCATCTATAAATTCATAGAATGAAACACTATTCTTACTGTATTCTTCAATAATTTCTAAAATTTTTTCTTGTGATTTATTAACTTTTGCACTAATTTTTTTTATTTCATCTAAAAGTAATAAAAGCTCAGATTCTGAAATATCTCCATCAGATCTAGCAATCTCATAAGCTAAAATTGATGCTGTAAGCTCAATATCAAAGTTTATTTGATTTTTTTCAGGCTGGTTTTCGATTTTTTTCTTTTTAAAAAAACTAAACATTTTTAAATTTTTCCATTAAGTTGCTAAATCCATATGCATATAAATAGTAGAAAGCAGACAAAACCATGAAAACGATTGTTGAAATCCAAGGATCGTAATTTTCATAAAGATATATACCAATTAATCCAGAAAAGAAAGATAGAATTAGAATAATCCCTAGAGTGCCCTCTGGGGAGTATTTAATCATTAATTTATGATGTATATGATCTCTTCCAGGGGATGCAATACTAATCCCTTTCATAATTCTTGAAACAATAAGCCCTAAACAATCAAGAAGGGGAATTAATACAAACCATAGCATGGTTATTGGCTCAACTGAATAAGCTGGATTTTGGGATGAATAGATAGCACACCATGCCACCCAAAAACCGAGAAGATTTGAGCCACTATCACCTAAAAAAACTCCTCTCTTCTTCCCAAAAAATCTTAGATTAAATATTAAAAAACCAATAATAGAACCTAATAATATCATTAACACTGAATCATAAATTAGGTTTGAATGAAAGCCGATGAAAATCAAAGCCATCATTGCAGAGCCTGCGCATAATCCATTGATACCATCTATCATATTAAATGCATTCATGATTCCTACGATACAAAATATAGTAAAAGGTATACTTAGAATTCCAAGTTGAATATCGCCAAAGCCAAATAAATTACCTAGATTATTTAGATATATATCTGTTGAATAAATGACATATAAACTTAAGCTAATTTGAATAAGAAGCCTAATAATAGGCTTCAAAGCCTTAAAATCATCAAATAAAAATAATATTAAAAGTGGTATAGATGCAATATATAAGTGTTTACTAAATTCAGGCAAATAACCTTTAAGATTGTTCAAATCTAAATATATTTCTGTGGAAACTATAACTGATAGAAGTATTCCTATACCTCCAGTAAGAGGTGTTGCTCTTTTATGAAATTTTCTACTTCTGTCAGGAATATCTATAAGTAAATTTTTTTGTTTAGCAAAGTTGCGCAACACTGAATTAATAGCCAAAGAGGCCATTATGCTTATAATTAAATAATCTATGATTATGTTTAATTCCATAACATTTAATTTTATATTGTTTGATACTAGCTTTATGAATTGTAACCCAAATGAATGTTTATTAAAAAAACATTCATATACATATAATAACAAAGAATTTTATGAATATAGATTTTAGTAAGGAATTAAATATTGCCAAAAAAGCAGCTTATGAAGCTGGTAGCTTTCTAAAGAAAAATAAAAATAATTTAAACAAAATTCTTTCATCAACAAACAAAGATATTAAGCTTCAGGCTGATATAGAAGCAGAAAAAATTATAAAAAATTTAATTAGAAGAGATTCTGATTTTGGAATATTGGCAGAAGAAAGTGGAATGTCATCTGAAGAGGCTTATAAAAACTTATGGGTTGTTGATCCTCTTGATGGGACAGCTAATTATTCTAGAAATATACCTTTATGTTGCGTTTCTATAGCTATGTTGTCAGATACCAAACCGGTTTTGGGCGTTATTTATGATTTTAATAATGATGAACTTTATGAGGGGTCAACAAATACAAGAGCTTTTTTAAATGGTCAATCAATATCAGTCTCTAAAACCAAAAAAAGTCAAGAAGGTATTTTGGTAACTGGGCTACCTAATGATACTGATTATTCTGACGAGGCCATGATGGAAATGATTAAAAATTTTCAAAATTGGCGAAAAGTAAGAATGATTGGGTCAGCTGCCATAGCTTCAGCATATATAGCATCTGGTAAGGCTGATTTATATATGGAAAATAAATCTTATTTATGGGATGTTGCGGCTGGCGCAGCCATTGTAAATGCTGCCGGTGGTGAGGCATTAATTTTAAATCAAAATGAAAAATTTCAAGTTGATGTTCGTTTTTCAAATTCTTTAATAAAGACTTAATTCGATTCTATGGAAGCATTGGTATGGTTTAGAAGTGATTTAAGACTTGAAGACAATCCTGCTCTACGAAATGCATTTGAAAATTCAAAAAAAGTACACGCCATATTTATTTTCTCTAATAAACAACTTAAAAAACATAATGAAGCCAACGTCAAAATAGATTTCATAATAAAGAATTTATTTTTGCTTGAAAAAAAACTTACAAAACTTAATGTCCCTTTAACAATAATTGAAAGCAATGGATTTGATGATGATGCTTCATTGATAGAGAAATTTATAGAAAATAAAAATATTGATAAAGCTTTCTGGAATAACCAATTTGGTGAAGATGAGACAACTAGAGATAAGCTAGTTCAAAATCACTTAGATAGCAAAAATATAAAAGTTAGTACTTTTAATGATCAGGTTTTATATGAACCGGGCTTCTTAAAAACAGGACAGGGTCTTCCGTACTCAGTTTTTACCCCTTTTAAAAGAAAGTGGATAGAAAATTTTGAAATGGATTTTTTAGATATCGAATATCAATACGAACCAAGAGAGGATCTCAATTATTCGTCTAATATCAGAGATTTTGATTTCAATTTTGAAACTACTCATCAAGTTAATATGGATTTATGGCCTGCTGGAGAAGATGAAGCAGAAACAAAACTGCTTAAATTCCTCGATGAGAAAGTGATAAATTATTCAAAAAATAGAAATGATCCGATTTTAGATGGTACAAGCAGAATCTCACCATATTTAGCCTCAGGGGTTATTTCATCAAAAAAATGTATTTTGGAAGCATTAAAAATTAATAATTTTGAATTTAGCTCAGGGCATATTGGTGTAACCAAATGGATAGACGAAATTGTTTGGAGAGAATTTTATAAAAATATAATGTTTTCTTTCCCAAAAGTAAGTATGGGTCAACCTTTTCAAGATTATTCCAAGGCTATCAATTGGAGATATGATGAAAATGAATTTATTGCATGGAAAGAAGGTAAAACTGGGTTTCCAATTGTAGATGCCGCTATGAGACAACTCATACATGAAGGCTGGATGCATAATCGATTAAGAATGGTTGTAGCAATGTTTTTCACAAAAAATATGCTGCATGATTGGAGGTTGGGAGAGGCATATTTCATGCAAAATTTAATTGATGGAGATTTTTCCTCAAACAATGGTGGGTGGCAATGGAGCAGCTCAACAGGAACTGATGCCGCTCCATACTTTAGAATTTTTAATCCCATTACTCAATCAACTAACTTTGATAAAAATGGAGAATTTATTAAAAAATATGTCCCCGAATTAAAAGAATTGGATAAATCAGTAATACATAATCCACCAAAGGAGCATAGGAAGTATTGCAAATACCCAGAACCAATTCTGGATCTCAAAGAGTCAAGGTTAAGAGCAATTGAAGCATTTAAACAAGCCAAAACATAGCTTAAAAAATAGTTTCCTTAAATAATCTCATATATAATTTTTCTACTAATTTATATAAAAAACGGGGAATTACTTAGCATGCATAAAACTGATTTAGAAATTGCAAACAATGCATCAAAAAAGCATATTAAAGATATTGCTGAATCTATAAATATTCCTGAGGATGGGTTAATAGTTTATGGTAACGATAAGGCTAAAATTTCTTATGATCATATTGATTCATTGAATAATAAAGAAGATGGTAAATTAATATTAGTTACTGCAATTTCTCCTACCCCAGCTGGAG
>Ga0181604_10005224_pt1 | contig 10358 bp, 6 predicted proteins | sample 041ome_12_FD_148663 | JGI IMG/M metagenome (GOLD analysis project Ga0181604, IMG submission 148663) | Coastal salt marsh microbial communities from the Groves Creek Marsh, Skidaway Island, Georgia - 041410US metaG (spades assembly) | ecosystem: Environmental > Aquatic > Marine > Intertidal zone...
AAAAGAGACAGAGGGGGGGAGGACTCTTCCGATGAACAGGTTTACATCCGTCTCTCTCCGCGCGCACGCCTCAACAACGCGTCGTCGTCTTCGTCTTCTTTTCGTTTTCCCTCTCTCTCTCTCTCTCTTAAAATTCGAGAGAGAGCGAGAAGAGAGAAAAAAAAAACGAGGGAAAACGTTAAAGTTGAGGAGTGGAAAGGAGAGGGGGTCAGAGGCAGGTTACGGTTCCATGTTTAACAAGGTATGGGAAGGGGCCAACCGTCGAGACGCCATTATACGAACAACCCGTCAAGATATGTTCTTAGGGCGATTTAACCAATTCATCATATAGATAAAACGCTGTTTTATCGGAAGAATCGTGCGCCTCCCGGCTCACTGACGACTTTTTCCTCTCTTTCTCCCTTTTTTTTCTTCTTTTCTCCTTTTCTCCTCTTCCCTCTCTTGTGTTAGATTGAAAGATTACATTCCAATATATATTACATGCATGTGCTTCACTATTATTACCTTCTATCTTTCATCAATCCATCTACGATGCCGTCGCCAGGAATCGTCGCCAACTCTTCTAAGATGGCATCTTTGGTTGGCGCTTGGAGCGAAGAAAAAGAAGCAGATTGAAAGCCATCGTTTTCGAGCAACTTCACGACGTCCCGATGGACGCGCAGTGTTTCGGGTTTTACCGCGACCGCGACGAAAGAACCGCCGTATTTATCGTGAAAGAACAACGCAGTGTTGCCGCATCGTTTCTCGGAGTCGTCTAAAAACGCTTTGATTGGATCAAAACCGACCAACAACGCTTCACGAGCTTTTTCCGGACCAAGTTTTATGAGGCGCTTTGGAAGTTTCGTCAGCGATAACTCTTTCCGACGTTTCTTTTTCTTTTCGTGAAGGATGTAATCCTCGTCTTCATCGTCTACCTCTTCTTCTTCATCGTCATCTGGGGCGGTCGATAGATTTGTTTTGAATGCGCGCTTTAAAGATTTTCTCATCTTTGCTTGCGTGAACAAAGCTTCGTCCGGAAAGGGCAAGACAGATTTACGAAAGAGAAGAACGCCGTCAAATGCGCTCAAGTTCGGCCGGAATAGTTTTTCCCACATGACTTCCTCCTCCTCTTCCTTCTCTTCTTCTTCTCCGGCACTTTTTTTTGTAGATGATATATTTCCTCCACTTTCGAGATACGCTTGCAGAGTTCTAAGTGTCCTTCCGGCGATACTTTGTAATCTTTTCAAAGTGACCACGGTTGGAACGTTCTCGCCATCTAAATTTCGGTCGCGCGTCCAGAATGTGCCAGTCAGATCGTAAGGCGAAAGAAAAACCATTGAAGGCGGTCCTTTGAATTTTTTCTTCTCTGCTTTTCTTTTTCTCCTGCCATTCTCTTTATCGTCGCCATCATACTCATCATCATCGCTATCCTCTTCCTCTTCTTCGTCGACCTCCTTCATTGCCGACGGCATGAGTAAATCTTCTGCTCTTTTGATAGCATCTCTGGAAACGGCGCAGTCTTCGCCAGTTTGCCCTCCTGAACTTTCAGGATCTAGCACAAGAGGGAGTATGCCAAAAGGATGCGTACAAAGAAGCTCTAAGAATCTTGCAAAAGCGACTTCTCTCGAATTGGGTGGACTCAAACCTCCCGGGTGACAAAAGACTTTTGCAACCAACAACTCGATGATTTCATCGGGAATATGCGGAGAGAACATGTGAGAGGCTATCCATCGCTTTGCAATTTGTACTGCAATTGCAAATGTCGGAAATCTCGATGAAATAGAAGCGAGCAACATCGCGTGTTTCGACACGATTGCTTGCTCAGCCTCAATTTCTCGAATTAAAGGACCGCCATTTGAGGCGTTCAAAAATAATCGAAAAGCGTAACCTTCATGCAATATGTCGACAGTTCCATCGCTCGAAACAATGCTGGGAGTTCCAAACGATTGTTTCAGTTTCTCTGCGATTTCAATAGCCATCAACTGCTTTGTTTTTACTATTTCTTCTTTCTCTTCGGGCCAACGACCCGAACCTTCCAATTGCACTAAAATGTTCAACGTTCTTGGACACACCGATATGACTTCATCATCTTTTCCCAGACCAGCACCGATGCCAAACATTAATGGATGCTGCTTTGGTGGAAACGGATCGCATCCACGAAATGCTGCAGAAATTGGTTGAACATTATACACTTTTAGCGGGACATCTTTCATTTCTTTCATGCGTCTCGCCAACCGATCTAAAGTTTGCAAAAGATGTTTGGAGTGCTCCGCTACAGCCACGAATGAGCCATCCGAGGAAGATAACAAATCGTCAAAAACTTTGGATGTCCACGCGATTGAATCGATATTTTTTATGTTCTTTTTCAGCGCATATTCTGCTGCAACGGCTGGAATGTGGTGCCTTCTTGATGCAGGCACAAAGCTCCACACAACTGCTTCGCAAATTCGCGCGTCTTTGAAACGGCGAAGCTCTGATTTTTCACCCCAAAAAGCTCGAAATTTCTTTGCTTCAGCCTCATTATCTGATGATGGTCCAACATCGATTACTTTCAAACCATTCTCGGGATTTAATTTGACTCCGATCCATATCTTGTTTGCGTTGCACGCGGAAGTCCCGATACTCGCGCACCTCACGGCGTCTGCACGATCGTTCATGGCAATTTTCATGACCGAAAAGATGTCCTGTTCTGCGATGCAAGTCTCGGATGAAATATCTTTAACGTCTTTCCGAGACGATGACGGTGATATTTCGACTTGCATATGAAGGTCGTACCGCACAGCTCTCGGCAAATCGGTTAAAAATACTTCCACGAATGCATTTCTTCCAGCTTGCTCTAAAACTTCGCTTGATTTTACAGCTTCTTGCACCAACTCTTCAATCGCGCCTTGAGATACTCGCGAGGCTAGATTCAGGGATCCGCATGGACTCAAGAAGACAACTTTAAAGGCTTCAAGCCAACTCTTCTTCGTCTCCTCATCCAGTTCCGAGTCACAGAATACACCGCCGGTGAAATAATTCAGTGAACTTCTACTTTCTAATTCGCCGCTACTTTTGTTGCTACTACTTGTTTTCTTACTATTTGCTAAACCACTGCTGTTCTTCTTTGCCGTCGTGAGCGTGACAAAAAATCCTTGGACGAGCTGACTTGTATCCATTGCCGGCGAAAGCGCATCACTCGTTTCAACCATATGCGCCAAAAGGCACGAAAGAAAAAAACCGGTGATGCCATCGTTTGAGTAGTCAAACAGACGACGTCTAGACGCCCACGCTTTGATTAAAACCGAAGCGGCGCCTAGAAATTTCACCTCTTTGTATCTATTTTGCATCCACTCGTTGATACTATGCATAGCCGCATCCTCCGCGATGGACTGCGAGTAACGAGGCGACTCGAAACGGACCTCATTTTTCTTTAAATTTGATTTCGTTGGACCGAGTCTTTGTTTCGGGAACAAATTCGCTGCGCAACACGGCAACACACGAACTTTCAATTCTCTTTCGTGATTGTGAATCGTTATTGTCAAACACGGCTTTCTGTTGTCATTTTGATAGAAAGTCAGATCGCAATTCTTGATTAAACTCTTCGCTGATGACTTTTTCTTGCCATTCAACAATAATTGCTCTTGCACGTGCTTCAAATAAACCATTCGCTTCAAATGGTACCGATGATCCAAGTAGTCTTTCTCGTTAAAACAGGAAGAAGGTATTTCAATGGCTACGTCAATTGCTGGCGTTGTGTCCTCTTCCTCCTTACCGTCCTTGCCTTCCCTATTGTTCGTGTTAAAACTTAACGCTCCTCCGTATGAATGACCTCCAACTGTTTTAATTGAGTTTGGAGGTTTAAACATCATCGTTTTTGCGTTCATATTCGTATGTGAAAACAGATCTTTCGCGGATGCATTGATATGGTCTTCGTCATCCTTTACATCCTCCTTGCGTGATGTCAGTTTCAGTTTCACTTCTTTCTCTTCTAAACCTGTTTTGTAGTTGATTTTACAACGTGAGTTAGTGATAAATTAGACGCATTAGAATCGAGAGATCAAAAGGAACGCAAGAATAGATGTGCATGAACGTCGTTGGCCATAGCGAAGAAGAAGAAGAAGAAAAAAGTCTCAGTTATATGCTTGTCATTTTGAACATCACGGGGATGGTCAGCTCTCAAAGATTAAATTATTGTATCGTCACGGACTTTCTTCTTCTACTAATACTTCGTTTCGGTTTTACGTTACGCCGTTTACCCTTATCCATCTTCTTCTCTTTTTTTATTATGCGTGTTTATTCATATACATACCTTTGAGCAAAGATGTCAGTGTCGCGACGGCGCTTTTTCCCAAGGAAGTGTGTTTGCATCGCGCGTCTTCCAAAGTCGCTTTCAAAAGCGCGTCGTCGAAAGAACTCCCAGCTCTACCACCACCACCACCATTAGTAGTAGTGGTGGTGGTGACCGTGTTAGTGGTCGTAGTCACATCTCTCATGATTCTTTTCGGTTGCTGTTGTTGTTACGAAAGAGTTGCGTAAAAATTCGTTGGGGAGCCGCCATCTCACACTTACAACCAAACACAAAAAGTGAGGGAAAAAAATAAGAAAAAACCGAGAGAGACTGCTTTTCTACACTTACACACAATCCACATTCGTCTGTCTGGCACAACACAAACAAACGCGCGTGCGTACAAAATGAACGTCTTGACGCAAATTAAAAACCAACAAGACGCTTCCCTCCGAGAGATCGAGTTAGGTCTTCCAGAATCCGCCAGTTGGCACGCGAAATACAAACACTCCGCGTACGTTTTCGTCGGCGGCATTCACTCCGATTTAACCGAAGGCGACGTGTTGGCTATTTTATCGCAATACGGAGAAATCGTGGACGTGTTCGTTCCGAGAGACGAAAAGACCGGGAAATCGAAAGGTTTCGCTTTCGTGTGTTACTTAGATCAACGATCGACGGTATTAGCGGTGGATAATTTAAACGGGAGCAAAGTTTTAGGAAGAATTTTACGCGTGGACCATTGCGAAGATTATCGGTTGCGAGAGGAGTTTAACAAGAAGATTTTAAAATGGAAGTGCTCGTTGTGTGGCGGAGATAACTTTGAAGGAAGAGAGAGGTGTTTTAAGTGCAACGGGAACGCCCCGAAGGAAGCGTACGCAGAGGTGAAGAGAAACGAAGAAGAGGAAGAGGAAGCGTCTCCATCGTCGTCGTCTTCTGAAGAGAGGAAGAACGAGAGCGGGAAGCAACCGGAGCGACGCAAAGAAGAGGAGGAGGAAAAAGACGAGCAGACGCTCATGAATGAATTGAAAAAACGAAAGGAGATGGCGGAAAAGCGGGCGAGAGCTATCGCGGAAGGAAGACCGTTAACTGACGAGGAAGAGGAGGAAAGAGGGGATGAAAGATCGAAGAAGAGAACGAAGAAAGAAAAGAAGGAGAAGAAACGTTCCAGGAAGAAAGAGAAGAAGAAAAAGAATAGGCGCTATTCATCATCCTTCTCGTCGTCGTCATCGTCGCTATCCTCGCTGTCGTAGCCCGTGTTCCTCCATTGAAGAGTTTAGAAATAGCATGTAGGCAGTAGATAGTTCAAATACCTAAATTACCATAGGAACGTTTCAATCAGACGACTACTTGCACGTGCAACTTCATTTTCGAGTGTCCCTTTTGCTTGTGTTCTGATGAAAAAAATCTTCAAAAAAACAGAATAAGCTTCGCGTGTTGTAAATCAGCGTTTTCTAGATATTATTTAAGGCAGAGAGAGAGAGAGAGAGAGAGAGAGAGAGAAGTGTGATGATGGCGACGACGAGGACGACGATGCTTGTATCTTCTTCTTCATCTTCATCTTCATCTTCGTTAGTGATGGCATCACCCGCGAGGAATGAAGATGTCGACGCAAAAAAAGCAACAGAAAACGAGGTGCCTAAGGCTGTTCAACTCTGTGAATGATTACAAGAATGATGGCGGTAATAATAAGAATATGAACAACGAATCTAGAATCAAAACAAAGTCCGTGGTATTCGTTCGTCACGGGCAGTCCACTTGGAACGAGAAAGGCATCATCCAAGGGTCCTCCGACGAGAGCGTGTTGACGGAGTTGGGCGAGACGCAAGCTAGACGGTCGTTCGAGTTGTTGAAGAGCGAAAATTTTGACTTCTGCTTGAGAAGTCCGTTACAGAGAGCATACAGGACGGCTGAAGTCATATGGGGCGAAGAAAGGAACAAAGAAAAGATGAATACCATCGACGATTTGCGAGAGATCGATTTATACGCGTTCCAAGGTCTAGATAAGAACGATAGAGAAACGATCGAGAAGAGGGAGTTCACGAGTGCCTACGCGAAGTGGAAAACAGCGCCAGAGGAGTTTGAAGTGAGCGGACACTTTCCAGTTGTTGAATTATGGGAGAGAGGAGATAAATGTTGGAAGGAATACATTCTTCCGCTAGTATTGGACGAAAATAAGTCCATCGATAGTTTGCTCGTGGTTGCGCACAACGCAGTGAATCAAAGTCTGTTAGGAAACGCGTTAGGAGTTGGACCGGAATATTTTAGAAGGATTTTGCAAAACAACTGCGGTATTACTAAAATTGAACTCACAAATTTGTCAACGGGGAAAGGTTATGAGAACGAGTTGAAACTCGTCAAATTGAATCAAACTGGTGGAGGAAACCCCCCGATTAAGAGCGATGTGGATGGTAAACGGTACGTTGTTCTAGTTGCGTCGAAAAACTTTGGAGACGAAATGAACGAGGCCATGGGTGAAATCAATAGAATTCACTCGCTCTTAGCAGGGGTTCCATTTTCTAGAATCCTTTCGGTTTGCTCCGATACCAGCGAGATCAAGGAGACGGAGTGCATTCTCACGAAAGGTCTCTCGGCGATGTTCAAACAGAATAACCCCACAGAGTGCGTAAAATTTGAAATCAACGCCTCGAATAGAAGTATTCAAAGTGCCGCGCTGGAAAGCACTGGAAATGTTCTCGTCGTTGCGCGAGATGAATGTGCTTGTCGGCAAGTACTTTCTGGCTGTTTGAATGTATCAAAAGAAGTGAGCGAACGGATCAAGGTGATGCCTGGCGATGGTATCACCATCGTTGATGTATCAAAGGGCTTCGACAAGTCTGCGGTGAACTGCGTCAATTTCAATGTGAGTGAGCGAGTTTAAGTTGTTTTTTCTTTTGACGTCGTACATTATGCAGTGGCGGTACTCGCACGTGGTGCAAATTTGTATGTATGTATGTATCTTATTGTGTACAATAGTTCTATATATTGTGTGTTGTGGTTGCTTCAAATAAAGGATCCGGCACTTTCATGCTTGTTCAATTTTTTTGCCCTTTGGCGCTTTGCAATGCTTTGTCAGTTTGTTCACACCACAACACACGACATAAATTTGTGCAAACGCGCAAAAAAAAGTACGCGTGCAAATACAAACAAATACTAGTGTCGGAGCGAGAAAAAAAAGGATGGGGAAAGCTACCACCTCGACGATGACGACGACGACGAGCAACAAGAGAGCTCTGATGAGATTTGTCAGAGTCTTCTCCTTGCCGTTAGTGTTACTGTTTCTCGTCTTTGAAATGCTCGAGAGCGGGAAGGGTGGTTTACATCCACACCATTCTCATCGCAACGACAACAGGAACAGCGGAATGATGGCGGGTAACTCGGGAGTAACATTAGGGCAGAAAAAAAACAACGTCGCGTTTGTTCGAATGAGAGAACGAGAGGAAAAGTTACGGAAAGCTATGGGAATACCGGAACCGATTGGAGAACACAAACACGAGAGATACGACTATCGACCCGCTTCACTATCCTCCAGTTCGTCTTCCTTTAGTTCCTCTATTCCGTCGTACAACGCAAAGAAGGTTAAAGGGAACGCTAGGCAAGACTTGTTGTTTACCTTGAAGTGCGATAAGGAAGGAAGAGAGGTGAAAAAGCACGAAGAGTGCCGAGCTCTTGGCGTTGGGCGACACCGCTCGCGAGAGCAAACGGAAGTAGAATACGTGCAAGAATCTCTGGAAGCTTCAGAGAAAGGATTTGGAGGTCCGAGTGGTTGTAAAGAAGCATGGATTACGGCGTTAGGGAACGATGGATTTTTACCCGCGGTACTAGTTTTATTGCACACGATTAGAAAGTACGCAGTTGAAGATCGAGATTTCATCGCTTTGGTTTCCACGGCGGTGAGCGAGGAAGTGAGAGAGAAGTTGACAAAAGAGTCGATCAGAGTTATAGTCGTAGACCCGTTTGAGAATAACGAAAAGGCGAAAGCTTTGGTGTCGAAATCAGCGCGATATGCGAGCGGATATTGGGTAGTGAAGATGTTCGTTTGGAAATTCGAAGAGTACGAGAAGATGGTGTACGTGGATGCGGACGTGTACGTCAGACAAAACTCGGATTCGATGTTTTGCGCAGAGACAGATCCAGTGAAACACTCGATAGCTGTAACCCCACGATCATCGTTCGATGCTAAAGCTGGATTTAACGCGGGCATGTTTATTTATAATCCTTCGAACGACGTTTTTGATGAAATTATGGAGGCTTTTCTGGCTCTGACTGAAACGGAAATGTTGGCAACCTCCGAGCAAGATTTCTTGAACGTTCAGTTCAAGAATAGATATAATTTGATCCCGATCGACTACATCATGAAACATCGGCGGATGGTGAAAGAGAAAAAGTTATGGGACGAGAGCAGAGTCCACGGGTATCACATGAACGGATCCCCGAAACCCTGGGAACCTCAGTGGATGACGCACTGTGCGTACCCAAAGGACCATCAGAAGTTCTTGAAACTGTACGTAGATTTTTTCGTCGAGTGGTGGGAATACTATTACGACATGTTAGACGAGACTCCGCCGGAAGATAAGAAGGAATACAAGCTTTTACCAGAACACGATCCGGGGAATTCCTTCGGGAAATTCGCGAGCGAATACAAGTGCCCTTTGAATCCTAAAAAGAAGAGTTTGTAGAGTTTTTTAAAGAAGGATACAGAATAGATATGAATAACGCCGACTCTCAGAAGTACTCGGGTCTAGGTAGGAAACTAACATAGGAACATAAATTTTGAAGGATTTACTATTATTATTATTCTTATTATTACTATCATAACTCTTCGATGTCTTCAGGGTTGTGGCCGCGATGCTTTCCTAATCCGATCGTGTTTTTACTCCTTCTATTTTTGCTCCTTTTCAGCGGGAACGGTGTGCGGTTCCCCTCCAACAAGTCATCGCCTATTTTGGTTGCGAACCTTGAGCAAAAGTTCACCATGGACTTGTATGTCAACGCCTCCATGTTCGTAAAAACCACCGAGTCTCTAACGTTTGTTAGTCTGTCGTATCCTACTAGAACGAAATCGTTCTTCTCGAACGATTCCATGATTTGATCTTCTTCTCCCTCATATACGGCGGCGCGCAAGAAGGATTTATCTTCCACGGTGAGCTGAACGACGACCATTATACCGACGAGCGATTGTCCAACTTCAGTCAAGACCTCGTGTAAGACGACGCCGTTATCGATGGCAGCTTCTGGTTTCGTGAGTACAAACACTTTAGGCATGTCGTTCTTAGCGTGTAAATTTGCTCTTTGCACTTCATCTTCGGTACCTCGAGATTTGGGAAAAGGAGGCCACTTCGCATAAGGCGGAATCAAGGCGTAAAAGACGAAGTTTACCACGGTCTTCAAGTCATACGACGGGCTCGTCGTCATATTCATGACCATCGCGTCGTTCGTTTCTCTGTAATGCGGCTTCAAGACGTACGTTTTAGGATCGGTATCTTTATCTCCTCTGAGCTTGTTAGCTCTGGCGAAAATAATATCCTCGTGTCCATACGCGTGAAACGTTTCCTCGACGTCGGAATACACGATCTCGAACTTTTCGTGTTCATTGTCTGGCCGAAACAAAGAGATAACGGCAAGGGAATCTTCGTCGCTCTCTTCTATAAAATCGAGCATCTCTTTCTCCGTTTCAAACTCTTCCACTGCCTCGGTCTTTTTCATCATCGTGGCAGTGGTAAGAAGAAGGAAGAAGACAAGAAAAGCAAAGCGACGTTCTCTGTAGGATGGCGAATTGAGAGTTCTCACCATCGTTGCGTTTAGTTTAGTTTATGTACGATTCTTCCTTCTTCCTCTTCTTCGTCTTCTCAAATCGAGAAGTGAGAATGCGACGATCGGAAAGACTTTGTTTTGCTTTGTTTATAAGTATTATTTATATTATATGATTTGCGTGTTAGTGTGTGCGTGTGCGTAAATTTTTCTCTCGCCGCGGAAGTCTGAATCAATCAAGAAGGAATCAACGAAAGAATTCTTTGTTTCTTTTTCGAGTTTTGTCATTAAAAAAATTATTTTCTGTGTGGAGTGACTTCAAAAGAAAGACATTACAAATGCGCGTGAAATTCTAAATTAAAAA
>Ga0181604_10005253_pt1 | contig 10321 bp, 11 predicted proteins | sample 041ome_12_FD_148663 | JGI IMG/M metagenome (GOLD analysis project Ga0181604, IMG submission 148663) | Coastal salt marsh microbial communities from the Groves Creek Marsh, Skidaway Island, Georgia - 041410US metaG (spades assembly) | ecosystem: Environmental > Aquatic > Marine > Intertidal zone...
CAATAAAAGATGGTGTTGATATTGTGATGTTCTCTGGAGATAAGTTATTTGGTTCAGTCCAGTCTGGAATTATTGCAGGAAAAAACGAATTGATTAATTCAATAAAAAAATTTAGTATCTTCAGAACATATAGATGCTCGGATATAGTTTTATATGAACTTCAAAAAACTACAGAACAATACATTCAAAAAAATGAAGTAAATATTCCATTTTGGAATCTGATAAAAAACACGTATTCAGATTTAGAAAATAGGTTTGGCAAAATTATTGAGAAAAGCAATGTGAATCATAAAATTATTAATGGGGAAAGTCTAATTGGCGGAGGAACTCTTCCAAACATAACTCTAAGTTCTCCTGTAATGGTTCTAGATGTTAATAAATCAGAAAATGTTTTAATGAAGCTAATTAATAATGAATATCCAATTATCCCAAGAGTAGTTGATGGAAAAATAAACATTGATTTGAGGAGTGTATTCGAAAATCAAGATGATGAAATTGCTAAATTTCTTAATTCCTTATGACCGTATTGGCGACAGCTGGTCATGTTGATCATGGAAAGTCCACATTAGTAAATTTTTTAACTGGACAAGAAACTGACCGCTTAAAAGAGGAAAAGCAAAGAGGTCTAACCATAAACCTTGGCTACACATACTTTGAGTATGAAGACAAAAAATTTTCAATTGTTGACGTACCGGGTCATTCAGATTATTTTAAAAATACGGTCAGTGGTTTTTCCAATGTTGATGGAGTTTTGTTTTGTATTGACTCAACTCAGGGTTGGTCTCAACAATCAGAAGAACATTTTTTATCACTTCTAAATCTAGGCATCAATAACCTTTTCTTTTTCCTTACAAAAACAGATAAAAAAGAAATTGTGTTTGGTAAAAATGAACTAATAAATAAATTAACCGACTTTAAAGATATAAATTATACGTTGATTGAGTTTAGTTCAATAAATAGTGACAAAAAAATAGTGCAAAAAAGTATTTATGAATTTTTTAGCAAATCCAAAGTAGATGTAAACCCACCTTCTTTGTGGGTTGATAGAGTTTTTTCTATTGATGGAATTGGAAAAGTAATTGCTGGGACTGCAAGTAAAAATATGAGTTTTGACAAAGTATTTGTAGATGGTCAACAAACTCAGTTAGATATAAGAGAAGTAGAGTCATTAGGTCAAAAATTGACTACTTTAATTTCCTCGTCTTCAAGAATTGCTATATCTTTAAAAAATAATAAAAACGAGACAAAAAAAGGAAGTTTGTTAACTAATCAATTATTGAAAAAAATGACTTTCATGCTTATAAAACCAAATATCGATACAGATTTATTCATAGAAAAAGGAACTTTAAGAATTTATGTTGGCACTCATACTCAGATAATTAAGAAGTTTAATACTATTAAAATCGATAATAAAAAATTCTTGCTTGTGCAACTAGAAGAAAGCCTACCCATCCTAAATTTTCAAAAAGTTTTAATTCACAATTTATCTAAAAATATTTTTAGCGGAGGAAGAGTTGTACACTCAACAGATAATAGTTTTTTAGTAAAAACACTATTAAGAGATTTTCGTATGGCAGGCAATATAAGTTCAAAAGATATTTTCACTTTAATTCCTAAAAACTTCTTGGATAGTAATAACGAAGATTATGAATGTATCGAAGATTTCTTCATAAAAAAAAGTTCATTAAAAACTTTGGAAGAAAATATTAAATTAAATATTCTAAAAATTAATAAATATGGAGTTAGTAGTTATTTTTATAAAAACTTATTTATAGAGGAAAAAGAGTTAAATAAGCTTTTCACAAAATTTGAATCCATAAAGATTCAGAAAGATCAAATTGTAGAAGATAAGGTGCTAGATATAGATACTCAACTTCTTGCAGAAATTAAATCTCTATTAGGTAATGCATTAAATGTTAGTGCAATTGACTTAAGTAAATATGATACAGATGCAGTTAAATCTTTATTTATGAAGGGTTGTTTGTTTAGAGTTTCAAAAAATATAGTTATATCAGAAGATCAAAAAAATTATTTAATTAATATTGTTGGTGATCTTCCAGAAAATTTTTCAGTAACAGAGTTTAAAGAAAAAACTTCTCTCTCTAGAAAATATGCCATTCCATTTCTAGAATTTCTGGATAAAGAGTTAATAACAAAAAAAATAGACAGTAGTGGTTTAAGAGAAAAAATAAATTAAGTGTAGATAGACTCTCTTTTTCGCTCTACTTCATTGAGTCCTCCCCAAACACCAAAAGGTTCGGAAATCTCATTTGCTTCCTCAAGACACTCATATTTAACAGGACATCCGCTGCAGACAGCTTTTGCTTTTGCTTCTCTTTTTTCACGATCTTCTTTTTTTTCAAAGGTAGCAGGAGGGAAGAATAAGTTGCTGCTGTGTTGCCTGCAGAGAGCATCGTACTGCCAAGTTGAAACTTTTATTTGAAGCATATGTAAACAGTAAACGCTGAAATTCATCTGTAAAAAGATTTTTTTCGCGAAGTAAACCTTTAAATTAAGAGTTTTCCGTCTTCTTCAATAAGTTTGTACTCATTTTTTATGGTATAAGAATTACTTTCAACTCTGTCTACAACAATTTTTTTTCCGTTCAGTCTAACTAATGCTTGATTGTTGTTGATTAACTCCAACAAAGTGACCTGGGAGTTAACTAAGGATGACATAGCACTTGTATCAGTAGTTAATCGAGACCTAATAACGGTAGGTATTGCCACAAAGTAGAAAAAAGCAATTACTGACGAGGAACCAAATAATAGAAAGTGGTTAATTTGAAGCAGATAATCTGAAAACATAATTAATGACGATCCATGCATAACAATTAAAGCTCCTATGCCAAGTGCTCCAAAAAAACCTCTAGAAAGGACTTTTATGAACATCAAAAACGAGGCTAAGAAAAATAATAAACCAATGTAATTTAAGTTATATTCATCAAATGTCATTGAAGAAAAAGCTATTAATAAAGCACCATTGAATGCCATTAAGCCAGGGCCAATTGCAAACAGTTCTAAACCTATCAATGCAAAACCAAGAGCAAAAAATAAATAGGTGAACACAGGATTTGATATAGCAATATAAAATCTTTCAAAAAGTGAAGGTTTAATAAATCTAATTTGATTGATTTCCTCAGAGCTTAAATCAAAACTTAAAGATATTGGTCTGATTCTTGATGGCGTCTCTTCACTACCTATATTCTCCACAAATGCTCCTATAGAACCGACAATTAAATAATCCTTATAAATACCTTCCTCAGCTGTAACTAATACATCACTGTTGCTACAAGTATTTGTTTCGCAAATAGTTTCAAATAAACCTGGACCTTTATGATTTGTAATAATTGTTCCAGGGGACAAACCTACAAAATCAAAATTACGTAAAACACTCAAATCAACTTCTCTTTTATTTGGTCCTACCCAAATTGCTTTTGGAGTATCGATATTGTCTAAAATAATTTGTAAATCATCTATTGAATTTACATTTACATCTGAAGCATTGTACTGAACAACAAAAAGGTTATTTTCTCCCTCACTGTTTTCTTCAACATATCTTTCAAGTGCATTTATGTGTCCACTAGAAAAAATACCTTCAATTTCAAATATATTGAAGTCCGCAGTATTTATAACTGTCAGAAATAATATGGGTAATAGTTTTAACATTTTATACTTAAATATATAGGATAGTAGCCTTTTAAAACTGTGAAAATTTGCTTAATAACCGACAATACATGGGTAAAAGATTCCCTTATAAAATTAATTGATTTTGAGTGCAATTTTACTCATTTAGAAGACGCAAATGATGTGAATATTTCATATGATTTTATATTTGTAGACATGCAAGTAAATAATAACGGCGGTCCTTCTATTGTAAGAGAGCTAAAACGAAGCGAAATGGTTATTAATTCAACTATTGTGCTTTTAGTTGACCGTGAAGCAGATGGTTTTCAAGCAAAACGAGTTGGAGCAGATAGCTATTTACTTAAACCTCTTGAAAAAACTAAATTAAAAAACCTTTTTACTTAAACAAATAATATTCTAAAATCAATAATACATATTGAGTACTAACCTAATAATCGCACTTATAGCAATTTGCTTGTTTTTCTCTGCTTTGCTTTCAGGCTCAGAAACTGCCATAACCTACGTTCCTAGAGAAAAAATACATCAATTATCTGATTCAAAAAGAAATAATAAAATTAAAAAAGCTAAAGATGACCTAGAGCAAACAATTGGTGGAATTCTTGTTGCAAACAACTTTGTAAACATATTGATGGCTTCTTTGTCTACAATTTTATTTGTTAAATTTCTTGATGGCGATGAAACTGCTGGGTCTGCATTATCAACAATAGTTATTACTCTGCTTGTTTTAGTTGTAGGAGAGATTACTCCGAAAACTATTGCCTCTAGAAATCCAATTAAATTTCTATCAAGAACTGCTTTTATAATTGATTTCTTATCTAGGGTTTTTGCTCCCTTCACAAGCTTGATAACAAAATCCATTGATAGAACATCAAGTGATGGAGATATGGATGGTGATGGGGAAATAACTGAAGCTGATATTCAAGCACTAACTGCTTTGGGTGAAATGGAAGGTCAGATATTACCTGCAGAAAGAGAAATTATTGATTCATTGTTAGATTTTTCAGATCGTCCAATTAAAGAAATAATGACACCGAGAGTTGATGTGTTATTTTTATCTCTTCCTATTGAAATAAATGACATAAAAAAAATAGTTGATGAAAAGCGGATCTCTAGAATGCCAGTTTCTAAATCTGAATCATTAGATGACACATTTGGAATAGTATATGTAAAAGACCTTTTTAACTTGAAGTCAAGTTCTGATTCAGTAGAGATAGAGAATTTAGTAAAAGATGTTATATATCTACCTGAGTACACAACAGTTTTGTCTGCTCTAAATATCTTAAGAGAAAACAAAGCAAGTTTTGCTTGTGTTATTGATGAAAATGGTGGAATTGAGGGTGTCATAACAATTAAAGATGTCCTTTCAGAATTCGTAGGTGACCTACCTGATGAACATGACCAAAGATTCTTAGGAATTAGAAGACTAGGTCCTGGCCAATGGAGGGTAGATGGGAAAACAGACATTGATGATTTTGAAGAATTTTTTGGTTTAGAAGAAAGTGATAAAGACATCGCTACAGTTGGTGGATTGTTTTTGAGCCATTCCGAACAGCTACCTGCAGAAGGAGAAAAAATAACTCTTGATGGTTTAGAAGTAACGGTAACTGAGCTAGACAACAGAAGAATAGAATCTTTTATAGTAAAAAAAATAGCAAAGAAATAATTTAGAAAAATCAACCAACATACTTGAGTCTCATTATCTCTTTTGGTCTCTATAATTGTAAATATTCAATAAAAAGTGAGGAAAAATGGATGTTGAATCAACGATGTTGCCTTTAGGTACTAAATTACCTGAATTTAATCTAAAAGGAATTGATGAAAAATATTATGATAATAGTGATTTTTCTGAAAACAATGGTCTTTTGGTTATGTTTATTTGTAATCACTGTCCTTTTGTAAAACATATAAACAAAGGATTGGTTGATTTTACTAACGATTTAATGAATAAAGATATTGGAGTTATTGCAATAAACTCGAACGATAGCTCTCAAGAAAAATATGCAGAAGATAGTATTGAAAAGATGAAAGAGTATGCAACGGAGTTAGGATATCAGTTTCCTTATGTGGTTGATGAAGATCAAACAGTTGCTAAGAACTTTACAGCTCAATGCACACCAGATTTTTTTCTCTTTAATAGTGAATCAGAGCTTATTTATAGAGGACAGTTTGATTTTTCTAGGCCTGGCAATGACAAGCCAGTAACTGGGGAAAGTTTAGCTAAAGCAGTAGATGCTTATCTTAGTTCTAATGAAACTGTATCTCCACAGTATCCAAGCATGGGTTGTAATATCAAATGGAGAATAGATGAGGAACCTGATTACTTTTTAAAAGTTAAGGGCTAATTTAAATCTTGAGTCTGTACAAAAAGTCTTCTAGAGCGAGCACAATCTAACTCAACAAAGAAAAGTCTCTGCCATCTTCCAATAATTAGTTCGGAATTAATTATTGGTAATGTTACACCGGTAGACCCAATAATTGTACTTCTTACATGTGATCTACCATTAACATTTTCATCTTCTTGCATATTTTCTGTTCTTAGGTCCCAATCATCATGCTCATAGTAAGAATTAGATGGAACAAGTTCTTCAATCTTCTTCTTAAAGTCGTTGATATACCCTGTTTCGGATTCATTTATAACAACTGCAGTAGTTGTATGAGGTGTAAAAAGTGTTATTGAACCGTGTTTAATATTACTTTTAGCCACAATTCCTAAAATAGCTTCAGTGAAATCACAGAATTGATTTGTACCTTCAGTGTCAAAATGTAATGCTAAAGTTTTTGACTTGTTGCTTTCTGATTTGTAGAGATCAACTAACTCAAAATCGAGTTCGTGTGCTCCAATTCTTTGTTTATTATTTTTCATTAATATCAATTTTCATGATAACTCTTTGTGAAATTAATCACTATCTAATATTCGATTTTGATAGTTCCAATATTCACATAGTTCATTATCTTGTGCATCCACATCTCCAATTGATATTGGATTACCTTTCTCTATAGATTTAGTTACAATATTATCTTCTGCAATGCCTATTGGAAGAAGGCCCTTAGATGATGCTGTTTTTTGTGCTGTTCCGTATATATAGTCTCCCCCAATTGAACCAAGGTTTGTGCCTGGTTCAATATCTTGTTTAGCGTACGCAACAACTTCAACATTCCAACTCTGTGCACTCAATTTTGAATATTTATCCAACATAATGTGTCTTATTGTCCTTGGTATTTCAAGACTTGTTAAATGGTAAGGCCTTGCTAAAGTCCAGTATGGACCTTTACCCATCTTTAGATACTCCATTTCATAATTTACATAATCATCCTCAGAGTGTATTACTACAAAAACACCTGGTGCAATTCCAAAAGCAAAATCAACAACTTGTGAATTATCTAATAACCCTCCGTGTTGTTTCGGAATATAATACTGATTTAAATTTTCATATGTTGCCTCTATGCCATGCATCCCATCAATGTCTATATTGAAGTCCAAAAAATTAGCTAGTGCAGTCATCTCAACCATAGTTTTGGTTCCATCAACAAAACTGGTTAACATTTTTGGATTCATTTTTTTTAAAGAGGCTTCTTTTTTTAATGAACCAGGTGTTGCAAATTTATCAAATGGATTATTTTTACCTTTGCCAATCGACACAACTTCAAAAGATAGTTCGGTAGCAAAGTTGTATAATTCAAGAGCAGCTACTGGTTCATCACCGTCAGCGACTGTCACTATGGCATTATTTTTTTCTGCTTCTTTTCTCAAAGCTAAACCGATAGTTGCCTCTGTTTCCACATTTAATAAAATTAAATTAATACCTCGATTTAAAACATTCTTCGCAACAATAGCTCCAGCAGCAGGTGTTCCAGTTGCTTCAATTACAATGTCCAATTCAACATTGTCTAATGCTGAGATGCTGTCAGAACAAACAATCTTGTTTTCTTTGTATTTTTTATATCTTTCAGAAGCAATATCTAGCTGTTTTTGGTTTCTATCAATAATGCACACAAGATCTACCCCGTACATTTTTGATACTTGGGCTACAATACCTTGTCCCATTTGGCCTGCTCCAACAAGCCCTACTTTTACATGTTCACTACGATCTTCAACAAAAGTTTTAAATTTATCTAGTTGATTCATTTTAAATAACTGCTTTCTCAACAATATCTAAATCACTTTTATAAGTAATTTTTAAGTTACTTTCCTCACCTTTAATTACATGGGTTTTAAATTTGTTAAATTTGAACATGCTTTCAGTTGTGTCAACCATACCAGTAATATTGTTTTTTGAAAGGAATGAATAACAATCAAACAATTCTTTAAATCTATAAACTTGAGGTGTCTGAATATCTACAATTTTTCTCTTTGTAACAATTTCGTTATTTTCTATATCATAGAATTTACTGTTGTCTAAATAGGGCGCTGCAGATCCGTGTTCTTTAGCTGTACTAACTAAATTTGTTAAAAGCTGTGAAGACATAAAAGAACGAGCAGCATCATGAATTACAATTAAGCAATTTTCTGTGGCTTTGTTTTGTAAATGTTGCAGTGCACAATATTCACTTTCTTGTCTTGAATTTCCACCGAGTATAATTGAAACACTTTGATATTTGGCTAATAGTTTTTCTAACGCTGGCTTGTTTGACCCAGAAGAAACAATTAATACTTCATCTATTTTTTTATTTTCTATAAAAGTTTTAACAGGATATAGTACAAGCTCTTTACCGTTTACTTTATGAAAAAGTTTGTTTACTTCTGCACCAAAGCGAGTGCTATCACCTGCTGCAAGTATTACACCATAAGTTTTCAATATAAAACTATATTATGAACTTTTGTTCTATTTGTGAATTGTTTCGAGATAATATTTGGTTCAAACTCGTTATGCTTTTATTACTGCTGTGGGTTACTCGTTATAATAGAGAAACGCCTAATGCGATAATGTTAAGTATTATGAGGTATACTTTTTTAGTTTTGTTAATTTTTAATCGAGATTTCATGAGCTAATGAGTGTTACTACTGCTAAAAGAGTTATTGTAAAATATGTGATTTACAAATTATTGTTCTAACTTTTATGAAGTATCCAATAGTTCTAATTTTATTAATCAATTAATGTTCAAAATATGGAATATAATTTTTTATTGTTAGAAGAAAATGAGTTATCAATTATAAATAATGAACAATTTTTGTCACTAAATAAAGAAAATTTAAATAACCTAAAAGCAGAATTTTCACTAATTTCAACCTATGAAATTAAAGATAAAAACCTTCTCTCTTTAAAAGTTCTTGAACTTCTCAAAAAGAATGAAGTTGTAGTCAGTTTTGAAAAAGTATCAAGTGCCTTAAAAGAACTAGAGAATAATAAAATTATCGCTCATTTAAATCGTGAAAATTTTAGAAAGATTACTTACCCTATATTTGTTAGATCTGCGTACCTAAAAAATTATTTGAAAGTTAATGGTCTAAAATTTGAATTAAGTTCGTTTTTAGAAAATTCTAAATTTCGGGAGATTGAACTTGATTCTTTGTATCAATAACAACTTGAGCAATTCCAATAAATAAAACAATACCAAAACCAATATACTGAGATATTCTTAACGATTCATTCAAAATCATTGCTCCAATAATAACTCCCGTTACAGGCTCAAGATAAGTTATTGTTCCAATGGATACAGGTGGTATAAATTTTATCACATACCAATAAGTTGTTAGCCCAACACCAGTAAGAAAAAACCCAAGGAACATAGAAACCAAAATATTATCTAGCATCCAAGAAAATCCGTCATAAGTAAATGGAGATAAAATTATTGCAGCAAAAAAGACCTGAACAAATGCAACATTAAGCCCTCCAAATTTGACCGATTTAGAAGATCCGTAAATTATTAAAATCGCCAAAGAAAATGCACTTACTAGTCCATAAATTACTCCTACAACAGATGAGATTGTAGAGAAATCTAAAAGAAGATATAAACCAATAAAACCTGTAAAGATAAGTATTACTTGATTTAGTTTGATATTTTTTCCACGAAGCAATTCAATTATCAAGATAAATATTGGATATGAAAAAACTAATCCAATTCCAACTGCTACTGTATTCAACTCTATAGACTTGAACATTGTTGACCAATGTATAGCTAATAGTGGACCTAGAAAAATTCCAGAATAAAGTAGATTTTTTGTAATTTGTCTCTTTTGAAGGACAAAGAATAACAAGAAAATAGTACCAAGAAAAGTTCTTATACCAACCAATGACATAGAGCTAACATCAGATATTCTTATTATTAAAGGAATAGAACCCCAACAAATTGCCAGTAAGCTAATGAGGAGATAGGCCCTTAATTTTTTATTCAAACTTATTGTTGGTCTTGTTTGGCGTAATTACTAAATTGTGTAAATTCTTTACTAAAGAAAAGATCAACTTTTCCAGTTTGTCCAGATCTGTTTTTAACAATATTTACTTCTGCAACACCCGGTTTTTCAGTACCTGGATTGTAATAATCATCTCTATAAAGCATCATGACTATATCTGCATCCTGCTCAATTGCTCCAGATTCTCTTAAGTCGCCTAAACGAGGTCTTTTATCTTCCCTAGCCTCGGCTGCTCTGTTTAATTGTGAAAGAGCAAATATTGGAACTTTAAGTTCTCTTGCTAAGTTTTTTAAGTTTCTACTTATTTCGGCGATCTCTTGCT
>Ga0181604_10005257_pt1 | contig 10317 bp, 12 predicted proteins | sample 041ome_12_FD_148663 | JGI IMG/M metagenome (GOLD analysis project Ga0181604, IMG submission 148663) | Coastal salt marsh microbial communities from the Groves Creek Marsh, Skidaway Island, Georgia - 041410US metaG (spades assembly) | ecosystem: Environmental > Aquatic > Marine > Intertidal zone...
ACGCTTAGCCCCCATGCACGCGTTAGCCGTCCTATTGCTGCTCTCTGATTATGGGAGAGTCGGTACGGCGCCCAATGACCTTGTTCACACCGAATGACATAGCATGTATTGCCTACCTGAGCACATTGCAACCAATGACCGTCAGGTATAGCCACCGCTAATACACTATCATCCTTGTACACACTAAAACAATCCACATTATCGACCATACAACTAGACAAATAGGCATAATTATCACCATAACTTGCCCCTTGCACATAACGATATAGAGGCGCCAACATCCCATAGCGTGGCGCCAAGCTTGCTAAAGATGCTATATGACGCCATGTGTCTATCCAGCACGTATCGGGCAGTACGCCAAGTGATAGTGGCACGCGCGCCAATCCATAGCGAAGCCATGCTTGCCAGGCATTAGTAACATATAGCCAGTCTTTAATTTTCTCAGAGGGAATAGAGCCTGATGACTGTGTTGGTAGTACTCCACAGTATACAAGTTGCATCGCTTCTAGTGGGTAGCAGTTACCTTGCCACCACAATACCTCTCTACCCTGATCTTGACCAATAGCAGCATAACGTGGCATTGCCATGGTAGTCATCGCAACAACATCCTGTTGTTGCTCTTGAATAAGGTCATGGAGTACGACCCCTAACGGGTCGGTGTGATTAATGAGCCAAATCATCCTATACTCCCGGTTGCATTAAACCATATAAGGCTTGGCTAATGGGGTTTCCTTGAATATGCCGCTCAAAAGCATTGTATCCTGGAGCTGGGTTTGCCTCCAGGAAGTAGTATGCTGAATCATAATAAATCAAATCTATCCCACAAAAAGGCAGCCCCAATTCCTGGCTAATATCTATACAAGATTGTCGAATCGCATCTGGCAACTTAATACATGTGTAGTCAACATCCTCTGCATAGCGATAATCCACTGCACTGGATCGTATACGAATGGCAACCACCATGGCCCCTATCACATGCACGCGCACATTATCTCCAAGAATACGCGCCTGAAATAAAACAGGCTCTTGCACGCTGTCACCAGCCTTATGGACATATGGACCAACCACCGAGCGCACCGCGCTAATAGATTTAGCGATTAGTGGCTCATCAGTGGCTATCATACGAACATTAGCTAAACACGCATACCGGGGCATAGATAGCCCACACGACCGAACACGCAAACTTTGATACGGCTTAGAGGTGTTTGACATCATAAAGCGTGGCCTATTCAGTACCATAGGACATTCATAGTCTAGCCATGACCAAGCCCGCATATGATACTGTTGCTGCGCCATAGGGTAAGATATAGCGGGGTGCAAGCTAGCGCTACGGTTGAATACCGAAACAATATCCTGATGCAAAAGTGAAGGACCCTGTTTCCAATGCCACCCCACCTGATCCAGGGTAATATGCGTCCCTAATTGATCTTGGTCTATAAATACTACGATGGATTCTTGCTGCTGTAAGTAATGACAAAAATACTGCAGTACTGGATCACAAGACCGGCCATATAAAACGATAGCCACCTATGACGACAATAGATTGTCGATATGAAAGGAAAAAGTGGTCTGTGATAAAATACCATCATCTTTCCCTTCTTTGCCTTCCTTACCATCTTTTCCTCCCGTTTTACAACCTGAGTCGATAATGTAGGACGCCATAAGCGACTCGATACCATATGATGCTTGCATATTACTATTCTCCTTTAACGATAGTGGCGCCGGTAACAGAGCCGACGATATGGACTTGTGGGCCTACCTTGATAGTGCCTCCTGAGGGTATGACATGAATATCTCCTTGTATCTGACTATTGCCGCTAATCCACAGCACAGCGGGCTCTTTACTGTTGCGATGTATATTGATGTGCTGAGCACGCACATTATCGAGCGTTGCTTGATTAGTATAGATATCTATCGGGCCCCGAAACGTGGTGTCTCGAGCAATTACCCCCCCTTCAATCTGACAACATTTATCGATAGTACACTGGGTAAAAGCGGCGGCGCCTTGCACATGGACCGTAGAGAAATGAGACGTGCTTGCATCCAAATGCCCACTTACCTCCACTCCATGTACCACCGTGGTATCTTGCAATACCACTTGGCCAGCAGCATGTATTTTATCCACTTCCCCCCTGCCACAAGTTAAGCTGCCATAGTGCTGTACACAGGTAGCCTGTGATGCGCTTACGAGCATTAGTCCACAAAGGACTTTCACGGATTTTTGCATAGACACACTCCTTGATATGACTAGGCATATAGTAGGAGTTTTCGCTAAAGACACAATACCGGAATTGGCAAGCAAGATTATGCCGATACGTAGAATCGAACTACGGACCTACTGATTACGAATCAGTTGCTCTACCAACTGAGCTATATCGGCATAACATGAGGTTAACAAAGCATAATAGAAAAGTAAATATAGGCGTTTATTTAAGTCCATGCGAAGTATCATTATGTCTACATTTACCCGTATTGCTTATTATCCTGCATCCTCATCATAATATCCCATGCCATACTTAGCCCCCTACAGACAAAGCGGATTTAGCTTGATTGAGATTATGATCGTGATCGCTATTATTGCGGTCTTGGTAGCGGCTGCTTTACCCTCTTATCAAAAGTACACAAAGCGCGCGCATTACCTAGAGGTGATTCATGCCGCCGCCCCGCTTAAACTTGCGGTAACTGAATGCTACACGATAGAAAACAGCCTAAGACCCTGCCAATCAGGGCACTATAGTATTCCACGAGCAGCAGGACCATTTACCAACACCCTCATACAATCCACCCGCGTGCTATCTGGCGGCGTCATTCATATAATCCCTAATGCTACATTCGGTATTCAATCTACCGAAGATTATTTACTGACCCCTTCTGAGTCTCCGCTGGGATTGCAGTGGCGTGCTAGTGGAGGTGGGGTAACGGCAGGGTATACCCACTAATGCGTTTTCAGTCAGCACAAGAAGCGTTAACACAGGCGCAACATCAGCCTGCCCATCGAGCCGCCTCTATCATCTTGGAAGAGGCATTTCGGCTTCGCGCTTCAGATATCCACTTTTGTCCACAAAATACGCACACCATATGGCTACGCTACCGAATAGATGGGCATATGGTGAATATGACATCCTTGCAAAACAACCTCTATCAGCCCATTTTGGTACATATAAAAGTGATGGCCAACTTAGATATCACCACAACGCACCTACCACAAGATGGCCGATTTACCATAACCACCAACAACACCACCCATTGCCGTATCAACTTATGTCCGACCATTTTTGGTCAACGTGCGGTTATTCGTATGATTGCGGACAATCCACACATCAAGCTACCACAACTAGGATTGTCGCCTGCCCAGATAGCGACCATACACACCGCACTGATGAAAAAACAAGGCATGATTTTAACGGTAGGGCCAACGGGAAGTGGTAAAACGGTTACTCTCTATAGCCTACTTCGCTATCTCAGTGACCAATCTTATACGGTCCTTACCGCCTGCGACCCTGTAGAAATTTATCAAGACGATATCAGTCAAACGAATATAGCCCCGCACTTGGGACTAGATTACCCCACCTTAATCAAAACCTTCTTACGTCAAGACCCAGATGCGCTTATGCTTGGAGAAATCCGCGATGCCATGACCTTAGAGGCCGCCATTCAAGCCGCTACGACTGGTCATGTGGTTCTCTCTAGCATGCATAGCGCCTCGACCTATAGTACCTGGTCTCGCATACGCCATCTAGGCAGCGAGCCAAGCACTATCGCCAACTGGCTCAACCTGGTTATTGCACAACGATTACTAAGAAGAATTTGTCCCTTTTGCCACAAAAAAATAGCCACTTGCCCGCACTGCATGGATGGATACCGTGGGGTTGTCGCGGTTTTTGCATTACGTACTGGCTACGAAATCGCAGAAACTGCCGATAACCAACACACCGATTATCAGGCATTTCAGCAACAAGCTAACGCTTATATTGCGCAAGGTATAACCGATGCTGAGGAGGCTCAGCGTGTCTTGGGTAAATAAATCAACGCCGTGGTGGTTTAATATCAGTCAATATATGGGATGGCAAGCTCGCTGGCTTGGCACCCATAATCGCCAATTATTAAGCGGCATTTGTGCTAAAAAATCATTTATTAAATGCTATACAGGGGTTTTGGAGCAAAAAATAGAGCAAATCACCTTTGTGCCAGATAATAAATTATTCCGCATCTGGTATGGCATTACGCAACATCAAGCGCTTGGGGACTACTTTTTCACGCATTTACCCGCTCTTTTGCAAACCAACCCCTGCATAGTAACGGCAATTAAACAGATAATCAGTACCCAGACACAACCAGAATTTTGTGCCGTCCTCATGCAATTAATGCAAGCTATCACCACAGGTAAAACCTTAAGCCAAGCGATAGAAACACACCCTGATTACTTCACCGCATTGGATATTCACTGTGTCCGATTAGGTGAAGCGCATGGTGATATCATGCCGGTATTAGCCACTATTGTTCGACATCGCACTATACAACGCCACCTACAACGCACCATTAGCAATAGCTGTCGATATCCACTATTCTTATTGGGATTTGCCCTCCTGACCATGGGCTTTTTTTTAGTACAGATTATCCCGCAATTCTCACAAGTACTAAGCCAAGTTGGCATAAGTATCCCGCCACACACGCAGCACCTTATAGCGGTTGCCCAATGGCTATCTGCACATCAGGTCATGATCGCCTGCTCTCTTGGGGCAGGTATATTTGCCTATTACCTGCTACCCTACACCCAGTCTCACCATAAGTATCACGCTCTCTATAATTGGATGCCACCAGCACTTAAACAGCTAGAATGGCAGTTTCGTTTTTGCCATACCCTTGCCATGCTAATCAAGAGCCATATGGAGCTTACCCAGAGCATTCGTTGCCTGATTACCCTTTGTCACCATACACAAGAAAAACAACAACTGACTATGTTGTGCGCAGCCATTCATCATGGCATGGGGTTTAGTGCTGCTTGCAGCCATACAAACATCCTACCTACTGCTTTGATTCAGCAACTTGCCGTTGCTGAACGTAGTCACACACTTGCCTTAACCTTGCACTCTATCGCCACACAAGTTGAGCAACAAGGTAAAGCGCAGCTTGGGCGATATACCGATCTATTAGCACCAGGTATTATGCTTGCCGTTGGTATCTTGATTGGCTGCATGCTTTACTGCCTCTATTTACCCATGCTAGAAGCACCATTATCATTATAAGATTGACGCCCTATAAATAGTTGCATACCATATCAAAGAAATGGAGAGAATACATATGCCATATATGGTTGGCCTTACCGGCAGTATCGGCGCGGGAAAATCCACCGCCAGTTCCTATTTACAAAAACGCGGTGCAACCGTTATTGATGCAGACGTGATAGCACGTGAATTAACCGCGCCCCATAGCTTAGTAGAAAAAACGATTATCGAATACTTTGGCGATTCTATCATCACATCCGATGGACAACTGAACCGACCCGCATTACGTGCGCGTATTTTTCAAGATGCCACCGCTAAGCAGTGGCTAGAATCCTATTTACACCCACAAATCACTCAACAAATCTATACCTTACAAAATCAAGTCCAAACGCCTTATGCGGTTATTGTACTACCGATTATTCAAGCCGATAGTAAAAGTCGCTTTCAGCTCGATACTCTCTATGCGATCCAGTGCCCGGTATCTACCCAATTAGATCGCGTACAAACACGCGACCATATTACTCCTGACACGGCCCAAGCGATCCTTGACCAACAACCGCAGCATCCTACATGGATAGACCATATAATAGATAATAGTGGTTCAAAAAGTGCGCTAGAAGCACAGCTGAGCATACTGCATATGCAATTTTTACAAGCGAGAAATGCGTAATCAATACTTGTGCTAAGAATAAACGGTATGGTAAGCTGATATTTCTTTTACTAATAACGATATGTACCATGTCTAATGTCATACCCATTTCAGAAAAAATAGAACAGTCGCTGACTAACCAAACCACCATTACCTTTGAGCATCCGCTGAATGAAACCATCCGTCTATGCCTGCTACTAGAACAACTTTTTCAGCAAGCACAAGCGGATATACAACTGGTTAATACAACTACGCAAGCCAATCATGCTATGGATACATTAATCAAGATCATGCATGTAGTGGACAGACCCGATTTGAAGGGAAAACTAAGCAAATGTCTATCGCAACAAGCAATAGCCCTATCACAACTAGAAAACAATCCCAATGTTGATCAAGAAAAGCTGGGGAAATTATTACAAGAAATGGACCAAATTGCGGATCAACTGCATGCCCAGCATAATAAATTTGGCACGCTACTGAAAGATAATCCGATACTCAAGGTTATCGCTCAGTATGCCAGTTCTCCAGGTGGCGTCGCTTACTTTAACACCCCACTGTATCTTCTGTGGTTACAAAAACCGCATAAAGAGAAACAACAAAGCTTACAAACATGGCTCGGCACTTTTTCCTTAATTCACCGCACGATTGATATTTTGTTACGCATTATCCGCAGCAATCAGATGATGCAACAGCATGAAGCACAAAAGCATTTCTTTCAAACGAACCTTGCCACGTCGCCAGTTACGCAACTTATTCGTGTACAGCTACCCATTAATGCGAATGTCTGGCCAGAAATTAGTGTTGGCAGACACCGCTTAGCGATTTACTTCAAACCAGGAGAATCCAACAATAGCGAAGTAGATGCCGCCTTAATATTCAGCTTAGCTTGCTGCTTCTAAGGCATCGTGATGGCTACCGTATATGCTTGTCCAATCTGTCAGAAAGCCACGTGCTTAGCCACCACCAATCCTTTTCGTCCCTTTTGTGGGCAACGATGCCAAAATCGAGACTTAGGTGCATGGGCAGCAGAACAGTATAATGTACCCGATACAGAAATAACCCTTCCCCTTGACGCGGGAAACGACTACACTGAGTTAGACAAGGAGTAACTATATGACCAATCAAAGCCTACTTTCACGCTTAATTTACAGCATTATCATTATGATCATTTATACGTTTCTTAAACCCCTGATCATTATCGTGGCAATACTGCAATATCTACACTTGGCTGTGAAAAAAACGACGCACCCACTGCTACTGTCATTTGGACATAGCTTAGCGCAATATACTTATGAAATTATTGCCTATGTGACCGTAAACTCAGAACAAGTGCCTTTTCCTTTTGCACCGTGGCCTAAGTAATAGGCTACACCACTAAACAGTTTTCTGGATGTGTCACATATTGTTGGCAGATTGGGTACTGCTTACCATGTTCGAGGAAATGCTGGATCGCACTATCTAAACTGATAGCTCCGGCCAAATTGGCCCGATATAAAAACACCCAGCTTTCATAACCAATGGTAATAGGTGAGATGGCGACCGTATATCGACGATATCTGGATGATCTTGACGGTAATCATCCATGAGCGTTTTACCTACCGCAATATGTTCTATCTCATCCTGCCGAGCAAATGCAGCAAACATATCATCAAAAAGGTGATATTCTTTTGCAAGACCACCTGCCATGGTGATAGCTTTTAAAGCCGTTTCATGCCCCTCCAAAAAACCGATATAATGCAAATGCAAATCATATGCAGAGTGGACTACTTTACTAGAATTCGTGCTAATAATAATAATAGTCGAGGTGATAATCGATAGGATAATTGTTACCATCACCACAGAAAAAAACATCCATAAACTAAAGATAACACGCCCAGCGTGAGTTACCGGCGCATATAGCAAATCCCGTAAGAAACAGGCAGCCACTTCAAAAAATAAGATAGAAGCACGCTCTAAATAGGATTTATCAAGTAACTCTGCATTACGCTCCCCTTCCACAACCAACATAATCAACCAACAAATAATGGCCATGATTCCACTAAATATGAGCGTAGTCTGCAATAGGTCCGTCCAAGCTAATTGAACTATATTTTCCAAACTCAATTGTGGCTGCGGAGAAGCAATTGTAATTTCATCTACAAAAAATGGCGCACTTTCTACAATACCCAAGGGGGTATATAGATTACTATGCACAAAATCTCCAACCAACGCATCAACAGTTTGATTGGATAACGCCTCTAGCGCTAACTGGTGATCATGGAAAGGCACCCACTGCAGCAATACAGGCAGTGATGCGGTTGCTTCACGAAAAACATCTACCGCCAAGCCATGCGGCACTTCGTCCTTGGTATAGGCCACTGGTGGCAAATACGCTAAATAACCAACGGATATAGTTTGTGGCAAGCTCGCTGCCAATATAGCACTAGATAAACTTATTATAATAAGGCCTTTTATCAGATCACGAATATATTTCACCATCAATACTTTTCCCTACATAACTAAACAATGCTCAGGATGGCTAACATACATAGCGCAAATACCATATATACGGCCACCATCTATTACATCTAATAAAGCGGCTTTCATAGCAGGATATAGTGATAAGTCTTGCTGTGCCAACAATACCCAGCCTTCGTAGGCAATAGGTATAGAAGAAATCATGAGCTGCTCTTTTACTTCTGGATATGCTAGCAAGTAGTCTACCAGCATAGTCTTGCTAACTACACCATAAGGAATAGAGTGGTTAATAGCTACCGCCTCTACTACCCCACCAATATCGTCTATTGGTTGTGAGCGACCACCTGCCAATAAAATGGCTTCCGCAGTACTATGATGGCCGGCTAAATACCCTACATTTTGCTGATATAATACTTGTGGCTTAGTAATATGTGCTTGTGAACCGGTATGTAAGACTATAATAGTTGACGTCATAATGGACGTGACGACCGTAATCAATATAATAGATAAAAACATCCATAGACTCATTAACACCCGACCAATATTCGTTACAGGGCGATAGAGTAAATCTCTCAAGAAGCAAGCCCATATTTCGAAAAAGGTATAACTCAATTTCTCTGCAAGCCCCATTTCTTTTAACTCAGGGTGTTTAGATCCCTCGAACACACATAGCAATACCCAAAATATCAAACCGGCAAATAAACTAAACAACAAGGTATTTTGTAATAAATCATTCCAGATCATATTCAGCACATCGGCAAAAGACAAAGTTCCTTTAGGCGCAATGATAATATCGGTATCAATGAAATAGACAGGGGTTTCTGTTATGCCCGCTTGGGCATGATGCTGATCATGGACAAAGGCACCAACTAGCACATCAATGTGTTTATTGGATAAGGCAGTAGTGGCTTCTTCATGACTATGATAGGGAACCCAACGTGTAGTAATCCTTAGTTTTTCCTGCGTTGCTTTGAATAAATCTACTGCAATTCCTCTCGGCTCACCAGACAACGTGTATGATGCCGGAGAATCATACTCCATATACCCTACTGTCAGAACCTTGCTGTCGACTGTTTCAGCGAATACATTCCACGGTATGAGATATAACATACCAAGGATTAATAATACAAAAAAATTTTTTCTTACCATGTGGGTGCACACTCCATATGCATAATATCCTGCCTACATTATGCTAGTTTTCCATGACAATGCTTATACTTATTGCCGGAGCCACAAGGACAAGGATCATTCCGACGAATATTCTCTGGCTCAGCGGTGGCCTCTTTTGGCACCAACTCAACTAGATGTAGTTTCTTAATGGTTTCAAACTTAATATTATCTAGCATCGTCGTAAAGATTTCAAACGACTCGCGCTTGTATTCTTGTAGTGGATTGCGCTGCGCATAACCACGTAAATGAATACCATGACGGAGATGATCCATCGTTGCCAGATGTTCTTTCCACAGCATATCTATGACTTGTAGCATGAGGGTTTTTTCCACTTCCTGCATCACTTCAATACCAACTTTGTCTATCTTGACTTGATACTGCTCAAGCAATACTGACAAGACTTGATCAGCTAGCAAGCGTGTACTGTTGTATGTATCAGATTCTAACCACACTTCTATAGGCAAAGTAACGCCAAACTCATCTTGAAATACGGTTTTCATTGCTTCCACATCCCATGATTCGACCATGCTTTCCTGGGGTGCATACTCAGCCACGGTGCGATAGACTACGGTCTCACGCATATCCTGGATTACCTCCGCAATGCTAGCTAAGTCTAAAAGCTCATTACGCTGCGTAAAAATAACCGTACGTTGATCGTTAGCAATATTATCAAACTCAACTAATTGCTTTCGGGCATCGTAGTTGTGGCCCTCAACTTTTTTCTGTGCATTTTCAATTGCGCGGTTGAGCATAGGAGCAGAAATCGTGTCATCGGGCTGCATACCCATTTTTTTCATGAAATCTTGTACTTTATCC
>Ga0181604_10005269_pt1 | contig 10304 bp, 20 predicted proteins | sample 041ome_12_FD_148663 | JGI IMG/M metagenome (GOLD analysis project Ga0181604, IMG submission 148663) | Coastal salt marsh microbial communities from the Groves Creek Marsh, Skidaway Island, Georgia - 041410US metaG (spades assembly) | ecosystem: Environmental > Aquatic > Marine > Intertidal zone...
AGCCGTTCCTCATGCCGATCGAGGACGTCTTCACCATCACCGGTCGTGGAACCGTTGTGACCGGCCGCGCCGAGCGTGGAACCCTGCAGATCAACTCTGACGTTGAGATCGTGGGTATTCGCCCGACCCAGAAGACCACCGTGACGGGTATCGAGATGTTCCACAAGCAGCTCGACGAAGCATGGGCTGGCGAGAACTGTGGTCTGCTTCTTCGCGGTACCAAGCGTGAAGACGTAGAGCGTGGACAGGTCGTCGTGGCACCGGGTTCGGTGACCCCGCACACCGAGTTCGAGGGCACCGCGTACATCCTCTCCAAGGACGAGGGTGGACGTCACAACCCCTTCTACACGAACTACCGTCCGCAGTTCTACTTCCGTACCACTGACGTGACCGGCGTTATCTCGCTGCCCGAGGGCACCGAGATGGTCATGCCCGGTGACACCACCGACATGAAGGTGGAGCTGATTCAGCCCATCGCTATGGAGGAGGGTCTGTCCTTCGCTATTCGTGAAGGTGGACGCACCGTCGGTGCTGGAACGGTGACCAAGATCATCGAGTAGTTTCCACGACACAGCGAAGGGCCCGGGGAAACCCGGGCCCTTTCTGTTTGCTCCGGCACTAGGCTCTGAGGGTGGAGATTAACTGGCTGGCCATCTTGGTCGCGACCATCATCGGTGCAATCGCCGGCAGTCTGTGGTTTGGCCCGAAAACCTTTTTCCCTCTGTGGTGGAAATACATGGGCAAGTTGCCCGAGGAACAACCCGGTGGCGCCAACATGGGGATGGTCTTTGGACTCACCTTCGCGGCGATTGCCGTTCAAGCCACCGTCTTGGAAGTGGTGTTACAAGCGATTGGTCAGCCCACCTGGTGGGTGGGACTTGCCACCGGAGCACTTTTGGGTCTGATTGGTGCGGCCGCGAGCCTCACCCACAAACTCTTTGGCAGTCTGAGCCTTCGCGCCTGGGTTCTCGAGGCCGGATCGGACATCGTCGGGCTTGCGCTCATCGGGCTCGTTCTGGGCCTGTTTGGTTAGGAAAAAACAGGTCAAAAAAGCGACACGCCCGGGTTGCAGGAAATGCACGGGTGTGGCAGAGTTATCGAGGTTCAAATCGCGCTGCATTGATGTGGCGCTCACTGCCAGGCAGTGCATAGAAGGCGCAATAGCGACCTGTCTAGGCCGCGGGTAGAGAACACACAGTCACTTCGATCCCCCGCTTGAGTGTGGGTGGGATATGAGGTGGTCCAGGCGCGTGCCTGGGCTCGTTGACAGGAAAACAGTGATGTCAATCGGGTTGCCAACGGCAGCTCGGTGAACAACCGGGAATGAGAGTTCCTGGTGCGTAAAGGAAAGAGACAACTATGGCGGGACAAAAAATCCGCATTCGACTGAAGTCGTACGACCACGCAGGTCTCGACGTTTCAGCGCGCAAGATTGTCGACACGGTGACCCGCGCAGGCGCCACCGTGGTGGGACCCGTGCCGCTGCCGACGGAAAAGAACGTCGTGGCAGTGATTCGCTCCCCGCACAAGTACAAGGACTCTCGTGAGCACTTCGAGAAGCGCACCCACAAGCGTCTGATTGACATCATTGACCCCACTCCGAAGGCTGTTGATTCGCTGATGCGTCTCGACCTGCCCGCGGACGTCAACATCGAGATCAAGCTCTAAGGACGACCATGTCAACAATCACTGCCACGAAAGGTGTGCTGGGCAAGAAGCTCGGCATGACCCAGGTCTGGGATTCGAACAACCGCGTCGTCCCAGTCACTGTTATTGAGGTGAGCCCGAACGTGGTCACCCAAATTCGCACCCAGGACAACGACGGCTACGACGCGATTCAGATCGCCGCCGGTGCTATCGACCCCCGCAAGGTCACCAAGCCCCTCAAAGGTCACTTTGAAAAGGCCGGCGTGACCCCCCGCCGTCACCTCACCGAGGTGCGCACCCCCGACGCGTCGGAGTACGCCGTCGGTCAGGAACTCACCGTGGAGGCTTTCGAGCCCGGCCAGATGGTCGACGTGGTGGGAACCAGCAAGGGTAAGGGCACGGCCGGTGTGATGAAGTTGCACAACTTCAAGGGTGTATCCGCCTCACACGGTGCTCACCGCAACCACCGCAAGCCCGGTTCGATTGGCGCCTCGGCGACCCCCTCACGCGTGTTCAAGGGCATGCGTATGGCCGGTCGTATGGGCCACAACCGCGTCACCGTGATGAACCTCCAGGTCGAGAAAATCGACGCCGAGCGCAACCTCTTGTTGATCAAGGGTGCTGTTCCCGGTCCGAAGAACTCGCTGGTGTTTGTCCGTAACGCCCGGAAGGGAGCGTAACCGCCATGGCTACCGCTATTGACGTTGTCGACGCGAAGGGCAAGAAGGCCGGTTCGGTCACCCTTCCCGCGGAAATTTTTGACGTCCAGACCAACATCCCCCTGCTCCACCAGGTCGTTGTCGCCCAGCTCGCCGCTGGCCGCCAAGGAACCCACAAGGTGAAGCACCGCGGTGAAGTGTCCGGTTCTGGTCGCAAGCCGTTCAAGCAGAAGGGAACCGGTCGTAGCCGTCAGGGTTCGATCCGCGCCCCCGAACACCGCGGCGGTGGCGTGGTCCACGGACCTACCCCCCGCAGCTACGCCCAGCGCACCCCTAAGAAGATGATCCGTCAGGCTCTTCTGGGTGCCCTCTCCGACCGCGCACGCGGTGAGCGTTTGCACATCGTGTCCTCGCTGGGTCTGGGAGACGTGCCGTCGACCAAGACTGCGGCCGCGTTCCTTCAGCAGACTGCTCCCGGCCGCAACGTGCTGGTGGTCATCAGCCGTAGTGACGAGGTCGGTCAGAAGAGCGTGCGCAACATTCCTGGAGTGCACGCCATCCACCCCGACCAGCTCAACGCCTACGACGTGTTGAACTCCGACGACATCATCTTCACTCAGGGCGCTTACGACGAGTTCGTCGCTCAGGGTGACAACGGGAAGGACGCGAAGTAATGAGCGTTGACCAGCTGTCGCAGAACAAAGACCCGCGGGACGTCATCATTCGCCCCATCGTCAGTGAGAAGAGCTACACCCTCATTGACCAGGGCAAGTACACCTTCGAGGTGGACCCACGCGCGAACAAGACCGAAATCAAGCTCGCCATCGAGAAGATCTTCGACGTCACCGTCTCGAGCGTGAACACCATCAACCGCCAGGGCAAGACCCGCCGCACTCGTTTCGGCATGGGTAAGCGCAAGGACACCAAGCGCGCCATCGTCACGCTCTCCAGCGGTTCCATCGACATCTTCACGGCAGTCGGCTAAGGAGACACAGAACAATGGCTATTCGTAAATACAAGCCGACGACCCCCGGTCGTCGTGGCTCCTCCGTCGCAGACTTCCAAGAAGTCACCCGCTCGACGCCCGAGAAGTCGCTGGTTCGCCCGCTGCCGAAGACCGGTGGTCGCAACAACCAGGGCCGCATCACCACCCGTCACATCGGTGGTGGCCACAAGCGTCAGTACCGCGTGATCGACTTCCGTCGTAACGACAAGGATGGCGTGAACGCCAAGGTCGCTCACATCGAGTACGACCCGAACCGTACCGCGCGTATCGCTCTGCTCCACTTCGTGGATGGCACCAAGCGCTACATCATCGCTCCGGACAAGCTCAAGCAGGGCGACATCGTCGAGTCGGGTCCCTCCGCCGACATCAAGCCCGGCAACAACTTGCCGCTGCGTAACATCCCCGTCGGTACCGTGATCCACGCGATTGAGCTTCGCCCCGGTGGCGGCGCCAAGATGGCCCGCTCTGCCGGAGCATCGGTGCGTTTGGTCGCGAAAGACGGCCCCTACGCGCAGCTTCGTCTGCCGTCGGGTGAAATCCGCAACGTCGACGTGCGCTGCCGTGCCACCGTCGGTGAGGTCGGAAACGCCGAACAGTCCAACATCAACTGGGGTAAGGCCGGCCGTAAGCGCTGGAAGGGTGTTCGCCCGACCGTCCGCGGTGTCGTGATGAACCCGGTTGACCACCCGCACGGTGGTGGTGAGGGTAAGACCTCGGGTGGTCGTCACCCGGTCAGCCCTTGGGGCCAGAAAGAGGGTCGTACCCGTAAGCCCAACCGCCCATCCGACAAACTCATTGTCCGTCGCCGCACGACCGGCAAGAAGCGCTAGGAGTCAGGTTCCATGCCACGCAGCCTTAAGAAGGGCCCCTTCGTTGACGAACACCTCATGTCGAAGGTGTCGCGCCAGAACGAGGCCAACACGAAGAACGTGATCAAGACCTGGTCGCGCCGCTCAATGATCGTCCCGGCCATGCTCGGACACACCATTGCGGTTCACGACGGGCGCAAGCACATCCCGGTGTTCATCACCGAAACCATGGTGGGTCACAAGCTCGGCGAATTCGCGCCGACTCGTACCTTCCGCGGTCACGAAAAAGACGACAAGAAGGGTCGCCGCCGCTAGGCGCGCGAGCGAAGGAGAAGCGAGATGGTTGAATCTATCGCTCGGGTGAAGAACATCCGTGTGACGCCTCAGAAGGCGCGCCGTGTTGTCGACCTCATTCGTGGACGCCAGGCCACTGAAGTTGTCGCCATTTTGAAGCACCAGCCCCAGGCTGTCAGCGAGCCTCTGGCGAAGATCGTGTCGTCGGCTATTGCCAACGCACAGGTCATCGCTGACCGCGACGGCACCGTGGTGAACGAGGACGATTTGGTAATCACGAAGGCGTATGTGGATGAGGGCCTCACCCTCAAGCGCTTCCGCCCCCGTGCTCAGGGTCGTGCGTTCCGCATCAACAAGCGCACCAGCCACATCACTGTTGTGGTGGCCACCCCTGAACAAGCTTCGGCAGCGGCTAAGGCCCCTGCGAAAGAGAAGGTGAGCAGGTAATGGGTCAGAAAGTCCACCCCTACGGGTTCCGTCTGGGAATCACCACCGACCACGTGTCGCGCTGGTTCTCCGACTCGACCACCAAGGGTCAGCGTTACCGTGACTATGTCACCGAAGACGTCAAGATTCGCGAATTCCTCAAGAAGGAACTCGACCGTGCTGGTATTGCACGGATCGAAATCGAGCGCACCCGCGACCGCGTCCGCGTCGACATCCACTCGGCTCGCCCCGGAATCGTCATCGGCCGCCGCGGTGCGGAAGCCGAGCGTATTCGCGCCGACTTGGAGAAGCTCACCGGTAAGCAGATTCAGCTGAACATCCTCGAGGTGAAGAACCCCGAGGCCGAAGCACAGTTGGTTGCCCAGGGCATCGCCGAACAGCTCAGTGCTCGTGTGGCGTTCCGCCGCGCGATGCGTAAGGGCCTCCAGGGCGCTCAGCGCGCTGGCGCCAAGGGTGTTCGAATCCAGGTATCGGGTCGTCTCGGTGGCGCGGAAATGTCGCGTTCCGAGTTCTACCGCGAAGGCCGTGTGCCCCTGCACACCCTCCGCGCCAACATTGACTACGGGTTCTACGAGGCCCGGACCACCTTCGGCCGTATCGGTGTGAAGGTGTGGATCTACAAGGGTGACCTCACCAACAAGGAGCTCGCACGCGAGCAGGCGCAGCAGCGCTCGCAGCGTCCCGAGCGTGGTGGCGCCCGACGTGGTCCGGCCCGTCAAGCTGAGCCGGTCGCCGCTGCGGCCCCGGGGAGTGAGGGATAGATATGCTGATTCCACGCAAAGTTAAGTACCGCAAGCAGCACCACCCCAAGCGCAGTGGTCACGCCACTGGTGGCACCACGGTGACCTTCGGTGAGTTTGGTATCCAGGCGATTACCCCCGCCTACGTGACCAACCGCCAGATTGAGGCTGCTCGTATCGCAATGACTCGTCACATCAAGCGTGGTGGAAAGGTGTGGATCAACATCTACCCCGACCGCCCGTTGACCAAGAAGCCCGCCGAAGTACGTATGGGTAGCGGTAAGGGATCCCCCGAGTGGTGGGTCGCGAACGTCAAGCCAGGCCGCGTGCTCTTTGAGGTCGCGGGTGTTAACGAAGAGTTGGCTCGGGAAGCGCTCACCCGCGCCATCCACAAGCTGCCTCTGAAGGCTCGCATCATCACCCGGGAGGAGGGCGCCTAATGGCTGTTGGATCGAAAGAGCTCCGACCCGAAGAGCTCGACACATTTGAGGACCAGCGTCTGCTCGATGAGCTGAAGCGCCAGAAGGAAGAGCTATTCAACCTTCGCTTCCAGGACGCGACCGGTCAGTTGGACAACCACGGCCGCCTTCGCGCCGTCCGCCGCGACATCGCCCGTATTTACACGGTGATTCGCGAGCGTGAGCTCGGCATCCGTGCCACCCCGGCACCGCTGGAAGCTCCGGCAAAGAAGAAGGCAGCGAAGAAAGCCACGGCTGAGGCTGAAGCCCCGGCCAGCGAGGAGACGAAGTAATGGCGACTGAGACGAAAGCGAAGAAGGCCGCTGCCGCTGAGGCAGTGACCCGCGGATACCGCAAGGTCCGTCGCGGATACGTCACCAGCGACAAGATGGACAAGACCATCGTTGTCGAGGTCGAAGACCGGGTGAAGCACCCGCTCTACGGCAAGGTTGTGCGTCAATCCTCGAAGGTGAAAGCACACGATGAGACCAACCAGGCCGGTATCGGTGACCTCGTGGTCATCGCAGAAACCCGCCCGCTGTCAGCGTCCAAGCGCTGGCGTTTGGTCGAAATCGTCGAGAAGGCCAAGTAGGGCCAGGAACAAAAGGGACTAGGACATGATTCAGCAGGAATCCCGACTCAAGGTGGCCGACAACACCGGCGCCAAAGAGTTGCTCACCATTCGCGTGGTCGGCGGCTCGGGTCGTCGTTACGCCGGTCTCGGCGACGTGATTGTGGCAACCGTGAAAGACGCGATCCCCGGCGGCAACGTCAAAAAGGGTGAGGTCGTCAAGGCTGTTGTCGTTCGTACGGTGAAGAAGACCCGTCGTGCTGATGGCTCGTACATCAAGTTCGACGAGAACGCTGCCGTGTTGATTAAGAACCAAGAGGGTGAGCCTCGTGGCACCCGCATCTTCGGCCCGGTGGGTCGTGAGTTGCGTGACAAGCGCTACATGAAGATCATCTCCCTCGCTCCGGAGGTGTTGTAGTCATGGCAAAAATCAAGAAGGGCGACCTCGTCCAGGTCATCAGTGGCAAGAGCCAGGCGCGCGGTGGAGACCGCGGCAAGCAGGGCAAGGTCATTGAGGTGCTCTCCGAGAAGGACCGTGTAATCGTCGAAGGCATCAACTTCGTCACCAAGCACATCCGTGTCGGTCAGAGCTCCCGTGGTGCCAAGACTGGTGGCATCGAGACTCACGAAGCCCCCATCCACATTTCCAACGTTGCCTTGGTGGACCCCAAGTCGAAGAAGCCGACCCGTGTGGGCTTCCGCGAAGAGGTCGCTGAGAAGGGCGGCGTGAAGAAGACCGTTCGAGTTCGCTACGCGAAGAAGTCAGGTGAAAAGCTCTAATGACTGCGACAACTGACGTGAAGTCGGTGGCCCCGCGGCTGAAGCTGCGCTACCGCAACGAAATCAAGAAGGCTCTCACCGAAGAATTCGGTTACGCCAACCCGCACCAGGTTCCCGGCATCACCAAGGTGGTCGTGAACACCGGTGTCGGTGAGGCAGCTCGTGACTCAAAGGTGATCGAGGGCGCTGTGCGCGACCTCACCGCCATCACCGGCCAGAAGCCCGTGGTGACCAAGGCCCGCAAGTCCATCGCGCAGTTCAAACTGCGTGAGGGCATGCCGATTGGTGCCCACGTCACCCTCCGTGGTGACCGCGCCTGGGAATTCCTCGACCGCCTGATCAACCTGGCACTGCCTCGTATTAGAGACTTCCGTGGACTCTCCGACCGTCATTTCGATGGCAACGGAAACTACACCTTCGGTCTCAACGAGCAGACGATGTTCCACGAGATCAACCCGGACGAAATCGACCGAGTTCGTGGTTTCGATATCACCATCGTGACCACCGCAAAGACTGACGACGAAGGCCGTGCGCTGCTGAAGCACCTGGGCTTCCCGTTTGTGACCAACAACCCACAGGCCTAACGGCCCCAACTCGGAAAGGTCGGCCCCGGCGTACCGGGAGTCGAAACCGCCGAAGACAGGAAACACCCCACCATGACGATGACTGATCCCGTCGCCGACATGTTGACTCGTTTGCGCAACGCCAACCAGGCGCAGCACGACCAGGTCAGCATGCCCGGCAGCAAGCTCAAGGAGCACATCGCGGAAATCCTCCAGCGCGAGGGTTACATCCAGGGTTTTGACGTGAAAGACGAGAAGGTCGGAAAGACCCTCACTCTCTCGCTCAAATACGGCCCGAACCGCGAGACCTCCATCGTGGGCATCAAGCGCGTATCCAAGCCGGGTCTGCGCGTCTACGCTAAGTCGACCGAGCTCCCCGCCGTTCACGGTGGCCTCGGTATCGCGATTCTGTCAACCTCCTCCGGTCTGTTGACTGACCGCGAGGCCAACGAGAAGGGCGTGGGTGGGGAAGTCCTCGCCTACGTATGGTGATCTGACATGTCACGTATTGGACGTATGCCCATTGACATTCCTGCCGGTGTGACGATTACCGTCGAGGGCCAGGATGTCACCGTCAAGGGCCCCAAGGGTGAGCTCTCGCTCACTGTGGCAAGCCCCATTGAAGCCAAGGTTGAAGAAAACCAGGTGATCGTGACCCGCCCGGACGACGAGCGCGCCTCGCGTTCGCTGCACGGTCTGACCCGGACACTCATCAACAACAACATCATCGGTGTGACCCAGGGCTATGAAAAGAAGCTCCAAGTGGTCGGAACCGGATACCGCGTGAACGCGAAGGGTCAGGCGCTCGAATTTGCGCTGGGCTACTCGCACTCCATTACCGTGGAGCCCCCACAGGGAATCACCTTCTCTGTGGAAGGCAACGACAAGGTGATCGTGAGCGGTATCGACAAGCAGGCCGTCGGTGAGGTGGCCGCCAACATTCGCAAGCTGCGCAAGCCCGAGCCCTACAAGGGCAAGGGTGTTCGCTACGAAGGTGAGCGCGTGCGTCGCAAGGCCGGAAAGGCTGGTAAGTAACCATGGCTTCTGGAATCTCAAAGCAGGCTCAGAAGGCCCGCCGTCATCACCGTCTTCGCAAGAAGGTCGTGGGCACCGCGGAGCGTCCCCGTCTCGTGGTGACCCGTTCGGCACGACACGTCTTCGTCCAGGTGGTCAACGACGCCAACGGTCACACCGTGGCCTCCGCGTCGACCATGGAAGCGGACTTGCGTTCCTTCGACGGCGACAAGACCGCCAAGGCTCGGAAGATCGGCGAATTGGTCGCCGAGCGTGCCAAGAAAGCTGGAGTGTCCGCTGTGGTGTTTGACCGCGGTGGTAACCGTTACGCCGGTCGTGTTGCCGCGATCGCTGAAGGCGCCCGGGAAGGCGGTTTGGAACTGTGAGCGACGAACAGAAAGTAGAAACGGTGAGCGAAACCGCCGAAACCGTAGTCGACCAGGCTACCGAGCAAGCTGACCAGCAGCGTGAAGCCCGCCGTGGCTCCCGCGAGCGTCGTCCCGACGTTCAGCGTGGTTCTCGCGACCAAGGCGACAAGAACCAGTTCTTGGAGCGCGTGGTCACCATCAACCGTGTCGCCAAGGTGGTCAAGGGTGGACGTCGCTTCGCCTTCACCGCCCTGGTGGTTGTCGGCGATGGAAACGGCATGGTTGGTGTGGGATACGGCAAGGCCCGCGAGGTGCCCTTGGCGATCTCGAAGGGTGTGGAGGATGCGAAGAAGAACTTCTTCCGCGTTCCCCGCGTTGCCCAGACCATCCCGCACCCCGTTCAGGGTGAAGCGGCCGCCGGCGTGGTGCTCCTGCGTCCCGCCGCTGCCGGTACCGGTGTTATCGCCGGTGGTCCTGTCCGCGCCGTCCTTGAGTGCGCCGGTATTCACGACGTGTTGAGCAAGTCGTTGGGTTCGTCCAACACCCTCAACATCGTCCATGCCACCGTCGAAGCGCTCAAGAACCTCGAAGAGCCTCGTGCTGTGGCCGCTCGCCGTGGCATCGACTTCGAGAAGATGGCCCCGGCACGCCTGGTCAAGGCTGAAGCTGAGGCTGCTGCCGCAAAGAAGGTGGTCGAGTAATGGCGAAGAACCTCAAAGTGACGCAGGTGAAGTCTGTGATCAGCGAGAAGCCCAACATGCGCGAAACCATGCGCAGCTTGGGTTTGAAGAGAATTGGTGACCACGTGGTTCGCCCGGACACCCCGCAAAACCGCGGGTACGTGCAGACCGTTCGTCACCTCGTGAAAGTCGAGGAGATTGACTAATGGCTGAAGAAAAGAAGCCAGCTGCGAAGAAGCCTGCGGCAAAGCCTGCCGCTAAGCCCGCA
>Ga0181604_10005280_pt1 | contig 10289 bp, 8 predicted proteins | sample 041ome_12_FD_148663 | JGI IMG/M metagenome (GOLD analysis project Ga0181604, IMG submission 148663) | Coastal salt marsh microbial communities from the Groves Creek Marsh, Skidaway Island, Georgia - 041410US metaG (spades assembly) | ecosystem: Environmental > Aquatic > Marine > Intertidal zone...
TCCGTAAGCGGTTGGTCCGAATCGCCAAATATGCCCACCCGGCTCGGGCCGGCCCATGGGTGTTTCTGCCATTCCTTTTTGCCCTCATCGTTGTCCACCTTGCTGTCAGTCTGCCCCTCCACCGCGATGCTGATGGCAGCAAATCCCTTGTCGTTCCAACGCTCCACCCACTCCTTGAATGCAGAGCCACCGCCTCCATGGACGAGAACAACGCCCGGGATTTTTCCTACTGTCTTTTTGGGTAAGCCTAACCAAGCATAGGCACGAGTATTTTTACCTTCATAGGGGAGGGCGTCGAAATAAATGGCTTTGGGGTTGTCTGTCGCTCTGGTTCCTTTTGCTAAGTGCATCTTGGGCACTTGGGTGAGGGTCCCTAGGGATTCAATTTCATAACGCAAGCTATCGGAAGCCTGCAGAAACGAACTAAGAATAACGAAGGTTAATGACTTAAAAAAGGTTTGGTTCACAACTTCTTATTTGCCTGTGGTGGATAGAGGGAAACCATCCGTACGGAAAGGAGTAACGGGGAGGGTGACTGCATCATCCCTGCGGTATAAATTACAAACTGGGTTATCCGACCAAGCGTAACGTACAGCCACTGGAGATGTTACCGAGTCGGCCCAAACCTCAACTTTATCTTTTACGACCAGTTTTGCTTCGGCCCAGACAAAATTTTGATCCGCCCCACAGATGGAAAAGCCAACTGGTTTCCTAGTATCAAAGCAGTATAAACCATCCCCCGCTTGATCAAAAGTGATCTGGATTTTATTTCCCATGATTTCATGAGATTTATAGATGGGGCTACGGTTAGGGATCTTATGACCGTATTCATTGACCAAGGCATGCCTAAGTAAACGGTTGGCCACGATTTGCTTGTTTCTTGGGTGAATGTCGCGGCCTTCTCCGGCATCAATAATCACCGCTTCGCCCACATTCTTTAATTGTTGTAGGGTCAGGGTTTGGGATTCTCTCAGTTCCGCCCAGGTGGAGTCGTCGGGTGTATAAGCTTCGTTCATGTAATCTGCTAGTTGAGTCCAGTAAAATGGGAAGTCTCCCTGTCCCCATGCTTGCCTCCATGACTGGATCATTAATGGAAAGACTTCACGATATGCATGAGCCCTGCCTGCATTACTTTCTCCCTGATACCAAATAGTACCTTTGATCCCATAGCCAATTAAAGGATGAAGTACTCCATTGTATAAATTTGCAGGACGGTGCTGGCCCGACATTTGATTTCTAGGCTCTCTTGGGCGTTTTCCTTTTGCATTGCCGCTCTTTTGCTCAGCTTGCCATTTCGCCAGTCTATTTTTGTAATCTTCCAATTGACTGTCGTAGTCATAATTTTTCTCTTTTTCCTGCCATTCCTTCAAATAGGGTTGAGCAAGTTTGCATTGCTGAAGGCGATTCCTGGGTATCCATGCCTCGCAGGCTGAACCTCCCCAGGAATTATTAATTAATCCCACTGGTACCTGAAGGATCTGATGTAAGCGGCGACCAAAGAAATAACCAACGGCAGAAAAACTGGCAGCAGTCGTTGGGGTTGCCGATTCCCATGCCCCCTTGAAATCATATTGAGGTTCCTGCGAACCAACTTGCGGAACAGTGATCAAGCGAAGATTTTGATAATGGGCAGAGAGGCTTTCAAGATCGCTGTCTTGAGATCTGCTTACACTCCATTGCATATTGGATTGACCCGAGCATAACCAAACCTCACCGACTAAAATATTTTCGTAAGAAAGAGAGCCCGAAATGTTCTTTCCATCAGAAGATTCCTCCGTAATTTTCATAATAAGAGGGGTGCTCGTGGCCGCGTGTGGATCGAGGGTGACCCGCCAGTCTCCCTTTTCATTTGCTTTGGTTTGGTAGGTTTTGCCCGCAAAGCTTAAAGAAATGGATGCTGATGGTTCAGCTTTTCCCCAAACTGGGCAAGCGTGGTTCTGCTGAAGAACCATATTAGAGCCAAAAATAGCTGGCGTTGTTATTTTAGCATTTAAGCAGGAGATGATACCGATACAGAAAAACAGCAGCAGGCTCGTAGTTTTCATAAATTAAAATCAATCACGAAGACATCACCTAGGAGAGGTTTAAGAATATCCACGAAGGCTTGATGCTTGGGGTGGGGTAGGTAATTGGATCGTGCTTCTTCGTCTGTAAAAGTAACAATGAAACAATGAGTGAAATCCTTATTGAGGTCTTCCGGACTGTTGTTTGTGCCCCATTCAATGGATATGATTCCGGGAATCGATTCTTGCAGAGCAGGGAACTCTTTCTCAATCTCACCAATCTGTTCTGAGGATGCCTCATCTATGAACTTAAGACAGACGATATGGCGAATCCCGTTTTTAGTTGGTTCTGATTTTTCAGGTTGTACAGGTGAAATCATCCAAAAAAAGATGCAAAAGTTTGATCTTAGTGCGAGTTTAAGTTCAGTGATCGTTTAATTTAAATTTCTACACTTCTTCCCCACGCAGGAATTTAAGCTGTAAAATATTTCGTGAGAAATCCGTCCTCCTTGACTTCATCCATGATATTAACATCATGTGTTGTATGAGTAGTGAATTTGATTGGTTTATGGTCACCATGCCTATTTTTGCGATCGTGGTGTATTTAATCGTCATGATTGGATCGATGGAAAAGCAGCCCAAGTTTCTTGAGTCTGATGGAGTTAAGAAACTCACAAGTCTCGTTTTTGTGGGTCTGTTTGGTGGCGGTATTCTCATTTCCCTCTATTACATGATTCTTCGCTTCGTAGACTTACTTGCTAGCTACTAACTGTAACATGCCAATCTACGAGTTCTCCTGCCTAGATTGCTCAAAGGATTCTGAGCAGTTGGTTCGTTCAAGTGATTGGCATGGTCAGGTAAAATGCCCTGAATGTGGATCTATCAAACTAGAGAAAAAACTTTCTGTTTTTGCTGCCAGTACTGCCGAATCTGGTTCCGCCGATTTTCCTCCATGTTCCGGCATGCCCAGCAACTGCGGTCGCTGCTCGCTGGACACCTAATTAACTACCCTTCTGATGCCCTGGGATAAGTGGGTCATTCAACTCCTTGTCTCATCCATTCTTATTGTGGTTTGGACATTTAGGTTTAACCGGAAAACTCCCTACAGATGTAAAAGAGCATCAAACATGATTGAGGAGTTCAAGGTTTATGGATACTCGGAAACAACCACCTATCTGATTGGTGGTGTGAAACTTTTACTTTCGTTAGCTCTGTTGGTTGGCTTATTTATTCCAGAGATTGTTCGACCTGTTTCAGGTGTTCTCTGCTTAATTATGTTTTGGGCAGTGGTTATGCACCTCAAGGTCGAACTTAATAAACCGGTTAAAGCTGCTCCTGCTTACATCGTTTTTTCTCTGTGTGCTTATCTTTTCGTGTGCTGAGAAGTCCTAAGAGCACTCAGTATTTTTATTACTGAGGAACTTCCTGACCAAGTCGGTTTTCCGATCAACTGTTTTGTTATTCCGTATTGCCATGGCATAAGCGGCGGGGTCTCCGACAAATATGACTTTTCTTTTGGCTCGGGTAAGTCCGGTATAAACCAAGTTTCTTTGCAGCATCATAAAGTGTTGCTTAAGTAAGGGGAAGATAACCACTGGATATTCGCTGCCCTGGCTTTTATGAACAGATATGGCGTAAGCGGGTTGGAGATCCGTTACCTCCATTCTTTCGTAAGTTATTCGTTTGCCCTCGAAGTCAATTTCCAGAACGCCATTAATGCTGTCCACCCTTTGAATGACCCCGAGATCACCGTTGAAGACATCCTTGTCATAATTATTTCTTGTCTGAATGACTTTATCGCCTTCCCGAAAAAGCATGCTTCCCACTACATGAGTCGCCCCTATGGGATTAATACTGTCACGAATTTGGTCATTTAAATTGCCAATACCTCCCACTCCCCGATGCAAGGGAGCAAGGATTTGTAGATCCGTTTGTGGATTAATTCCCATACTTTTGGGCAAAACATTTTTACACAGATTGCAGACTACTTCTACGCATTGTTCAGGGGATTCTGCCCGAATAAAATGAACATCGTGATGACGGGGGAGGGCGGAGGAGGGCTCGAGAGGCACGGGAGGTCCGGACTTTCCGGCAAGGATTGAGTGAGCAAGCCCAACAATTCCACTATCATCTGCCTGCCGAAAAGTTACTCCAAGACGGGTTACGGGGAGTTTTTCGCTTTCAATGAGATCTTTGAGTACATTACCGGAACCAACCGAGGGAAGCTGGTCGGCATCACCCACAAGCAGTAAGTGTGCATTGGCAGGTAATGCCCGCACCAAGGCAGCTGCTAGACGGGTATCCAGCATGCTCGATTCATCCATAATCAGGTAATCGCAGACCAAGGGTGAATTTTCATTCACACTGAAGCCCCCCTGAGAAGGGTCGAATTTAAGTAGACGATGAATGGTTTGGGCAAAATGAGATGTGCTTTCCGACATTCTCTTGGCAGCCCTCCCAGTGGGTGCAGTGAGAAAGATCTTGGTCTTCTTTGCCCGCAGAATAGCCACTAACGCTCTTAGAATAGTGGTTTTCCCCGTTCCTGGTCCTCCTGTGAGGATGGATACTTTGGAGGATAGGGATTGCTTGAGTGCTTCGGCTTGTGCATCGGCAAATTCAAAGCCTGCTTTTTGCTGAGCCCAATCAATTGCTTTATCGACAAGAATAGAGGGAAGAGATGATTGCCCTTTGAGTAAAAACTTTAACGACTGAGCGAGTGTCAACTCTGCTCTTGCGGTAGCAGGCTGCTGAATCCAGCTTGGTTTGGATTCAACGACCTCGGATTGCTCAAGTAAGCAATTCATTCTTGCTTCTACTTCATCCGAATTTGCTTCCAGAAGCTCTATTGCCTGTAAGACAATTTCACGCCTTTCAAAATGAGTATGTCCCTGATCCTCGCATTCTTGCATAGTATGAAGAATACCGGCATCAATTCTTGGCGAGCCGTTGCTGGCTAGACCCAGGTTTAAAGCGATGCGGTCTGCGGTTTTAAATCCGATACCTTTTACCTCACGAATAATGCGGTAAGGATCTGTTTCGAGAATGTGCTTGGCCTCATTTCCGTATTTTCTGACTAAACGAAGGCAGAGGGAATCGGTTACTCCATAAGTTTGGAGAAACATCATTACCTCCCGTACTGCCTTTTGCTCTTCCCATGCCTGCTTGATACTTTTCGCCCGCATTTTGCCAATGCCTTCAATCTCAAGAAGACGGGCGGATTCTTCTGAAATTACCCGCAAGGTATCAGCCCCGAAATGATCCACAATTTTGCTGGCATAAGTTTTTCCAATTCCATGGATTAATCCACTGGCCAGATATTTTCTTATTCCATAAGCAGAAGCAGGTAATTTACTTTCGAAATTATCAAAGGTGAACTGTTTGCCATGCTTGGGGTGTACCGACCATGAGCCAGAAAGAAGGAGGGTTTCTCCGCATTGTACTTTGGGTGCTTTTCCTACTACCGCGATTTCATCTTTGCCATCATTACCCTTTAATTTGCCGATTAAAAATCCATTCTCATCGTTGTAGAATGTTATCCGCTCAAGCACCCCACTAATTGAAACTTTTTGCAATGGTTTCATTTAACTAATGCTTGTTTTCAGTAGTTGATGTTACCGGAAATACCAAAATGGCTGAAAAGTTGTGAACCCCAGTTTTTTCGAGATGGTATGGCATCAAGTTGGTAATAGAAAAGAGCACTGAAGTTTTCATGTAATTGAATACCCAAGCCTGTTTGAAGACCACCTATAATTTGCGTGGAATCTTCATTTTTAGGATATCCTAATGACAACTGAAACTGATTGTCGGTGTAGCTAAGGCCTATGGATACAAGATTTCTGGTAAAAAAATAGTCATTAAAAAAATAATCTTTTCCAAAATTAAACGCTCCCTGAACCAAAAAATTATTGCCAGACACTCCATCTTTAAAAGTATATCCGCTTAGTTTCACTCCACTGGTTTCGTAAAACTTTGTGTCTAATTTAAAGCCAAGGAGAAAATTTCGAAAATTTCGAAAGTATGCCATCTGGAGCTGATATCCATTATCATTTTCTAGTTCTAAGTTTTGATACTTTGTATAATGAGGGATACAGATTCCGTAACTTAGGGATATTGAATTGAGCGGAAACCAAGATTTTTCATTTTTATGATGAGTAATCTCTTTGGTTTCAATCTGCAGAGATTGTTGGTGAGGAAGGGGCCCCTTTTCATTAAGATAATTTTCTGAATTGTATGCTCCTGTTGGCACAACAGTTTGTTGAGGAACATGATGCTCGGTCTTGAGGATCAGGGAATCTAGGCGTCTTCCAAGCGAATTGTATCGGTTTTCCATATCCCGCATTTTCTGCCTAAAAGTTGGCTTGTCTTCAGATGGATGAGATTTTTCATAGGCGGATAGTTTTAGGGATACTAGGAGGATAATTAAAATTGATAATAGAGAATTCATAGAAGTACTCAAAGTGATCAATGTAAGCCGTTGTAGATGATTTCTGATATCTTTCTAACCTTGTAGTCGTGAGGCTTGTCAGAGTAGTAGATTCTATCGATTTCGGCTCTTTGTTCAGTTGGACTAAATTTTCGTTGTTTAAGTTTCAAAGTACTCCAGTTAGACCATGTTTTTTGGTCAAAATCATAGGCGATTACCCCAGTTTTGTTTTCTGAATTTAGGTAAATCCAGTCTCTCGACTTTTCACTAAACAGGTAAGGGAATGTAAGGGAGTTGCCCCATAACCATTGGGCTGAAGGTGACCATATCCAGATGCCTTCCAGTGAGGAAGGAATGGAATAAATCCAACCAAGCTTGGGATGATAAACCCAATTGTTTTGATAGTCGTAAAAAACACCAAGCCAGGTGGATTCGAGCCAATTATTTGAAACTACTTTTACCGGAATTTGGGTCGAGGGACTGAATGCGGATGAAAATATTTCAAAAGTATAGTTTTCAGTAAAGTCGATATCTTCAAACCTAAGAGATTTGGCAATTTCGAGGGCATCCAAAAAATTACTATTTTCAAGAGAATCAAAATAACCAACGAGTTGTGCTCTTAGCCATGGCACCTGATCACTTTGAGTGAATCTTGAAGTCCATGCTTCGGGTGAGAGATCGATATTAATAACAAACTCGGTGGTTTCATCCAATGTGCCAGAGATTGTTTTTCTAAGAATGAAAATACCCGAGTCTCCCAGAATGGTAGAAAAAGAACCTGCCGCAAGAAGTGCTCCAGTTTCCGAATTATTCCAGGTGTTTTTTTGATGGGCTGCCCAATCTTCAAGGCTTTGAAAATTAAATTCAGTACTAAGAGACAGGGCAAAGGGGAAATCTTCGCCCTCGTTGGTGATTAAGTAAGAGGCTTGAGGAAAAGAATTGGGCTCATGATATGCACTGACAAAATCAACACTAGCTAGCTTGTTAACCTCATAGGAAAGGGAGCCGTCTGATACAGTTCGTCTTGCGGATTCCGAAGGATCCAGATCAATACTTGGTCCATTTGAGTAGCTCGTAGCTTGCGGGATAAAGCTTCTGTTGAAATCTAAAGTTTTCGCTATGCTTTTTGCGGTTTTATAAGAACTTTCATCAGCTAAAACACCAGAGATAGTAGCTTTCAACCATGGAGCAGGTGGAGCTGGATTATTACTGGTAGAACGATCCCCCCATTCAGGAGTGGTGATATCCAGAATGATCCAGTAATCAAAAAATTCACCTTCTTCCTCTATTTCATAGCTTCTTGCCACGATGATCCCAGGGAATTTTGAATCATTTAAAAATTGTTCCGCCTGAATAAGAGTCCCAATTTCTGATCTTTCAAAAGCTCTTTTTTTGAAAAAAGCAACTTGCTCAGGACTGGCCAGAGTCGATTCAGTTTCTATGGAGATGTTGAAGGGCAAATCATAGTCGCGGGACTCGATTGCGTAAATTGCTTGGGTAAGCGTGGGTTTTTCCATGTAGCTGAAAATATGATCTAACAGTGAGTTTTCAGGGACGAAAAAAGATAGAGGGCCATCTGAAAACTCCGTATTTAAAGAAATGTTAATATCTTGGCTTTGACCTGATAATTCTGAAAAAGTAATGGTATGCTCAAGGTTAGTTTTCTCTAGGGTGACGGTTCCGGCAATTGCCAGAGCTAGATCAAATGTACTATCTTCAGGATTTTCCGAGATTGCGGAAAATTCAACTTTTAACCAACGGCTTTGATTTGATTCGTTTTTCCATTCCAGGGTTGAATTGGCTTCATTATCACTGAGGTTTAATAGAATACTGTAGTCTTCCAATCCCTGCCTTGAATTGCCGGGGATCTGACGCATTTGGGAAATGCCGGAGTATCCCAGACTAGAATTGAACTCTTCGGCTAAAAGAATGTTTCCGATTTCTGAATTCGCCCAACTTTTCTGTCGGTGTGCTGCTGTCAATTCCAGGTTAGCAAAATTATTTATGCTTCTGAGGTTTAGATTGATGGGAGAGGGTTTGTTACTTAATTGGATTAAATATTGAGCATCTACTTCACCCGCTATTTCAAAAAACGGCTGGACCACATCAACGGTAGAAAGGGTAGGCACGGCAAAAGAAAATGGGCCATCGGTGAATACCCTTCCGTTAAGAAAAAGCTGCAAAAGGCAAAGAAGGAGAATATTGATTAACCTGTTCAGGAACATGAAATAGTTGGTCAACTTTGATTCAGTTGACCATTGAGCTACTTTTCAAGATTGAAAAATTTAGAAGGCCATACCTGCCTTGAAACCAACTTGGTTAAAGGTATGGTATGTCAGTTGGCTAGCTTCTGCTCTTCCGTCCAACTCATAATAAAATGAAGTGGTGAAATAATGACTCCAACGGTACTCCAATCCAATCAGAAAGGCATAGAAAAAACTTAGATCTGTTTTGTCGTAGGAGAGTGTTTGAAACTCATAGTTGTTGGAAGATGCACCGAGTCCAATTTGTGTTTTTAAATTTAAAGAGTCGGAGAATTGCCAGTTTTGACCAAGAATACCCCCGAAGTTAATCATTTTGTTATCACCCTTAGTGGAAACGTCTTTGGCAGATTCTGATTCAAAAAATTTCGCCTCAACAAACCCACCCAAATAAGATTCATCTTCAAAAAACCTCAAGTATTCGACCCCAAGCTCAACACCTGATTTAAATTTAGCTTTTTTCCCGTCTTGGGAAAACTCCGTGTCATTAGGAATGGAGAAACCCAGATAAAAATTAAACTGGTTTTTAGAGTTTTCTGGATGGGCAAAGTTTAGATCCTGATAATCCTCATCATTTGTTGAAAGCGAAGAATTTAAGGATGCTGGTGCATCAGCGAATGGAAGGTCCATGAGGTCGTCTTGTTGAAGCGTCGGGGAATTCGCTTTTTTGAAGCTAGGTAAATCAGGCAATTCCACCGTTTTCAATTGGGTAGGGTAAGATCCCTCCATTTGTTCAAAGCCTGAAATCTCGTCTAATTTTTTTAAAAGAAGATCTGCCTCCTGGTTTAATTGCTCCAAGGTCTTTAGCTCGATCGCACCCAGCAATGTGAAGGGAAGAAAGATTGCTGCTTGCAAAAACAGCAATCCTATAGGGACACTTTGATTCATTTGCTGTGTAGTCGGTTATAGGCACTGACCAGCGCGAAAAGGCCACTTTTTTCTATGCTGGCATGAACACCACATCCGTACATCACTTTGCCAGATTTTGACTGGAGTTGAATATAAGCGGCTGACTTTGTTCCGGAGCCTTCGCCGATAGAGTGTTGGCGATAATCGATAAGTTTGAAATCTTTTAGGCCAGCATTCTCAAGGGCGTGTACAAAGGCATTGATTGGACCATTCCCCTGACCACAGATAGCGAGCTCCGCTTCATTATTTACGATCTTGGCAGAACAAGTGATTTCCTCCGCTGAAATCTTGCTTGTTTCGTAGGAAACCAGCTTCAGAGGCGATAAATTTTCGAGGAATTCATTTTGGAAAGCCTGAAAGATTTCCTCGGCAGCCAATTCACGGGATTCAGAGTCGGCTTTCGCATTCATTAGAAACCCAACTTCTGGATGCATGGCTTTTGGCAATTCAAGCCCGAATTCGCGGGATAGAACATATGCCACTCCCCCTTTGCCACTTTGACTATTGATACGAATGATTGCCTCGTACGATCTACCAATATCGCGAGGGTCTATCGATAGGTAGGGGACCTGCCAGTGATCTTTGTCGGTAGCACCTTCTTTCTCACGCAGGTCCATTCCTTTTTTAATTGCATCCTGATGGGAGCCAGAAAAAGCAGTAAAGACAAGATCACCTCCGTATGGGTGACGGTCA
>Ga0181604_10005289_pt1 | contig 10278 bp, 7 predicted proteins | sample 041ome_12_FD_148663 | JGI IMG/M metagenome (GOLD analysis project Ga0181604, IMG submission 148663) | Coastal salt marsh microbial communities from the Groves Creek Marsh, Skidaway Island, Georgia - 041410US metaG (spades assembly) | ecosystem: Environmental > Aquatic > Marine > Intertidal zone...
ATCGTCACCATCGTTGTCCTCGATGTCGTCGTCGTTGTCGCTCTCGTTCTTCGAGGAAACGAGAAGAACGCGAGAGAGTGCTCTTTCGCGATAGGATTCGTTTGAATTCGTTTTGAGAGAAGAAGAAGAGGATGGCGTACGTCTCTTCTCAACCTTTCCAGTGGCGACATTCGTAGCTTCGCTTTTGCTCACTGTTATCTTATTTAAGCCAATAAATGATCCGAGTACTTTTTCTCTGTTGTCGGAATCTCTCTTTGCGTCTCTCTTTTCCTTGGCGACATCGGATTGTTCATACCGTTTCCTTTCTGCCGCTTTGTTCGCGGCAGCCGTTGCTTCTTCTCGGATTTTGTCGAGTGCCCTCTCGGATTCTCTCTGAGCCTTTGCAATTGCTTCCTTTTCTTTTAACGCGCGGTTGGAATCGCGAGACTCGCGCGGTCGTTGATGTTGTTCTCTAGTCGCCGGTTCATTCGCCGCAGCAGTAGAAGAAGTAGTAGACATCGTCATCGCCACATCATCTTCTCCAATCTCTGTCGAAGCTGAGACGAACGATGCTTTCTCTTCGGCTACGCGCACTTTCGAATCACGAATGACCTCAGTCGCCCACGTTTGCGCGTAATCGCAGCCGTCCAACGTCGCGCGAAGCGCATTCGCCGCTCTCCTCAACGCGCCAAAATCAACGCCGTCGGACTGTGTCGCCATTTCGTCCTCCTGGTCAAAACTACCGCCACCGCTCGTGTGACTTGTCGCGCTCAAACTCGAGCTTCTCCTCAACACCGAGGCGCTATTGCTGCTCGATCCATTCTCTTTACAGATAACTTCAATCGCTTTCATCGCAAATTGATTCGCGCTTTCCATCAAAAACATCACCGACTCCGGGTCGTCTTTCATCAGCGTCTTGAGCACGTGCGGCTTACTCAACACCGTCGCCACGCTCACCTCGCACACGTTCAACGCCACCATAAACTCCCTCTTCCGCGTTATCGATATAACCTCCGGATGTATCGCTGGCAAAATCAACGTTTCCAAAACGTAATTCGAGAGGCAGTGCGTCGCGTTCTTGGTATTCAAGTCGCTTTCCAAAAGCGTGTTCGTTAAGCTAGACACCTCGCTCCAAAACTCTGGGATTAGGTGGTTTTGCTGTTGCTGTAGCGACGCGGAGGAAGCGGATGGCGACGAAAGCCGAGCATCGTTCGCCTTCGCCGCCGAGACCGTCGCCGCTGTCGCCGTAGCGGATGCCGGGGACCCGGACATGGTCTCCTCGTCTTCACCCATCGCTCGTCCCATTTACGCGCGCTTTTTTTTTTGAAAAGATCTTCTCCCCTCGTGCGCGATACGAACAAAAAAGAAAAAGAAATCTCTCTCAAACTTCCGCCTTCTTCTTCTCCCGACGACCGACGACGACGACGACGACGCAGTTTTTGTCGTCGCGAGCGGGGAAAACGTGTTCTCTTTTATTTTTTTGCGTGGTGCGTTTGTGATGAGAACTAAAAGAAGAGAGCGTTGTTTCTCGCGATTGTCGTCGCAAAGTCAGTTATGCGTGAACGAGAAGAGAAGGTCAAACGAAAAACACGACGCTCGAGAAAGAAAAGAAAAGAAAAAAAGCACAAAAAAAAAAAGAGGGAAAAAAATTTAAGCGAAAGAGAGAGAGAGAGAAACAGAGAAGAACATCACGTTCGCCGCATAAAAGAACACGGGCCCGTGCTAAAAGTTACATTTTCGAGTCGAATTTAAGGAGAGGAAGAACGGGGCGAAGGGAAAAGGAAGGAACGAGCGACTCGGACGGGTCGCGTCGGGGTGGTTTTTTTTTTCGTTCGGCGCGCGCGAGCTTTTGATTTTTGGGATTTGTTGCCCATTTTTATTCGTTCTGTTTTGAGAGGAAAGAGAGAGTGGAAGGATGAGCGGCGCGGTGGCGCAGCCCTCGACGGCGATGCCGGTGACGGGCGATGACGGTAACGGTGGTGATCCTTCAGAAGCCGCGCCGTTGCCGCCGCCTTTGTCGGATGTCGGCGTGCAACCTCCTCTTCCTGCTGCTGCTGCTGCTGCTGCTGCGCCTTCTTCGGTAAAACGCGCTTCGCAACCGATTTTCGCGGACGAGGAGGAGAAGAAACGAATGGTGGCGCAAGCCTTAAAACGAAAACGAGACGCCATGAAGAAGGCTAACGGTAACAAAACGTCGCGAACGAGTAATAATAATAATAATAATAATAATAATAACAACAACAACAACAACAACGCGGACCCGCCAAAATTGAAACCTCCCACGGTTTCTACGCTCACTACGAACGAGATATTCGGGTGCGAGAAGTGCTGTTTCGACCGGGAAGGTTGTTTCGACTGTCTCAAAGGCCCGCCGGTGAGAACGAGGTACGAGCCGGAAAAAGGCGTCGAGTGGTTGAAAGATATTCCGCCGTGCCCGCAGTATTTCCCAACCGAGGAGGAGTGGAATAACGGGGACCCGTTGGAGTATATAAATAAGATTCGTCCAGAGGCGGAGAAGTTTGGGTTGGCGAATATCGTGCCGCCGAAGAGTTGGCAGCCTGAGTTCTGTTTGCCGAATAAAGAGTTCATGCGATTTCGAACGAGGATTCAAGCCGTGAACGAGTTACAGAACAGACCGGCTGGATTAGGGAAACGGGCGAGGATGAAAGAAGCCGGTGGTGAAAAGGTGGCGACGGCGAGCGGCGGGAGGATGGCTTCGGCGGCACCGGCGACGACAACAACCGCTCCTGCTCCTGCGCCATCTGCTGGACGCATGGGCGGCGCTGCGCCCGTATCAACGACCGGTAAAAACCAACCGTCGCTTTCGAAAATTAAATATCAAGAACAAAAGCAACAAAGAGACGAATACGTGAAGAAAGAGGTTGAAAAAATAACCAAACAGTACGGTTTCCAAAGCGGCGCGAGGCACACGATGGAAACAATGAAGAGATATTCCGATTATTTCAAGGCGAGATACTTCTCGGACGCGAAAACCGGCAACCCGGTGAAGGATATTTCCATACCGGAAATGGAGAGAGAGTTTTGGAGAATCATAGAAGATAGCGAGGGACGAAACATAGAAGTCATTTACGGCGCGGATATAGCCACAATTGAAACCGGATCGGGAATGCCTACGAGCACGCACAAAGACGAGGAGCAGAAAAAGTTTGCCAACAACCCTTGGAACGTGACAAAAATGCCATACAACGCGAGCTCGTGTCTGTCGCACGTCGAACGAACGACTGGCATTACTGTCCCGTGGCTATATTTTGGAATGACGTTATCTACGTTTTGTTGGCACGTGGAAGACCACCATTTTTATAGCGTCAATTACCACCATTTCGGCGACCCGAAGGTTTGGTATTGCATCCCGGCGGAGTATTCGCAAAAGTTTGAGCAGCTGATGCGATCGCGTTTACCGCATTTGTTTGAAGCGCAGCCGGATTTATTGCATTCGTTGGTTACCATCTTATCACCGAAAGAAATCAAAGCTGCCGGGATTCCGGTGTATCGAGTCCAACAAAACGCGAGGAGTTACATCATCACGTTTCCGTATTCCTATCACGCTGGATTCAACACCGGGTACAACTGCGCCGAGGCGGTGAATTTTGCTCCGGTAGATTGGTTACCTTTCGGTGCATTCGCCACGGAACGATACGTCGGCGATAAAAGGTATCAATCCGTCGCGCACGACCAGTTGCTGTTAACGCTCACGAACGGATGTGATCGCGTGCCGGGATGGAAAGACACCGTTAAGAAAGAAATGGATAAGAGAGTAAAAGTCGAAGAAGAGAGAAGAGAAAAAGCAAAACCTTGGTGCGGTGAAATCGTGAAAATGGAAGAATTTTGCGATTTTAACGAGTTGGATTGTTGCATTTGCCTTGGCGATTTGAATTGGGCGGGAGTCGTGTGCGAGTGCACGTTTCGAAAAGGTCGAGGCTTGATTTATTGTTTGAGATGCTTCGATAAAGGATGCAAGTGCGAGAAGGAGAAGCGAAAAATGGTGGTGAGACAAACCATCGACGAGCTGAAAGAGCTCGTGAAAACGAAATGCGCTCCTTGTTAGTATTTTTTTAGTCGGCGCTTCAAGCGCACTTATTGTTGTAAATTTATTCGCACACCCACCGGTACACGGTATCATTATCACATTATATTATTTTCTCGCGTTTCGGAGCTAAATTCTACCAGCCTTCTGCTTTCGGCGTTCCCTCTAAATTTGCTTTGAGCTGTCGTAAACTTCCGTTATCGTACTCGAGCAGCTCTTCGCCAGTTTGAACGCTGAGCAGACTCATAGGATTCCTCGCGATGTACATCTCAAAATCTTTCACAGTTGTTCCGAGTTTTTCTTTCAACGCCAAACAGTTCGCTCCTGGATTTTTGATCTCAAAAATATACGCGTGGTCGCTTAATATCGCGTCCCAATTCAACTTTGGACACGCCTCTCTCAACTGCTTCACTTTTCTCTCCATCTCTTTAGCGTCTTCTAACAAAATCGACGGTCTGTTCGTAATCATGGTTGGCAAATCCGCTCCCGGAAACACGTCTTTCAAAGCGACGAGCGACTTATAGACGTCGGGAATGCTCGCGCTTATTCTCACCAAGTCCGCCGTCTTCATGATTCCAACTTTCGTTTTTAATCCCGGAATAAGCGTGAACAGTTGCCCAACTCTATCTTCCACTTCTTTCTCCGTCAAACCCAACTCTTCGCTTATGATCATGATTGAAAACCGCAACTTCCCATCCGCGTCCCACCCGGGCTGCTCCAATATGTTGCTACCATCGTTCGCTTCTTCGCTCACGATGTCGCCTAACTCGTTCGTTTTGTGCTCTTTCCTCTTCGAATGATACACGTTCACCGACCACGGATTCTCCGCTTTGGATCTCAGCGCGTCGATCGCTCTGTCGTTGCTGTAGGAGGATTCGTCGACGTGCTTCTCGGTATCGCTACTTTTCGCGAGAACAACGCGAGAGGAAGCTTTTTTGCGAACATCATCCACATCGTCTCTGAAACCAACAACACCCCTCTTCTTCTTCTTCTTCTTCTCCTCCTTGAACGACGACGACGACGACGAGAGAAACGACGACTCGGGCGCTAAAAAGCACGAAGCGCAGCATCGCGATGCGTTCTTCCCCCCGTTCTTCTTCGTCGAAGGCGTCGTTCTCGTCGTCGGTGTTGATATCGATGATGGTGATATCGAGGCGAACATCTCTCTTCTCTTTTTATTTTTGTGTCTCGTTTCCCTCTCACAAGGTTGAACTTTGATGCACGAAAAACTTTTAAAACCCTAAACCCTAAAAACTTCTGAAACCCTAAATAAAACAGGTGTTCTAATTAAATATCTGGAGGACGATTACGCACTTAACAACATCAACAAGACGCGCGCGCGAGCAAAACGCAAAACACACTCAAAACATGGGTTGCGCTGCATCAACCCCGAAAGACGAGGTACAACTATTATTGCTGTTTCGTCGAGCGTTGTGTTTGTCTTTTTTTCTCTCCCTCTCTCTCTCTTTTCTCTCCCCGACACTGGGTGAACGCGGTTCCAATTATTCCAGGGGCCTCCGGCTATAATTGTGTCAACTTCTCGATCGGCGATTTCCCTCTCGCGCGCGCTTTTCAAATGTGAGCGTTTGCCTCGAATCGTAAAATAACGCGGACCCTTCTTCATCTTCTCGCGACGAAACACAGAAATCGGTGAAAATCCACTCCAACGGCCCGTTAGGCGCCAAGTCGAAGAAAGGTTCCATCCTCGGACGCACGACTTCCGACATCAACGAGATTTACACCTTCCACGAAGAATTAGGGAAAGGCCAGTTCGGGACGACGTATAAAATCAAGCACAAAAAGACGGGAGAGGAATTCGCGTGCAAAGCGATCGCGAAGAGGAAGTTGACGTCGAAGGAAGACATCGACGACGTGCGAAGAGAGATTTCGATTTTACATCACTTGGGCGGACATGACAACATCGTGTCGTGCGAAGGCGCGTACGAAGGCGCCAGACACGTGTACATCGTGATGGAATTGTTGTGCGGCGGAGAGTTGTTCGATAGAATTGTGGAGAGAGGCAAGTATTCCGAGAAGGACGCGGCGGATTGTTTCCGAACGATTGTGGAAACAATTCAACATTGCCACGAGTTGGGGGTTGTGCACAGAGATTTGAAGCCGGAGAATTTCGTGTTGAAGTCGAAAGATTACGACTCGAAGATCTGCGCCATTGACTTTGGTTTATCCGCATTCTTCCAAGAAGAACAAGTGTTCCACGAGATTGTTGGTTCTGCGTATTATGTCGCTCCGGAAGTCTTGAGGCGATCGTACGGCAAAGCTGCGGACGTGTGGTCTTGCGGCGTTATTTTATACATTTTGTTGTCCGGGGTGCCGCCGTTTTGGGCCACCACGGAGAATGGCATCTTTGATATGGTTTTAAAAGGCGAATACGATTTAGAGCAAGATCCGTGGGGCTCGATTTCTGCCGGCGCGAAGGATTTGATAAGTAAAATGTTGGTGCAAGATCCGAAGAAGAGAATCACGGCGGGCGAGGCTTTGAATCATCCGTGGTTGACGGGTGGCGCTCCGGCCAAGAAGTTGGACAACGCGATCGTGAAACGATTGAAATCGTTCGCGGCAATCACCAAGTTCAAAAAGTTGGGTTTGGTTGCCATGGCGAAGACGTTATCGCCGGAAGAATTGGAAGGTTTGAGAGAAATGTTCAAATCGTTCGATACGGACAACTCGGGGACAATTTCCATCGCCGAGTTACAAGCTGGTTTGCGCAAGAAAGGTTCGTCGGCTGCCACTGAAGAGTTGCAACAATTGATGAACGAAATCGATATCGATGGTAACGGTGAGTTGGATTACGAAGAGTTCGTCGCGGCGACGTTGTCGATGGCGAGCCAACACTCCACCGACGCCATGGAGAAGACGTTTGCTTACTTTGACGTCGATGGTGACGGGAGCATTACCATCGAGGAGTTTAAGATGGCGTTGGATAAGATGCCACCTGGAGCGAGAGCGAACTTTGGCGACGTCAACGAGTTGGTGGCGATGGCGGATCAAGATGGCGACGGTTTGATTGATTACGAAGAATTTGTTGCCATGATGACGGGTGGCGAAAAACCGGACAAGAACGCGATGAAGAACGCGAAAATGGCCGGGTACGCGTAAAGACGATGTAACATATGTAAGGGTAACGAGAAGAATTTATATACCAGTATATGTATATACAGTATATACAGTGTATATATATATATATATTTATATATATATATAAGAGAGAGAGAGAGAAGGAGAAAGAGAGAAGGTAAGAGAAACGCACAAAGGTCATCGAAACGAATACCGCGAAAGAGAGAAGGGGAGGAGAGTTATTTATAATAAACAAACACTATGAAACTTTTTAATATAATCATGTAACGAACTTAAGAATAACAATACTAAGAACACGAGAGAGAAGATGAGCACCAAATCTTTCGCTTATATATTCATTTACACACAGTACCTACTTACTACATGCATGATTAAACTAACTCAGCAACCAGGTGCTTCGCGCGTGACTCAAAGGGTGAACAATTTTAGGCGCCAACTTTCACGATTTCCATTTCAAAAACAAGCACGGAGCCTGGCGTAATCTGAGGACCCATCGCTCTATCGCCGTACGCAAGTTCGGACGGGATCACCAACTCCCACTTGTCACCTTCCGACATCAACTGCATCGCTTCGGTCCAGCCTTTGATCACTTGGTTCGGCGCGAACTTCGTCGGTTCGCCGCGGTTGTACGAAGAGTCAAACTCTTCGCCCTGTAAATGTTCGAATGTTCGAATGTTAATGTTAATGTAAAAGTTAACGTGGACGAAACGAAAGCTTTGCTTTTCAAGTACTGAGGCATGAGAACAGGTACCCGAGGCATCTGATATTACCCTCCGTCTCTGCGTTTGAAGCTTTCGCCTGCTCTCAGAGCACAGCACCCACAAACACCAAAAAGCAAAATCCGATCGCGCGGGAAAAAACTCACGCGCAACGCGCAAACGCGCAAACGCGCAAAAAAGTAGTAAACGAGAGCAAAACAAAAAACCAAACGCGCGTCGTTGCGAATTTCACACCTCGATGGTCGTTCCTCGATAGTGGCACAAGCACGGCGTGTTCACTTTCGGTTTCGGCCCTCCTTTCGGACCCGATTTCAACACGCGATATTGAAGACCGCTGGGCAAAGTGACGACCCCTTCTTTGAGAGCGTTTTCGGCGAGGTACGCTTTACCCGCTTCGGTCGTCCCACCAGCCGCTCTGGTTTCGCCGAAAAACGAACCGAGGAGGATGACGAACAGAGCGATGAGCGCGGCGAGGAGCTTTTTAGCCGTCGGTGACGAGAGCATATCGTTCGTTCTTCTTCTTTGTGAATGTGAATGTGTGCAGACGCGGAAATTATTTTTATTATTCCAAAATAGCTACGTTTAGGGTTTGATGTTTTGAATTTTGAAACCCTATACGTATTCTCTCTTCCTTCCTGTTCGTTACAAAAGTATATCTGATATCTGAAACCGGGGGAAGATTACCTTCCTCGCGCGCGCGAACAAAAACAAACGCATTATTGCGGGGAAACGCGCCGTGAAAAACACACGACGCGCACAAACAATATATATATTTATATAAGTTTATTATGCAACGAATGGCGTTGTCCTCGATTTCCTCGGTCTCCCAGTCGCAAACGCGGTTCCTTTTCTCTTCCTCCTCTTCCTCTGCGAAACGACACGCAAAATCATCATCCAAAAACATACTCGCCAGGCGAAACGTTCTCGTCGTCAGAGGTGCCGCTTCTTCGGACGAGGAGAACAATCCGGCTGAACTCGCCGCTGGCATCGGTGGATTGGTTTCCTGCTGCGTCGTCGGGGTTTCTTTGTTTACCTTGAAAAACACGGGTGAGATTTTCCCCTGCTAGAATTTTTTAACCTCACTCTTACACTTAGGTTGCGGATTACCCGCCGGTCCGGGAGGTCTCATCGGCGGCATCGAAGGCATTTCATACCTCGGCGTTGCTGGCTTGCTCGGAGCTTCTGCGTACAAAAAGTCGACCACTGGTTCAGGTTTGCCGGCGGGTCCATTCGCGTTGCTCGGCGCCGCGGAAGGCGTCGCGTTTTTGTTGCTCCTCGCGGGAGTGTACGTAGGCGTTTGCCAGGTCCTCGACTACGGATACATACCGAACGCCGTTCCGGTGGAAGGAGGGAAGTGCGCGTAAACGTGTAAAAAGCATAACGTTGTAATGACTATAAAGATCGCCTAATTTCGCCCGTTTTGTATAATTGCGAGAGCCGCGCGCGACGTCTCGGCGTCCCGGCGCGTCTCCTCCACTCGTTTTCTATTTTTGCCTTTTTAGAAGAGAGAGAAGATATCCGTGACGTGGATATCCCCACAAAAAAGCCGGCGCTTCGTTTGGAGATCGGGCCGAAGTCGTCATGTGCGCGGATAAAAAAAGCGCGCCGACGAGACGAACGGCGTTCCACGAACAGTGCGCGTCGTGCGGTACGTGTTTTCTTTCTCGTTTTTTCGCGCAGATCTGCAAAGCGTGCTCGTTAAAAGTTTTCCTTCGTTCTTCTTCTTGGAAACCTAAACCTGATCTGACATGTAACATTTGCGTTCTCAAAAAATAACAGGTGTAAAGGAGACGCCGATGTGGCGCAAAGGCTGGGTCGATCGCATAGACGAGAGATCGGGGCAGAAGCACAGAGTCTCTCTGTGCAACGCGTGTGGATTGCTCTGGAAACGAGGATGGTGTTGCATGCATTGCGAAAAAGTCTATCGCAAAGAAGACGAAAAGAATAAAGAGGAGGAGGAAAAAGAAGGGGAGATGTGGATTGGCTGCGATTACTGCGACAACTTTAGCCACTTCGAGTGCGAGAGGAAAGCGGAAGATTCGAAGACGATTTTGGGGTTTGACGCGTACGCCTGTCCAGAGTGCAGGATGAAAGTGGTGTTGGCGTGCGCTGGAGAAGAAGGAAAAGCATTGCCAAAATTTGTGGAGGTGAAGGATGCGGCAAAGAAGACGCTGGGGGATCCTCGCAAAACGAGAACGACGAGTGGGAATGGGAATGGAGATAAGAGCGAGAAGAAGACGGGGGTGCAGACAATAGGGAAAAGGGTGATTCATCGGAGACCATTTTTGCGAACACCGCGAGGCGCTGGGAACGGCGGCAACAAGAAAGGGGTGGAGAAGAATATCATCGGGTTGCTCGAAAACGGCGCGGGGGAGAGTTCGCCGGGGATAAAAAAGAATCCGCCGGCGAAGAAAAAGATGACGCTGAGCGTGAATAAAG
>Ga0181604_10005297_pt1 | contig 10267 bp, 10 predicted proteins | sample 041ome_12_FD_148663 | JGI IMG/M metagenome (GOLD analysis project Ga0181604, IMG submission 148663) | Coastal salt marsh microbial communities from the Groves Creek Marsh, Skidaway Island, Georgia - 041410US metaG (spades assembly) | ecosystem: Environmental > Aquatic > Marine > Intertidal zone...
CAGGGTTGGCTAGCAGCACAAGCTGAGGGAAATATGATTAGCACATTAGGTGGCTGGATGTTTTATATCTCAGGTCTATTAATTGCTGTTTTACCACTCTGGTTAAATCCTAGCGATTAATTTTTTTACATCTTAAGGCACTTTAATTAGTGCCTTTTTTTACTTTACTTTGTATTAGCATAGTAATACACTAGCACGCATGAAAAACTTGAATGAAATATTTTTATTACTTAAAAGTAAAAATGAAGTAGATGATTTTTTAAAAGATCTATGTACACCTGCTGAATTAAAGGCATTAGAAGAGCGCTGGGCTGTAGCACAACTTTTATATGAAGATAATTTATCTTATAGGGAGATTGCTGCTAAATTAAAAACTAGTACAACAACTGTAACTAGGGTAGCTAGATTTCTATCAAGCGAGCCTTATCAAGGATACAAAAGAATTCTTAAAAGGATAAATAAATGAAGAATAGATTAACTATTGCTGTTCAAAAAAAGGGTCGTCTCTTTGAACAAAGTATTGATTTGATTAAAAAGTCTGGTATTAATTTCTCAACTAAAGGTGATAATTTATTAGCAAAATCTAATAATTTACCCATTGATATTCTTTTTGTAAGAAGCGATGACATACCCTCTCTTGTTTCAAATGGAGATGCTGATTTAGCTATAGTCGGTGAAAACGTATTACTAGAAAAATCATTATTTAAAAGAACTTATATTGATAAAGTCCTTAATTTGGGATTTTCAAGATGCAGGCTATCTTTTGCATGCCCAGAAAATATAAGTATTAAATCTTTTAAAGGTAAAAAAATTGCTACCTCATATCCAAATACAGTTAAAAAATACTTAAAAGATAAAAATATTAATGCCTCTGTTGTTAATATTCATGGGTCAGTTGAACTTACGCCATATATCGGAATGTCTGATCTAATATGTGATCTTGTTTCGTCTGGTGCAACTTTAGAAGCTAATAATTTAAAAGAAATTGAAACTATTCTTGAATCCCAAGCTATTCTTATAAAAAATAAAAAACTAACAACTGCTAAAACAAAGATTGCTGAAAAAGTTATTAGTAGAATGCAAGGCGTAGTAAATGCTATTGAGAGTAAATATGTAATGCTCAATGCTGACTCTTCAAAAGTTAAAGAAATTTGTAAGATATTGCCAGGATCAGAATCTCCAACGGTTATACCTCTTGAAAATGAGAATAAAGTGGCAATACATGCTTTATGCCAAGAACCAATATTTTGGGAAACTATGGAAAAACTGAAAGCTAAGGGGGCTTCCTCTATTCTAGTTATGCCTGTTGAAAAAGTCTTAAATTAATATGAAAGAATTACTATTAAATAAAAAATCTAAGATCTTAGAGTTTACTGAGTCAAAAATTTCATCAAAAGATATTACAACTATAAATAAATTTAAAAAACTTGTTGTAGATGAAGGTGATAATGGTTTAAGAAAGATATCTAAAATCTTAAAAGAAAAGGAAATTAAATCATTTAAAGTAAGTAACTCTGAATTTAAGAAAGCTAAAGAATTAGTTAATGATCAATTAAAGAATGCCATTCTTACAGCATATTCAAATATTAAAAAGTATCATGAAAAACAATTGGATGGATTGTCAATTAATAAAATAGAAACCACAAAAGGTGTTTCCTTATGGTCTGAGTTTAGGCCTATTGATAGTGTTGGGTTGTACATACCTGGTGGCACCGCCCCGCTATTCAGCTCACTATTAATGCAAGCAATACCAGCAATTATTGCGGGTTGTCCAAATATTGTTATTTGTACCCCTCCTGATAAAAATGGGAAAATAAATCCAACTATATTGTGGGTTGCTGACTTACTAAATATTAAAAATGTATTCAAAGTTGGAGGTTCTCAAGCTATTTTTGCAATGGCATATGGAACAGAGTCTATCCCAAAATGCTTTAAGATATTTGGACCTGGTAATAAATATGTTACAGAAGCAAAATTACAGGTTAGTAAAGATATCTCAATTGACATGCCAGCTGGGCCAAGTGAAGTTTATGTTGTTTCAGACGATTTAGAGAAAGTAGATATCATAACGTCTGACTTGCTTTCACAACTTGAGCATAGTATCGATGCCAAAGCAGTTTTAATTTCAAAAAATAAAAAGTTGCTTAAAGATATAAAAACAACTATCAATAATCAAAAAAAATCATTAAGCAGACAATCTATACTTAATGAAAGTATAAAAAATACATATTTAGTTAAAGCCAAAAATGACAAAGAAATAATAGATTTTATTAATGATAATGCGCCTGAACACTTAATATTAATCGATGATGATTTTGTAAAAATTGCACCATACGTTAACAATGCAGGTTCTGTATTTTGTGGTAAGTATTCACCTGAATCATTTGGAGACTATGCATCTGGTTCAAATCATACACTTCCAACCGGACAAGCTGCTAAAACATATTCTGGACTCTCTGTAAAAGACTTTGGTAAAACTATTACCTTCCAAACTGCAACTCCTGAGGGGTTTCTTGCTCTTGCTCCAACAGTCAAGACCCTTGCTGAAGCCGAAAGCTTAGATGCTCATACAAACGCAGTACAAGTTAGAGAAATTTATGCTATCAATGATGCAGGCTTATTACCTAGAACTTCTTTTATAAAACGGTCTACTAAAGAAACTAGTATATTTATAAATTTAAATATTGATGGTACTGGTAACTATAATGTGGATACCGGTCTTAAATTTTTTGATCATATGCTTGAGCAACTGGCAAAACATGGTCAATTTGATATCACTATAAAATCTTTTGGTGATTTAGAAATTGATCAACATCACACCATAGAAGATGTTGCTATAGCATTAGGTGAAGCATTTAAATCTGCTCTGGGAGATAGAAAAAATATCGAAAGGTATTCATCTAATGAATCACTAGTTATGGATGAAACTATTTCAAATGTAAGTATTGATATGGCATCTAGGACGCTTTTAAAAATGAAAACATCCAAATTAAGAGAATTTGTTGGTGATTTTCCAACTGAAATGTTTGAACATTTTTTTATATCTTTTGTAAACGCTCTAAATTTTACCTGCCATATAGAAACTAAAGGAGAAAATAGCCATCACATTGTTGAGGCAACTTTTAAAAGCTTTACAAGAGCATTAAGTAAAGCTTTACAGAGAAATAATACAAATATTGCATCAACCAAAGGAAGTCTATGAAAATTGGAATTATTGATTGTGGAGGTGCAAATCTTAATTCAATCTATTATTCCTTTAAAAGATTGAATATAGATTCATTTATTTCTAATTCCATTGATGAACTCATACAAATGGATGCATTGGTATTACCCGGTGTCGGTTCTGCAGGAAAAGTGATGGAAACATTGTCAAAAAAAAATTTAATTAGCTTTATTAAGGAAACCAATAAACCGGTACTTGGAATTTGTGTAGGAATGCAAATTTTATTTGATTATTCTGAAGAAGATAATACTGAGTGCTTAGGTTTGATTAAAGGAAATGTAACTAAATTTGATAAAAATGATGTTATCGCTGTTCCACAGATGGGCTGGAATAAGGTCGAATGTAAGCTTGATGATACTTTGGATGGTTACTATTACTTTGCTAATAGTTATTTCAATAAAGACAGTGATTACACAGTTGGCTTTACCTCTTATGGCAATCAATTTTCATCGATTATAAAAAAAGATAATTTTTTAGGTTGTCAATTCCATCCAGAAAAATCTTCCAAAGCAGGTGAAGTGTTTTTAAAAAATTTTATTAATTCAATATGAAAATAATTCCTGCTATTGATATTTTAAATGGTAAATGTGTTAGGTTGGTGAAAGGAAACTATTCTAAGGTTACTGAGTATAATAATGACCCCTTGACACAGGTAAATATCTTTAAAAAAGCAGGCTTTAAAACTATTCATATAGTTGATTTAAATGCTGCTAAAACTGGTGGTGATGAAAACCTTAAAATTATTAAAGATATTGCAAATATTGAAGATATAGAAATCCAGGTTGGTGGCGGTATAAGAACGATTGATAAAGCAAAAGATCTTATATCAAACAAAGTAAAAAGAATTATTGTAGGTACAGCAGCTATTAAAGATATTAAATTTAGAAATGATCTAAAAGAAAATATTAATGTTGAAAACATTATATTTGGATTGGACTTTAACATCATTAAAAACTCCCCTCTTCTTTCAATAGATGGATGGACAAATAATACAAATATAAATCTATTTGACTATATTGATGAAAACTCATGGATTAAGAATATATTAGCTACTGATATTTCTGTTGATGGAACACTTCAAGGACCCAATCTGAATATATATAAAAATCTATTAAATTATAAAAATATAAATCTTATAGCATCTGGTGGTATTGGCTCTATCAATGATATTTACAACTTAAAATTAATATCATGCCATGAATGTGTCGTAGGTAAGGCTATATATGAAAATAAAATATCGCTTGGAGATTTGCTAAATGTTAACTAAAAGAATTATTCCATGTTTAGATGTTAAAAATGGATATGTAGTTAAAGGTATAAAATTTAAAAATCATGAGATTGTTGGATCGATTTTAGATTTGGCAAGTAAATATAACGATGAAGGTGCTGATGAATTAGTTTTTTATGACATTGGTGCAAGTACTTATGATGGTATTGTTTCAAAAGAATGGGTAAAACAGATTGCTGAGCTTATTAGTATTCCTTTTTGTGTTGCAGGTGGGATAAAAAATCTTAATGATGCCAAAGATATTCTAAACAATGGTGCAGATAAAATTTCAATAAATTCTCCAGCTCTAGCAAACCCTAATTTAATACAAGAATTAGCAAATGAGTTTGGAAGTCAATGCGTTGTTGTAGGTATTGATTCAAGATATATAGATAACAAATATATTGTCTATTCAAATACTGGAGATGAAAAAACAATAAAAAATACACAAATAGAAACTAAGGCATGGATAGACCAAATTCAAAACCTTGGTGCAGGAGAAATTGTTTTAAATTGCATGAATAAAGATGGGGTTAGAGATGGATATGACATTACTCAGCTAAATATTATGTTAAAAAATTGTGACGTTCCATTGATAGCATCTGGAGGAGCAGGAACTAAAGATCACTTTAAAGATGTGCTCACCATGACTGAATCTAGTGGAGCTCTTGCTGCAAGTGTGTTTCATAAAGACTTAATTAAAATTAATGAACTTAAAGATTTCTTAAGAAAAAAATCAATAAATATAAGGTGCTAAAAATGGATATAGATAATTTAAACTATGATGACAAAGGTTTAATTCCAGCAATAATTCAAGATTCCATATCTTTTAATGTCTTAATGCTTGGATATATGAATAAAGATTCCCTACAACACACACTTAAAACTCAAGAAGTTACATTTTTTAGTAGGTCAAAACAAAGGCTTTGGACTAAAGGAGAAACGTCAGGTAACAAATTATTATTAAAATCAATTGAATTTGACTGTGATAAAGATGCTTTGCTCATTAAGGCAGATCAATTAGGACCAACATGCCATCTAGAAAATTATTCATGTTTCAAATCAGAGAAAAAAAATTCTTTTTCAATAATAGCTAAACTTGAAACTACGATTGATAAAAGAAAGACTGAAACTTTAGAAAATTCTTACGTAGCATCTTTGCTTAATAAGGGCGTTAAAGAAATAGCAAAAAAAGTTACTGAGGAAGCAGGTGAAACATCAATAGCAGCAGTAACTAATGATGGAAGGCTGATTGATGAATCTGCAGACTTGCTATTCCATCTTTTAGTTCTTTTAAAAAATCAGAATTACTCTTTTGAAGATGTGCTCAAAGAATTAAATAACAGGTCTTCTAATTGATAGACTTTACTTCAATATAGTCAATTAATAATCTGCCTTTATCTGGTTCTGATAAATTTGAACATTCGATATCTTGACAATATGCATTAATGTTAATGTCACCACCGCTTGTCCCACCAACTGCAAGATTCATTATTAAATAGAAAGATTCGTTAAAAGGCCAGTATGCACCATTTAGAAAATCTTGATTAGTTGAGCGATCAATAGAATGGAAAGGTTCGTTATGTGTGTCAAGATAAAATTCAAGTTTATCTTCAATCCATTTAAATGTTATAGAATGAAATTTATCTACAAAATTAACATTTTGTGGAATTGTTTCTATTCCCCATTTATACGAATGAACAGAATTATTATTAGAATAGTGTACGGTTGATTGTATCTGATTATCTTGATTAAAAGACATATGCTCCATGATATCTATCTCACCATCCTTTGGCCAACCGTATTCTCCAACTTGAGGCATCATCCAGAATGCTGGCCAATGTCCACTACCCTCAGGAACTTTAAAACATACAGTTACTTCATTACCAGGGGTAACTGTAAATTTATCTCTAGTAATTAATTTACCGGAAGTATAATCAAATGTTCCTCCCCACGAACTACAATCATTGGTTTCACAATAAGGATCATCAAATGGAGTTTGACCATAATCAGGATTCCAATAAATTGGTTGTATTTTTAGATATCCATTTTCTATAAATGTATTTTCTGTTGCTTTTGTAGATTCATTACAAAATTTAGAATAGCCTTCATCACAACTAGTGTAGTACTGAGATTCTTCATTACCCCAACCTCCAATCCATTGACCATTGCTAAAGAAACCATGTCCAACTTCATATGAAAAAAATTCTTCATTCAAAACCTCAGAACTAAATTCTTCAATCCAGTAGTTAGAAGTATTATTTTCTGGAACCTTACAATAAGAACTTTTATCTTCAGCATATATATCAGAACCTGAACCGCTAGAGTCAGAAACCTCAACCGTAACAGATTTAGCTACAGTATTTTGAGGGTCCTCACCTCTACAAGTTAATGTAAAAGTATAGGACCTTACATCCGATAAGGTTAGTGTTTCAAAACCAGAACCGGTTGCTTTATTACCCTCCCAGTCTCCTGAGCCAGAACATTCAATAGCATTTGTAGTTGTCCATGATAAATCAACAGAACTACCCGCAACAATTGATGTTGCAGAGGCTGTGAAAGTATTTATAACAGGGTTAAAAATTGATGGTGACTCAGGATCAGAAGAGCCGCCACCACCACCTCCGCCACAAGATACAAGGGGTACTATTAACAATAGCGTAAGATAATTTTTTGGGTTCATTTTTAAAATGAGATTTTTTAAAATTATATTAGTTTTCTTTTATAAATTCATTAGTTAAATCTTTCATCTCATTTCTTAAAACAAATAAAGCAATTAAGTTAGGTATTGAAACTAATGCAACTACAACATATGCAATATTCCAAACAATTGTTGTATCGATTACAGCAGCTAATATAAAACATAAGACATAAAAGTTCCTATACCAAAATACCCCTCTTTCACCAAAGATATATGCGGTTGATCTATCACCGTAATAACACCAGGTTATTGCAGTTGAAAAAGCAAACAAAAGTAGTGCTATCGCAACCAATTTTCCACCATATTCTCCAAGGATACCTTGAGAGAAGGCTTTTGCAGTTAATTCAGCGGAGCTTACCAATGATTTTCCTTCTAATACAACTGATTCTAATATTTTTCCATCAACTATATTTAAAGTTCCTGTATATAAGTTTTTATCATTTTTTATAACCTTTATATCTTCAGCTATTGATCTGGAATGAAGAACTGTTATATCAGAATCAATTATGGTTCCATCTTCAATATAAATGGTTCCAGAATATTCTTTTACATCTGAATCTAGTGATTGAACGTAGTTTGTTAATTCATTTATGTGACCCGGGTGAACATATGTTCCATCAGAATTTTTTTCATCAGAATAAATACCATCAAGAATAACCATATCTGTTTTGGCAAATGTTGTATCAAATTTCTGTGTCCAAACTCCACTTGATAAGATAACTAAAGCCGTAACACTACACACAACTATGGTATCTATAAATGGCTCTAGTATAGATACAACTCCTTGATCGATAGATTTATTTTTTGATGATGCATGAGCAATTGGTGATGAGCCCTGGCCTGCTTCATTTGAATATAATCCTCTAGCAACACCATATTTCAAGCTCATAGCAAAACTAGCACCAAGAAAACCACCAACTGCGGCAGATCCTGTAAATACTTGAGAGAAAATAGCATTAAATGAAGGGATAATATTTTGGTAATTCTCTGTAAGAATAATTAAAGCACCACCAAAATATATTAGACCCATTATTGGAATTATTTTACTAGCGACAGATGCAATTCTTTTAATACCTCCAATAATAATTATCCATAATAAAATTCCTAAAAATAATCCTGTAAATAATTTTGGTACTGAAAATTCAGTATTCATTACTAAAGCTATATTATTGATTTGCGGCATATTCCCAGATCCAATAGCTGTAATCATCATTAAAAATGCAAAAAGAATTCCAGCCCATTTCATATTTAAAGCGCTTTCTATGTAATACATCGGGCCACCAGAAATACTCCCGTCAGCTAATTTTGTTCTGTATTTATGACCCATTGTTACTTCAACGAATTTAGTTGTCATACCAAATATAGCTGTTATCCACATCCAAAAAATTGCTGCTGGGCCACCAGTCCAGATAGCTAAAGCTACACCTCCAATATTACCAGTCCCCACTGCTCCAGACATAGCTGTAGTAAGAGCCTCAAAAGCTGTTGTTTCCCCATCGTCATCAGTTTTTTTATTTTTTCCTGAAACTAAATGCCAAGCTTTACCAAAAAACCTAAATTGAGGAAAGCCAAGATATATAGTGAAAAATATACCTGTTCCAACTAATAAAATTGGGAACCACCATGATCCACTTAAATTGCTATCAAGTAATATTAGAAATTCATTAAATTGATCCATAATTTATTCCTTATTTTGCCACCAAGCTTCTAATTCTGTATAACCACCAATATCATTACCATCTATTTTGATCTGAGGAAATGTTCTAGCTGTAGGAAAAATATTAAAGAATTCTTCTCTAGTAAAATCTTTGTCTAATTCTTTGTAAGAATATTCAAACCCTTCTCTTTCGCACAAAGCTTTTGCTTTATCGCAGTATGGACAGAAGGTTTTTCCGTATATTTCAATCATCATGATATTATTCCTTATTAGTTAATTTATTATAATCAAAATGTCATTATTTAGCCTTAAAGATAAATCAATTTTAATAACCGGTAGTTCTAAAGGTATTGGAAAGTCTATAGCTCACCAATCTGCGCTTATGGGCGCTAAAGTAATTATATCATCAAGAAAGCAGGATGCTTGTGAAGCTACTGCTAAGGAGATAAATGATGATATTGGTAAAGAAGTTGCTTTTCCAATAGCTTGTAATATAGCCGATGACGATCAATTAAAAAATCTTGTAGATAAAACTATTGATACCCTAGGAAGTATTGATACTTTGATTTGTAATGCTGCAACAAATACTTTTATGGGATCCATGCTTGATATGAGCATTGAACAGTTTGATAAAGTGATGCATAACAACATAAGATCCAATCAACTCTTATGCAACCTATGTCTTCCAGGCATGATAGAGAAAGAAGATGGATCTATAATAATAATCTCAAGTATTGCTGCAATAAAAGGTAGTCCAATACTAGGTGCTTATAACATCAGCAAAGCAGCTGATGTTATGATTGTTAAAAATATAGCAGCTGAATTTGGTCATAAAAATATTAGAGCTAATTCAATAGCCCCCGGCTTAATAAAAACTGACTTTGCAAAAGGGCTTTGGGAAAATCCTGATATTTTAAAAGCAGTGTTACATACTAACCCCATGAAAAGAATTGGTGATCCAGATGAGATAGCTGGTGCAGCTATAATGCTATCTTCAAAGGCAGGTACTTATATTAACGGGCAAACAATAGTCATTGATGGAGGGACTATTGCTGTCGGATAGATTGTTTTAATTCGCTACAAAAATAATTTAATACATGCGTTTCATTTATTGATGAGACATCATAAAAATCATGACGTAAGTCATTAAGTTCAACAATAATATTTGAAATTTTTAAATTACTAAATTTTTTAGAGTTAAAGCTTTTATAAGTACCGCTTAAGCTTTCATTTGTTAATTTTGACTTTAAAAGTATTTTTAACAATTCTACAAAATAGTTTACCTTTGAAATAAAGTTTATATCTAAGTCATTAATATATTTTATCGCTTGTCCCTGATCTATTTTTTGATCTAAAAATTGATTAATAATTGAAATGAATTCTTTATATGAATTATGTCTATCACTTTGGATATCATCA
>Ga0181604_10005329_pt1 | contig 10243 bp, 9 predicted proteins | sample 041ome_12_FD_148663 | JGI IMG/M metagenome (GOLD analysis project Ga0181604, IMG submission 148663) | Coastal salt marsh microbial communities from the Groves Creek Marsh, Skidaway Island, Georgia - 041410US metaG (spades assembly) | ecosystem: Environmental > Aquatic > Marine > Intertidal zone...
GTCCCGTACAACAATAGCGCTCCTACAGACAATGTGGATCTCGGAATGGATATTTCAACCCTGTCATTTACTGAACAGTCACCAGCTTTCAGCGATAATGACTCTCGGGCTCGAACAAGCCCCTTGTCGCTAGTCAGAACACCAGCCAGCGTTCTATGACCACAGCCAGAGCGCGCAGCACAGGAACCGCAGGCAGAGCTGCGGATGGTCTCCACCCACACAGCGCCAACTTCTATAGCAACAATTCTACCGGTCTCAACTATATTCACTGTATCAACGCCCGGGAACGACTCGTACGGCTTCGGCAATAAGTCGCGCAGCAGGAAGTGGCACCTCACCTATAACAGTCACTAAAACGCCGGTACCTGACACGACGCTTCCACGTGAATAGGTCAACGTGGCACCGTGCCGAACAGCGCCCTCTCCCGGCAATAAGTCATCAGGTAATGGCTCGAATACGACGGTCGCAGCGGCAATACCGTCGCTCACGAACAAAGCCTTCTCCTCAAAACCACGGGCAAGGCTGGCTTTATACCCAAACGGTAACCCAACAATATCGAGGTGTTGCATAAGTAAGGTAGGGCCTTCCGCCTCCGAATTCTCATCTTTAGGTGTCACAGTAAGAGAGGCATATTCATGTCGCTCTAGAAGCGTTCCATCATCACTAAATGACTCCGACTTCAGAATGAGTCCAGACGCGTCATCCAATGCAAGGCGATACCCCAAGCGCAGTCCGTCTCGAGGTCTTAGGTGTAATAAGACACTGTCTCTACCCGCAACCTTAGGTCCTCGCTCAAGATGAAAGGCATAGAGTTTGCCCAGCTCACACGCCGACATTCTGGGACCGCGAGGCGCCCAAACAGCTTGGGGCTCTTCAGTCTCTGACGCGTTGACATAATCGAGCTGCCCTCGCTCGTCCCCGGCGCGATGCGACTTTTCGATGAAGTTTCGACTGCCCGAGGATTCTTTGAGAAACGTACCCGAGTACGAGAATTCTTGATGCGACCGCTGCATTTGATCAACGGCGTCTACAATCGCGGGGTCTAGGTCACAGTCGGTTTGAGCCCAGACACTGGCTGGCAGCATGACTGCCACCGCACAGAAAACAATGGAGATAAAAGCGTGTCTCGACTGGGTCACCGCCACCTCTAATGCTATTGACTGTCTTTTGGATCAATTGACCGGGATACCATTGGGGTAATAGAAGCCGCCGATGCAGTGGTGTTATGCACTTTTAATAGCGACTCAAATCGTTCATCCGCAAGGCGATTGTAACTTACTCTGTTGCTGTAAGGATCGACTGGGGGCACTGAAGAGCGCGCTGTCACAGGTCGGGGTTGCAGTACGGGAGACTCAGCAAAACTCGCTTGAACAGCGCCTGTTCCGGGAACCTGAACAATTGCACCAGGCGCCGTAACCGGATTGATGGGATTATCGTTGAACAGCAGGGCCTGCTGACCTCCAAGCACTACCGCCACGGTTACTGATGCCGCCACAGCCATGGAGATTATCGGATTGGCGTAGCGCCGCTTTTCCGAAGCGATCGCAGTACGAACTGCCTCACTAACATCCACGGAGATAGCCGTACCTGACTGGCCAGCCATCAAATCGCGAACTACATGTTGTCGTCGCCAATAAGCACGCAACTCATCAGATTCAGCGGCTCCTCGCAGTGCTCGCGCAATATCAAGATCATTCGCCTCACCGTCCATCAGTACTGACAGACTCTCGTGATCTGCCGATGAAGCGCTGCCGCTCGTCGTGTTGTCGTCGTATGTAGTCAACTTTCATTCCCCTGAATTCGCTGCGCCACTTTTACGTCAATGGCTTCGCGCGCCCGAAAAATCCGGGATCTAACCGTACCAATCGGACATTCTAAAACGTCCGCTATCTCTTCGTAACTCAAGCCTTCGAACTCACGCAATGTCAGCGCAGCTCTCAACTCTACGGGTAATTCCTCAATGGTTCGAGAAATCAACACCTCTAACTCTTGCCCCATGATCACCTCGTCAGGTGACTGGTGGTCTTTTAATCGACCCGGGACGTCAAACACCTCCGAGTCATCTAACGCCATATCAGACGTGGGCCTGCGACCCAAAGCGACCAGATGATTCTTCGCCGCATTAGCCGCAATGCGATATAACCATGTGTAAAACGCACTGTCTCCGCGAAAGTTGGGAAGCGCCCGGTAGGCCTTGATAAATGCCTCTTGAGTCACATCTTCAACTTCGGCCGCATTATTCAGATAACGCGATATAAGCTGCGCCACCCTCCCCTGATACTTCAGTACCAGAAGATCAAACGCGCGCGAGTCTCCCTTTTTTGCGCGCTTTACGAGCTTGTCGTCACCATCGCTGAGTGCCAAAGTACCGCTTCCCACTTAGCAGATCTGGCGTCTACCACTTCTGCCCAATCTGTTTTCTGTTTCATATGACGTTTGATATTTCGAAAAGTTCAAATTATTTGACACAATGTCCAAACGTCACTTTGTCCCCTCAGAGTGCCGCAGCTGTCATACGGAGTCCATGGTGCGAGATACACATTTTGATGTTCTGATCGTCGGAAGTGGTGCGGCGGGGCTGAGTCTGGCTTTGCAGTTGCCCGACACGCTCTCCATTGGCTTGATCTCAAAGGCAGACTTGAATTCCGGCTCGACTTCCTGGGCGCAGGGCGGTATGGCGGCTGTGCTGCACGAAAGAGATACAATCGAGTCCCATGTTGCGGACACGCTACAGGCAGGGGCCGGTCTCTGTCACGAAGATGCAGTGACATTCACTGTTGAGCAGAGCCGTTCAGTCGTGAATTGGCTCGTGGCACAAGGCGTGGACTTCGATTTAAGAAATGACCAGCCCGACGATGAGTTCAGAGAATTTCATCTGACAATGGAAGGGGGACACTCCATACGCAGGATTCTTCACGCCGCTGATCAGACGGGTAGCGCCATTTCCAAAGCTCTAAATTCGCGCGTGAGCGAGCGGACTAACGTAGAAGTTCTGACGGATCGTTTCGTCGTGGACCTCATCACCCATGAAGGGGAAACCACCGGTGCCTATGTGCTGAATACGAGTACGGGGGTGGTCGAAACCATCGGCGCACGAGCTATCGCCCTGGCAACAGGTGGCGCTAGCAAAGCGTACTTATATACGAGTAATCCCGATGGAGCGACCGGTGATGGCATTGCACTGGCTTGGCGCGCGGGTTGCCGCGTCGCCAATCTAGAGTTCAATCAGTTTCACCCGACCTGCTTATATCACCCAAAGGCGCGCACCTTTTTACTGACCGAGGCATTGAGAGGTGAAGGCGCCACATTGCACCTACCATCGGGCGAGCGTTTTATGCCACGGTTCGACCATCGAGCTGAGTTAGCACCCCGAGACATCGTTGCTCGTGCCATCGACCATGAAATGAAACGCTTGGGCTTGGAATGCGTTTATTTAGATATAACGCACAAATCCAGCGAACAAATACAAGAGCACTTTCCTACCGTTCAGGCACGTTGCGCCGAACTGGGTATCGACATCACCAGGGAACGCATTCCTGTCGTTCCGGCAGCCCACTACACCTGTGGTGGGGTGGTCGTTGATCAATATGGCGCCAGCGATGTACGAGGGCTTTATGTCATTGGAGAGACGGCCTGTACGGGACTGCATGGCGCCAACCGAATGGCGAGTAATTCATTACTCGAGTGTTTTGTCTACGCCTCCAGCGCCGCGCATCACATGAGCATCAACTTGCCAGACAGAATCGATCGCAGATTACCCACCTGGGATGACAGTAGAGTCAGGATGTCGGACGAAGCAGTGGTCATCCAGCATAGCTGGCATGCCCTGCGCCGACTCATGTGGGACTACGTTGGTATCGAGAGGACAAATAGACGACTTAAGCGAGCAGCGAACCATATCTCCATACTCGAGCAGGAGGTTGACGAGTATTACGCGAGTTTCACGATTACCAAGGAACTGCTTGAACTCAGAAATCTGACACTCGTTGCAAAGTTAATGGTGGACTCGGCCCGGAGCCGAAAAGAGTCGCGGGGGCTGCACTTCAATCGCGACCACCCAGCAATGCTCAGTGAAGGACGAGACACCGTGCTCATCCCTCAGGGCGCAAGTAGCTCCTCAACAGAGCTTCCAAAGTACACGCAAGCCGAGCCTTAGCGGCCTGGCGCGTTGCGTTTGTAGTCGCGTATCGCTGCAACAATCGGCCGCAGAAGCTCGTCCGGATCGGATCGACCCATTAGCCATTCGAACATATCCTGATCAGCTGAGCTCATCAGCTCTCGGTAGAGGTCTTTGAGTTCCGGTGACAAACGCGGGTATTCATAAGCTACAAAGTCGGCCAAAAACAGGTCGAGTTCAAGCAATCCACGCCGACTTGCCCAGCGCATTCTGTTATGGTCATTATCCGTCATGGCGGCACCATAACGGAAAGCAGGTAGCCATTCGATAGCGATGTGACATATGGGGCTAAAATCGTGAGTCAAAACGTGAGCGACAGCATAATTTCGTTCGAAGGAGTAGATGTTCGTGACGTGCTTCACGGTCAGACCACGCGAAATTTTAAGGCACTAGAACTTCACAACCCCATAGACGGTGCCTTTTGCGACCTGAAAGGGCGCGTCATCACGGATTTCACCGCGGTTCTCACCGCTGACACATCCGTGCTTATGAGAGTGAACTCGGCTGTAACTCCCCTACTTCAACAGCATCTAGCCAAGTATCTGATGTTCTCCAAAACCACGATGTCGTTGCTTGACTGGCGGACTTGGGGGTGCAAGGGCACTGTGGATATCGACCCCACCGACATACGCATCCCACGCGCGGATGGTCACTGCGAGGTTTGGTCTCCACTGACAGCTCCAGCCACGCAGGCGCTTTCGCCCGATGAGTGGCTGCACTTTAGAGTTTCCCATGGAATGGCTCGCATTAATGAGCACGCCATCGGTAAATATTTGCCGCAAGATCTTAACTACGATCTGCTGGGCTTAATTGACTTCGATAAAGGGTGTTACACGGGGCAGGAAATCATTGCCCGCCTCCACTATCGAGGCCAACCGAAGCGTCGTCTCAGTCTGTTAACAGTCAACTCACCCGCCCGGCCACGTTGCGACGACAAGATTATCGATACATCAACCGGCAAGTCTGTTGGGTCGGTGGTCGAAGCCGTCCGTCACGAAGACGCTTTCCACTGCTTATGCGAAGCCGTAATCGACGTGGCCGCTCGCGACATCGAGCTTTGCGGATACCCTGCTGGGTCACACGCATTGCCCGTGAACAAAGCTCAGTCATCCAGCTAGCACGCGCATTCCCACTGAATAGTCGACTCCCCCTGCAAGGTGAGCCACTGGTTGGTCGCGCTGAAGTGCGCGCAGTCAAAAAAACCCCGATAGGCACTTAGCGGGGACGGATGCGGGGCCGCAAGAATCAGGTTTTTTGGGCCTTTCATCAGTGCACTTTTCTTCTGCGCATGTGCACCCCATAGTAAAAAGACCGTGGGGCTTTCTGACGCCGCAACGACGCTAATCAAGCGGTCAGTAACCGCCTGCCATCCGATATTTTTATGTGACTCGGGCTCCCCAGCGCGAACACTTAAGGTTGTATTCAGAAGCAGCACACCCTGCCGCGACCAGCATCCGATCTGAAACCGACTACCCGTCGTCACCTCTAAGTCCCGCTCGAGCATTTTGCGGATATTGGCAAGGGACGGTGGCAACGGGCTCGACGTCGAAACCTCGAATGCGCGGCCTGTAGCCTGATTTTCACCGTGATAGGGGTCCTGCCCAAGAATAACCACCCTGACGTCTTGCGGACCCAAGCCCTCTAGCGCGCCGAAAAGATGGTCGAATGGCGGAAAGTACTGGTATCCGCTAGCGAGTTCCTGCGCCAGATGCGCCTCGATACCGCGGGCAGTTTCGCTCGTCAACACGTCGTCTAGATAGGGGCGCCAATCGTGGGGACAAATATCTAACAGTGTCATAGGTGCCATGAGGTCTATCGCATAGCTTGATGAAGCGAGTCTCAACTGTAACACTCTTGCCAATCGTGTGTGGGATAGGTGAAACACTTGGGAACTGCCGCAACCAAGGGCGACATCATCAGTGATCTGGAGGCTTTGAGCGCTAAACGGCTGACGCCCTGCCTCTCATTGGTCATTGAGGAGACGGCAGATTATCTGTTTACCCTTTCTACAAGCTCGAGACTAGATCAGAAAAACCAGGATCAGTGCTACCAAGCATTTCTGATGCTGCAACGTGCTTCAAAGACCATTGTTTCCGAAATAACGTCGGCTATTTCACTCGCGTATCAGCATTACGAGCGCCCGGTGGTGAGTGATGCGATCGATGCCGAATATGAGATGCGAGGACTATCGCTTGTTCCGCTTGAGGAGTTCGAGGACACCCTAGCAATCGAAAAGATTGTTCGCGCAGGGACAGAGCGATTCTGGCTCGAGCTCGAGAGCATCATGCTCCGGCTTGCAACTGGTCTCGAACTATCGCCCGACGCCTTAGAGCTTCCCGTCAGTCCTCGAACGATTTGCAGCGCTTACCGGCAGTCCCTCCAGAACATTGATTTCCCCCGAGCGTTTTTAGTCGATGCCGACAGCGCGTTTGTGCGAAAACTGCTACCTGAACTCGCGGGTATCTACAAAGCATTGAACGAACATCTAGCGTCTCTTGGTTTATTACCCGATATCGAATCAGAGCTCAGACAAACGGGCTCTCAACTGCTGATACAAATCAAGACGCACCGCGATGGAAATAGTGCCTCATCTGAACAGCTAGTCGGCGATATTCCGCCCTCACCCGCGCCGTCGGATAGTGATGCCGTGGGGGGCATAACGACACAAACCACTGTAAACAAGCGGCTGATTCACTCTTCAGAATGGGTGGATTCGTATGCCGTTGACACCTTATCCAGTCGATCCAGGCCCATTGCGTTCTCGCGTGCGTTGCCATCGACACAAATTCAACCGGACGAACTGGTAGAGGCCTCAGGCGGCAGGGCCAACTTCACGCCAAATCGCATATTACCGCCCATCAGAGATGAAGCAGTGGGAGCTAGACTCCTCAAGAGTGCGGAGAATCTTCTGACCAGGAATCAAACCAGCACTTTAGAAATTGAATCCGAATCCCTGCGAGTAGCGCACCAAGTTGCGACGCTCCGCAGAGAAGCATTGTCTGCGAGATACACCATTGATGCGCTGATCGAGGCAATCGGCTTTACGCCTAAAGCCGCGATTTACGATCGACTCGTGGAAGCTTTCAAAATTTCATCCGGACTCTTTGACTACGTATTCGATCGCACCGCACCGCCGCCCAACATGCAACCGCCGTTGGTGAGCATGGAACTGTGTTTTTTAGAGTTATCCCTCATAGATCAGCGGTTCTTAATCGACGCTGAACACCCCGGACGACTACTCGTTGACCGGGTGGCGGATCTGGTGACACTGTTCCCGAGAGGCAAGGAGCGACACCTTAAAGGATTTATCGATATTGTCTCCGAACTCAACCAGCGCTTTGATGGCTCGGCCGTCGCTTTGGTTTATGCAACAGACGCAATTACCGACCTATCGACTACGTTCATTGCTCAGCAACGTCTCAATCGTGATCGTCTGATCGCTAGAGAGAATGCCGCAGATCGCATTGACGCAGCCCGCGCTACCGTGGTGTCAGCGATTCAGCACGGATTGGGTAGCTACAAGCAATCGATCTACTTACCGAAGGTCATCAACGAAGGTCTATTCGACCAATGGGTGGTCGATATTTTGAAGGGCGCATCAACTTCCACCATTAATGACCGTCTCATTCTACTTACCCGGTTTATGGGCATCGAGGTTACGGAGCCGGACCTCTCTCTTGAGCTGTCAGACCTCGTTGACGTCTTTGGTGGGGTCATGGTGCAACGGCCACCGGTTCGAACCGTACTTGAAGACTGTGCAACTAATCGCGGTAACCTAGTTCTGGAGCCGATTGCCGAATCATCATCGTGGGGTGCTTCTCTCGATCTTTTGCCGCACGAACTAGACCAACGCCTGGACCGTCGTCCGCGTCTAGCCCGCGCTGTGCGCTCGGTGCAAAAGTTATCTCTGGATAAGTGGTTCTTGCATCAAAGCGGCGGTGAGCATCGCTATCTTCAGATCGTATGGGTTAATCGGCATAACACGCGATTTGTTCTTAGTGACGAACGTGGCGTAAAGCAACGGGACTTATCGATATTGCAAATGGCGGCAGAACTGGGACGTTCACTCAAGACCCTCACGACCCTTGAACAGCTCAGTCTCGTTGAGCAGACACTCTTTTCTAAATTGAGTAAGACCAAAGATGACCTAAGTCAGGCCTTCATCGATAGGTCTGGGGACAACACCAGTAACTTTGTAAACGATATCGAACGAGCCTTGAGACGCGCCCGTCGCATTGGTATCTCTGAGTCCGTAGTCAGTTTCTCCGTAGCTGCTGATGTGTCGACTGAGATGCTTGAGGAATCAATAGCCAACATGGATCTCAGATGTCGTTGTATGGAGAAACCGACAGCCACCCAAGTCTGTGCAATTATTGAATCCATAGACCCTGAGTCTATTGAAGGTGCGATTTCAGATGCTTTAGCGCTGTAGCAGGTTCCAGATTTAGTCATTCAGCCCCTCGATCCCGCCAGGCTGTCAGATGCCGCGGCGCTGATGGCCCAGCTAATGAAGCAATCTGCCCCCACTGACAGCGAACCCTCCATTTCGGGTGAGCTGTCGTCAATTACCCAAAAATCGCTGGACGAGGCAATTCAAGAAGCCCTGATGCGACTCGAACTGACACATGAACTTCGACTGCAACCTATTGTGAGAATTGCAACGACCGTTGATGCAGCACCTGAATCGGCTTACCTCGTAAAGCAACAGGACGACGCGAGTGGAAACGTTCGGACAGAAAATCAGTTTAGGCATCGGGATATTCGTATCGCCACCAACTTGATTGAGCTGAGAGAGGCTTGCCGCTTACTGCAGGTAACCGAATCAACCAGTAGCTCACCCACCCATCTCATGCTGAGACTAAGTCACGAGACCTGTCTTCATCCCACGGCGCTTGATCGGATATTGACACTGATTTCCGAACATACCGTGGGAACCTCACAGCTCAGTTTTCTCATTCCTGATTCGGTCCAAATTCGAGAATCCATCATCTGTCACCGTCTGACTAATGCATTGCGCTCCATCGGCTGCCACATTGTCATCGAAAACTACAATCCAGCACGCAGTAGTTCGACAGCTATTCACGAACTTCGTGCGAGCGACATTGTCTTGGAGTCCAATTTCTGGGAGCGAGCTGCTCAGCACGAGCCGTGGGCAACCGTATTACCGCAGATCATCTCGGACGTACACCACATTCTGGGCCACACGGTGACCGTCAGGGACCCGCTCATTACCGACAATATTGAAGTCAGCGGTATTGATTACATCGAGCGCTATTCCGCTGTTGCGCTATCGCCTGCCGAATTCTTGAACTATTTTGGCACTGCCTCAAGTCGCGACGCGTGAACTGCGCCACGCGTCCAGACTAACGGCTATTACGCCCAGCCAAACAAGCCCAAATGTCAAAGCCGTGATCAGTGTCGCTGGCTCTCGCAAAATAAAGATCGCGACTAATAACTGCAGGGTGGGTCCAACATAGGTCAACAGGCCGATAGTTGAGAGGGATAGAGTCCTCGCTGCTGCCACATAAGTCAGGAGCGGTGTTGCGGTGAATACGCCACTAAACAGCAAGAAAAGATCGACTCGCGTCCCGTGGACGCCAAGCCCGGCACCTTCGTTCAGCAGCAGCCACACAATCGCGAAGGGCGCCATGCACAGCGACTCAAGAAACAGGCCTTGAAGCGAATCAGCTTCTATCTGTTTTCTGATGGCCGCATACAGCGCAAAGCTCAGTGCCAATGTCAGAGACACCCACGGTAGGCTTCCATAGGATATGAGCTGGACGAGCACGGCGGCAATTGCCAGGCAGATCGCCACAATTTGTACCGGCTTAGGTTTCTCACCAAAGACAAAGACACCCAGCGCAATGGTCAGAAGTGGCAACATGAAGTAGCCGAGGCTCGCCTCAGTCGCTCGCTCATTTGTCACAGCGAACACGTAAACACCCCAGTTAATCGTCAGCATCAATGCGGCTAGCGCAACCCAACAGACAAACCGAAATGACGATATGAGCGCAAGCGTTTCTCTCAGTCTGCCCAAGGCCAAAATGATGATCAGCGTGACTGGT
>Ga0181604_10005355_pt1 | contig 10219 bp, 5 predicted proteins | sample 041ome_12_FD_148663 | JGI IMG/M metagenome (GOLD analysis project Ga0181604, IMG submission 148663) | Coastal salt marsh microbial communities from the Groves Creek Marsh, Skidaway Island, Georgia - 041410US metaG (spades assembly) | ecosystem: Environmental > Aquatic > Marine > Intertidal zone...
TTAATTTCATCGGCCCATGATGTATTTAATCCATGAAGCTCTTTCCTTAAAGCGCTATTACTTACAAAATCTGAACTAACTGTACCATCTTGATTTATATTGAATTTTAATGCTTGATAATCGTTTGCCTTATCGCACCAAAGCAAAAATCCTATATCTTGCCAAAGATATGCATCATCCGGGCTATTATTTGTGAGTCCAGCAGTTTGTCTAGCTGTAATGCTTTTGTGAAAAAATGGGCGATGCACAACTTTTCCTCCATGCTGTAAATCTTGAGGGCATATTTCTGTAAACTCTTCTATATTAGTGTCCCAAACTGGCTGGTTTGGTGAATTGTAGAGGTACGCCTCTTGTACAAGTCCGAAGCTATTTGTAATAGCTAAAGCATCTATTTTTGTAGGCATCAAACTTATTTGGTTGGTTCCGCCAAAAGTTTGAGATTTCCTAACAACATAAACTGTTATTCTTGGGTATACAACAGGGCAATATGGTCCAATGTCAGACATAACTTGTATTGGCCCTTCCGTAGAGCTTCTTTGATAAGGTGTATTACCGTTGTAAGTGGATAAAAGTTTATCAAGGTTATTATTGCCGCCTTCAAGCATATGCAAATTAAAATAATCAGAGCCAGAATTAACCTTTTCAGATTGCTTCCTTGTTGAACCAGTTCCAGGAACATATCTTAAATATTTCTGTGTAGTGCTCATTCCGTTTATATTGGTAGTCAATGTGGTAGGATTGTGGTGACCTCCAACAGCATTTATAAATGCACTGTACATGTCTTGTGAAAAATTACTATTAGAAAAACATAGTAATGTGCCCATATTTATAGAGCTTCCATTTCGAAAATCATTAATGCGGTTAACGTTTGTTACTTGCCCCACATTGTCTGCTTCTGGCACATTAATTGATGTTAATGCGGTTAACGATATTGTTACCGCACTCTGACTTCTAATTCTGCTAAATGAATGGGTATGTGTTACGGTTTGATTGTGTTTTATGGTTTGCCATTGATTACCGCTATTTGCATCGTTTCTTTGAAACACGGCCTTAAATGTTCTCAACCCTAAATAATCTATATTTTGAACATTCAACCACACGGTACCTGTGGCCGTTTGATTGCTCCAGCTCGTTGAGATAGTACCCCTAGTTCCACCTTGATAGGTATAACTATAAGTTCCGACTTGAACTCTAAAACTATTACCTCTTTTTTCAAAGATTTTATTGTCATTAGAATCGATCTGAATGCGGCACATTTTATCCCAACTGTCTGATGAGTTGGGAACGTTAGCGCTCGACGTATCGTAAAGAGTGTCAATTAAAGTTTGAGAAATTTGAGCTGTATTTGTTCCAAGAACAACCCCCGCATCTAAAAAGTTAGCTCTAATTGAATCAGCGAATGCTCCATTTGTTTGTGAATTATAAGTTAATTCAAAGAGACCATCATAAGGAGATATAGAGATTTCTGTATCTGTGGGCTGCAAGCCTCCTCCGGTATTGAAACCAATACCAAGAGTATCATCATCACTATTCAATGTATTTAAATTATAAACTGTAGTACTTGTACCGTCAATAGATTCTGATCTTGTATATTTGGAGGCTAGCGGGTAATCTGTAGTACTGGAATTAGTATTAATTAAAATTGCTCCCCCCCTATTTTCAGGAGGGGTCGATTCATTTGACTCTCCTTTAATTTCTTTCCTGAGCAAGAACAAACTATTTGAAGACACTTTAAATTCTTCCGTTGTAGCGATGTTATTAAGGGTCTTGACTGACCTGTCTCCCCCAAAGGAAGTGTCCCCGATATTAGGGGAAGAACTGTTCGTTGGTTTTGATGAATATATCCTTAAATTTCTAGTCAAGGTATCGTTTCCGGGAACGCTAAACGTTCCATTTGAAATATTAGTGTAAGCTCCGTCTCCGTCGTTTTTTATAATTAATGTTGTACTGTTGCTCTCAACGCCTTTAAAATGCAATGTGCTAGTGTCATATTTAATTTTTTCTATTTGAATAGCGCTGCCCCCGCCAGCCTCTATAGATATATCTCCAGCATCTACCGGGTAACTAGTTAAACCTATATCTCTACCAAATCCTTTTATCGGGTTAGCAAATCCAGCTATTGGCCCTTCAGATAAAATGTCTAAAGATTTATAAATTGCTATTGACTCTAGTTTATGATAATCTCCGCGATCTCCAACTCTTAAATAAGAATTACTACTAGTCCCGTCAAAGCTTAGTTTTCTTTCTACATTGACACCGTTTTTTCGAAACTTTCTAACAGCAACGGGAGTCGAAGATTTTGAGGGCCTCATGTTAAAATCTACTTGGCCAGCAGAAGGAAACAAATATGGCCTAGGGCCTTCGCCGCCTCCAACTGTGGTTGATCCCCCTTTAGGCGTATTGTTTCCACCGTAAGATGGCCCGTATCTTTCCATTGTTCCACCTTTGCCTGCAGATTTACCGTAATCACTATTATAAGAAGCATTTCCAGCCTTAGGGTCATACCCCTTGGCATTAGTGCCTTTTGCTGTAAGTGATCGACGCAAGCTTGAGTCTTGCCTATTAAAATCTAATATCCTATCTTTTGGGTTAGCGTCTGATTGGTTTCGTAAATTATTTAATTGATTCGGATTAATGAAAGAATAGTTTCCATTTTGTATGTTTTGCATACTAATAGAAAAATCAGAAGAGTTTACGGGAAAAGTATATATTCTTGCATTCTCGTAGTCGTAATCGTAATTGTTTACTTGAGAGTTGATAACAAGAGAACCTACCCTTAGTTGACCATAGATAACTGGCACAGGTATGCCTTGTTCGACTTTATTTTCATTGGAGGTATAAAGATAAGAGTTCGTTTCTATAATTTCATACTCTTTACCTGTTTCTTTTACCGGATTTAATTTATCTTGTAGCCAATTCATACCATAACCCATAGCAAATTGACCAATCATACCCAGGCCTGCATTACCTAAGATACCCATCGCAGCTCCACCACCTTCTATTTTTGATGTGATAATATAAGTGTCGTCATTTAAAAGTATTTCAGAACAATTGGAGTCAAACACACTTCCTTTTGAATCGATTAAAAAATATTCAATTCCACATAAAGATTTTTTCACTAAAAATTGCCTGAAATCTTTATAATGTGTTGTGAGTGCATCAATCATCTCCCTAACAGTTCGAACATCGAGATCAACTGACGAAGCAAATTTTAATGCCATATCTCCTTTAAAAATAAATTTTTTCATGATTCCTTGTACCTATATAACTTATACACTTTTTCTAGAGGTCCTGCATGCAAAAATTCTTTCCTAGGGTAAGAGTTTACTGGGTGGTGGTAAACTTTTTCTTCTCCATCAAAAACAGCTAAATGCATTGTCGAGTGAGTGGTTGGGGGATAAAGAAAAACATCACCTTTTTTAAGTTCAATATTTTCTTTTCTTAATTCAACAAAATTACTATTAATTATATTAATTAAGTTTTTATTATAATCATTTCTTGGTCTAGACCAATTTTTTATTTTTGCCTGAAGTTTGATGTTTAATTCATAAAAAAAATAATCCTTAACAAATGTAATGCAATCTTGAAATAAAGGAATAAAGGCTCTATCCATTAATTTATAAGGAACATGACTAATTGGATAAAACAAATTAAACTTTTTTGAGAATAAGGAATAAACAAAAGAAGGTAAACCAAGTGATTCAGATATTTCAATATCAATACTACTTAAACATTCATCATAGTCGATATGAGTGTGGTATAGAGATATCACTTGATTGTTCATGTAATATTTAGCGAAAAGTTCATTGTTTATTGAAAAATAGTTTTTATTAAAATGATTTAAATTATCTATGGGTATAAAATTTATATCTTGAAAATCGTTTTCATAAATAAAAATACCACAAGCTTCTCTATTTTTATTTTTAAGCCCATGCTTGAACGCCGATTTAAAAACTTTAAGTTTTTGATGTTCCAGGGAATCCTCCAAATGGTAATCCGTTGACATTTTCCTTATCTCCAAACCTTAACCTACAGCCTCTTATACTTTTTGAACAAGAATCTTCTATCCATTTTTTTTTGTTAGTGGAAGGGTTAACTCCTTTCGTACCATTGGTGGTACAAACAAAATACTGGGCTGGGTCAATAGATGCATCTGGCTGTATGAAGACCACACTGCCCCTGTTGTATGTAACAGAATCACTATATTCTGTTGGACTACTCAAGCTAACCCCTGGCAGCAACGAAGAGAATGTGTTATTATGAGCATCTGCTACTACCGTACTACCACCAGTAGACTGAAAGCCGCAGCCTTCTGGGTGTCTATATCTCCATTGACAAACATTAAATACGACTTTTCTATTAGGAATTTCTCCACCCTCTTTTTCTAAAGGTGAAACTAATTCAAATTGAATAACAGATTGATTTTCGACATTTTTTTTATTTATAACATAAACTTCTTCTGGGAAAGATTGCTCTCCACCAGGACCAAAAGGATTAACCGAGTTCGGAAAATTGTCAGCATGTAAAAATCTTACAAAAGTTCTAATCCTGGTAAATTTATAACCAATAAAGTCTTCAAAAAATTTAGTTTTTAAACCAAAAAATGAATCACTATTATCTACTGTTAGCGTGGGGCGAGGCAGAGCTTCATCAACATAATCAAAACCTTCCACTTTAATAGGATGATAATAGTAATCTTGATTTTTATATTTTATAGTTTTCCCAAAACCATTTTCACCAGAATGAAAATAATAATTTCCACCAGAGATTTTTGCATCTAAATTAATTCTATACAAAGTAATTAAAGCACTTGGCTCTAACTTCATTATTTCATCATGAATTAACTGTTCCATTAAAATATAATAAAATTAATAGTCTAAACATTCAACAAATAATGCAGATATATTATGGTTGTCTTTATAAACAAAAGTATGACTCCATTCTGGGCAGTAAAAAGTAGAGTAAGGTTTTCTGTTCGGGGTTCGAGATGAATTTGAATCGGGCTTTATATGATAATCTTTTTGCAAATGAAAACCAAATTTTTTGTAACCCAAATGACTTTCAAGAAAAAACAAAGCATTTTTTACTTCTTTGTCGGATAAACCTTGAAAATTTAATCTCAAGTTTAACAAGTTTGGGTTTAATCCGTATTTAATATATTTTTTATAAGTATCACTAGCTGTTGTCTCAAGATATTTAGGCGTGTGTGTAATTTCAATTGAGCTACTTGGTCTAAAATCAAACATTCTTATATTTAAATTTCCATCTTCATGCATAGGCTTGCCCGTGTAGTAACTACATTCTTGCGGATTTTCTAAGAACATTGAAGATCGATTTATCGAGGACCAGATAATAACATCAGTCATTGTAGTGCTACTGGAAGCAAAAGTCTTTAAATCAATTAAGCCCTGACCGTTTTTAGGTACATTTATAGGTGTTGAGGAGTTTATCAAATAATGAAAATAAGTATCTGGCTTAAAAATTGTTTGACTTGTTTTTAAAGACAGCATCGCTCCATCTCTATTTGTTAAAAAAGCAGATGTACCAAGTTTACTAATATCAATTTTAGAAGCGATTTTTTCGTTGTACTCAACATTAGATTCTACATTGCTTAAGATGGATGGGTGAGCAAACTCGAATTTAGCGCTAACATTGTTGACATTAAAATATTGTTTTTCATGTTTAAATGCAGGGCAATAAAAAGGCGCTCGTTTATATGGATAAAAAGGGTCATACATAAAAGGCAGAACCCTAACATTATCAAAAGACCCATCAGAATTCCAATTTTGAGGTTCATAATAAAATGGTTTCTGTAAAAAAGAAACTAAAGTTTTAGCTTGTTTATCAGTAAGCGAATTAAAGTTTAAATTTAAATTCATTGATAGGGCATTAATTCCTGTAGGCATTCTTTGACTATGATTGTGGCCATATTTAGTTTGATCAATTTTACTTGTAAAACTAGCAGTGGCCCCCAATGCTGGTAGGATATCAAAAGGATAACTGTTTGATTCTTGAATATCCATTATCTTACATTTTGAACGATGTCAATTTTACCCATTAAGTGTCCGCCGGAACTCACAGATAAGTCTTGACTAACGATAGAGCCGTGACAACTTAAAGTATGTAATAAACCATTTGTATTTTGCTCTGAATCTACGAGGTTTTTGAGCTCCCCGGGAGAATAAGAAGAATAGCTCAAGTCATGAAGTTCAACATCAATTTTGGCTTTTTTACCGCCAAAACCATCTTCAAGTATATTTGGATCGAGGTTGTCCCCCTGCAAGGACATACTGATAGTTGTAGCTTTTTTTCTGATTTTTATAGGTACAGTTAAGCTGTCTTCGCTGGAATTAGTTTTATATAAAGAAGTTGGCGGTATGCCGTACTGAGGTTCATTTTCCACAGTTATTGAATAACTAAAAGATACTGGATGATCTAAACCCAGAGAACTAAAACCTAATATTTGACTTGTGCTTCCATGTGGTATAGACTGTTGCTTATAAAGATCGGAATTAAAATAATCAGCAGAAAACGAGTTATCTTTAATCAAAGAACCATATAAACTAAAAGATGCCCTAGCTTGAGATATAGAGTTTGGGGACAAAGAAAAAGAAAAATTATTTAGAGATGCACAGCTAAACCTAAAATCCCCTAAGTACCCGTGAATTTTACCCTCATCAATAGTGGGACTCATAAAAGAATGCGATTCTCCTAAAATATTAAATATTCCAGGAAGATTTCCCTTGTTAACGTAAAAGCTAACATCTAAACTTCCGACTATTGGACTTTGGGTAACATGTTTAAAAATTGGCTCAAAAAAACCGTTTTGCGCATCTTCCTTTGTTAAACTCCAACCGCTATCTTTGCTGTACAATCTTACCGCATAATTAAAACCATCTGGTGTGATAGAGTCTCTGAAGTATAAACTCTTGCCGTTGGGGAAAGATATTCTTGTGTCTTTAGGTATTTGATAAATAGAAGTGGCTAGAGGTTTCGGTGGGCCACCAATAGGACCAAGCAAGACAGTGAAAGTGCTGTTTGCAGTAAAAGATTTTGAATCATATTCAATGTTGTCCCCAGTCTCAGAATAAGAAGCTATGGAAAAAATTTGGTCATCCAACTGCCTGGCCGTAGTTAATGAATGATTTACGGAAATAGATGCGCTTTCTGCAAATACATATTGCCCCTCTTGGCCTTGTATGGCTAAATATAGTGGAACGTCTTCGTATGGAATAAAGCTCATTTTAAGAAATATTAATAATATGATTGCCTGTCAACTTAATACTTTCTATAATAGTTTTAAGATCGGCAGATACATTAACTAAATTAGACTCTGGGTCGAGAGGAATAACTTTAAAGCCATCTAAAGAAGGTAAGCTTGCATTTAAACCATTAAAAGAAATGCTATTCACATTTAAGGCTGTGTTGTCGGAATTTTTAAATATTATGTGAGAAGAAGAACCTTGAAAAGATGTAGCTACGGGGTAGCCGTGCCTAGCTATATTGTAAGGTATGTTATAAGTTTGCATGTTTGGCGAGCTAGATGAGCCTGAATTAAAATAATAAGCTAATAAATCAGACTCTTTTAAGCCGTGTATATCCCACACGATTTTATTATACTCTCTGTCTTTTTTGTTTATATAACCATCATAAGATAAGGATACATTTAAAAGGTCAGAACTGGATGAATTAATGGAACTTGTTTTAAGTCGGGCATTTAATATAGAAAAAATTTCAATAATTTCATCGTTAACTGGATTTCTTAATTCAAAAAATAAGTCTTGCTGTTCTGGGCTGGAGGTGAATTCTCTAATGTTTTGAATTTCATAGTCGTTAACGTCTACATTAAATGTTGCTTGTTGTATAATGGGAAATTGAGTATCAACTTGTACTGGATAGCCTGATCCTATTTTGTAAATAGGAGTTCTATTTATTCTTGTCGTATAAGAAAAATTTGTGACTCTGTTCGTAGAAAAACCTCTAGAATTAAGTTTGATTGAGCCTTGGTTGGGTATCTGTATTTTTGGGTGTTCTTTTGAACCTTGGGAGCCTACATTGCTTCCAATTTCACCATAAGTAGTTATACTAATATTTGATTGTGGTATCTGACCAATGCCGGCTGAAAAGGAATACTCAGATAGATAACCTTGATTAAACCCAAAACTTTTATCACCATAAATAATTACACCTTCCATTGGAGTGTCATTTATGTATTCAAGAAAAGGGTCTTTACCTATATAGTATTTAGATATACTAAACTCACCAACCATAGGTCCCTGCATAGTTGGATAAGTAAAACCTTTACCGATTATATTTATAGGTTCTTCAGATATGGAATAACTACCATCAATATTTGTAACCCCAGACACAGGAATACCTTCAATATAGAAGCTCTGCTCATAATTTAAACTTGCATTTTTGGTTGACATTATTAACTAAGCATTCCTCCTGCTCGCTTTTGCTCAGATATAACTCCAATGACTGCATCTTTAATTCTATTTCCAAATTCTTGCTGACTTACATCTCCACCAGACACTGAAGCTTCTCCGCCTCCAGCAGAAACATTAATATTCACTGTTACATTACTAGAAGAGTTGTCATTAGATATGTTTTCTTCTGTAGTTGATTTAGGTGAAGCTGTGCTTTGAACAACTCCGCCTTGATTCATTTTTTGTGAATTTAATCTATCAAAAAAGCCGGGATACTGTTTTTCTACATTACTTACTGTTGAAGCTTTAATAACATATTCTCCTTTGTCAAGTAAAACTGGTCCAACTTTATCTATTCCAGCGGGACCAAAAACTTTACCACCAGTACTAAATTTTTGAGGAACTGCTGCTGTTACTTGGCCTCCTGTGCTAAACTTTTGAGTTACATTAGAAACTGGTGAAGAAACAGACGAGGTAGAACTAACTGGCCCACCTTGATAGAAATGCTTAACAGGCTTAACAACTCCACCTTGATTCATGCCGCCTTTACTAGCTCCATCAAAAGTAGGACTACCATAACTATTTAATAAATTTTGATAATGAGAATTTTGATAACCTGTGGACATACTTCCTGAAGACGACCCAGAAGAAGACCCACTAAAAAAGTTAGATGTTTTAGAGTTAGATATAGAGTTTCCACCAATACTGCAAGACCCACCAGAACAACCTCCTCCACTTTTACTACTCATATCACTAAAATCTGCAACCTTTTGATTATAATATTTTGTGGAGTCAGACAGTTTTGTTTTGTGGTCTCCTTTTGCCAGTTGCATTCGCCTGGTTTGAGCATAAAAGCCATCACTGCCTCCAATGGCCATTTCCATGCGTCTGTATGAAAGTTCGTCCATTTGCCCTTGACTGTTTTTTCCAGAAAGATCTATTCCTCTTGCTGCGTATCTTTCTTGAGTTTTTTTCCAACCTTCTGAACTTTCCCAGTTGTTATAAAAGTCTTCCTTGCCCATTTTCATGCGCTCACCAATCATTCCTCTGTTGTGCCAAGCTTGCTTTAATCCGGATACTGCATCAGCAGCTTGATTCATAAAAAAACCTCCAGCTAGACCAGTGACAATGCCTCCAATCATTTGAGCTTTTTGTCTTGTTTTTGCATTTTTTTGTTCTACATCATATTGGTATTTATCTAATAAATATTGACCATATTGCTGGCTATAAGAGTCATTCTTTCTGTACATAGCACTCATATCTCTACCGGTTGGGTCGAGATTGAGCGCTGCTGAAGCATTTAATTTTTTTGCATTTGGGTTTTCTGGAGCCACCGGACCTTCGTACTTCCTGTTTTTTTTAGCTTTTTGGTAATTATAGAGAGCAGAACCACCCATGTAACCTATACCTTCTGCTGCTCCTTGAATGTGTTGTTGGTTTCTTTGTATCCAACCTCCTTGATCAAAATGTTGAACAGGAATAGGAGAGCTTGCGACTTCGCCTCCGGTTTTATATTTTTGTACGATTCCACCTTTAAATAAATTAACTATACCTCCTTCTAATTTTTTAACTAACCCAGGAAGAGAAGATATTCCAGAATTTTTCATAAAGCCATAAAGCTCAGAGTTACCTCTTTGGTCAAAATGGTTTGCAGATGCCGTTGATGATTCGTCTTGATTTAAACTGATGTTGGCAGAGTGTTCTTCTTGCCCTTTTGAAGAATTTGACCGAAAGAGTGAACCTTCAAAAATCTGTTTGCTTGCTGGGTTAACAATACTTGGTAATCCACC
>Ga0181604_10005362_pt1 | contig 10210 bp, 10 predicted proteins | sample 041ome_12_FD_148663 | JGI IMG/M metagenome (GOLD analysis project Ga0181604, IMG submission 148663) | Coastal salt marsh microbial communities from the Groves Creek Marsh, Skidaway Island, Georgia - 041410US metaG (spades assembly) | ecosystem: Environmental > Aquatic > Marine > Intertidal zone...
GGGCCTGTAGCTCAGTTGGTTAGAGCAGTGGACTCATAATCCATTGGTCGGAGGTTCGAGTCCTCCCGGGCCCACCATTTACAAGGGTTTCAGAGGTTTTTCATTTTTAAAAAGTGTGAACACCTGTGAACACCTATTACTATGTTCACAAATAACATTTTTTGCGGTTGACAAGACTACTCACTGTGTCAGAAATAAATGTCCTATTTCACAAAACTTACAATCACCATATTTATGTTAGATACAAACTTTTTAGTTTTTTGAAAATTATTAAGAGTTCTCATTACTCTTTACAATTCTTAAAAAAATAATTAAAACTTTTTATTTAAAATTATGTCTATAAAAGTAAATTATATGGAGTATTTATGAAAACAAACTTACTATCACTTACATTAATAACACTTTTTTCATCTTCTGTTATGGCAAATTCAGGAATGAGTATAAAAGATATTCGAACTGTTGAAGACGCCCTAGACATTCGTAACAAACTTATCTACAAAATGACCGAAATTTTGAATTCAGAAAACTTATCAGAAGATAAAGCAATGATAATTGAAAAAAGAATTGAGTTACTTTCAAATAAACCTCTTCCCACACAAGAGCAAATTGATTGGAGAGTTGAAAATCCAATAGATTTTCATTCACTCAAACAGAAAAAGGATATGTTGAAAAGAGATTTAAGAATTAAAATATTTCAACACTACAGAAATAATAGGCAGCTTGTTGGATAAAGTATTTAATTAATAAAAACAGAGCCGTTATTTAAGAATAGAAATCCTAGATTTAATATGAGAGTGCTTCTTGTTGATGATGATAAAAAATTTACTTCTGGACTGACAATATTTCTCAATAAATTCAGTATTTTTGTAACAATTGAGGACTGCATATCTTCAGCAGAAAAACAACTTAAAAAATCAAATTTTGATGTTATTTTATTAGATGTAATGATGCCAGGTGGTAGTGGGTTTGATTTTTTGCCAACTATTCGAAGGATATGTGATATTCCAGTAATTATGTTAACTGCATTAGATGAAGAGGATGAGCTTGTGACCGGCTTAGATCTAGGCGCAGACGATTACATTACAAAACCATTTAGCCCCAATGAATTAGTTGCTCGAATACGTGCAATACATAGGAGATATTCAAACGGTAAAACTAATAACCAAAGTATTTTGGATGATCTTGAATTATTTCATAGTCAGTGCATGGTAAGAATTGGGAGTATCAATATTAATCTTACAGAAGTTGAATCTCTTATCATCCATCTGCTTTTAAATGCAAAAGATAATTATCTAACTCGTGAATTTTTATATCACCAAGTTTTGAATCGTGAAATGATGCCAGAAGACAGAAGTTTAGATGTTCACATTAGTAATCTGAGACGGAAATTGGGCCCACATCCAATTAAAGGTAATAGGTTTAAATCAATCAGAGGTAAGGGTTATGCCCTTACAAAATAATGCGTAATTTAGTTTGGACATTTTGGCTTGCATTAATCTTAGCAATTATTGGTACTTTTATCTCAAGTGCCATTTTGATAAATCAATGGAATAACTACATGTATTATTCTGAAATAGAAGGTCGTCCAAACTATCCTCTCTTCGAACTTTCTAAGGAAATTGAAAATACATTGGAAAACCAAGGCAACCTTGAGGATCTTTTACTTAAAAACCCAATTAGTAAATTTGGAGATATTTATCTCATTGATTCTTCAGGCTTAGATGTTTTAAGACGCACACTGCCTGAGGAAATAGTAATCAAATCAAACAGTCAGCCTATAACTAAACAACCAAAATTTACACAAACAATTAAGCTTGATACTGGTGAAACATTTTTTTTAATTTTTAGTTTTGATTTAGAACAACGTCCTATATGGAATCTCTTTAAGAGATTTGGTCTTCTTTGGATTTTTTTTCTAGCATTCATTATTTCTGGATTAATTTCTTGGTGGTTAGCATCTAAGACTGTGCGCCCAATTCAAAAGATAGCATTAGTAAGTAGACTTCATGGAGAGGGCGATTTACATGCACAGATTGATAAAGAAATTCTTGAACGTAAAGATGAAATAGGTGTACTTGCCAGACAGCTAAAAACCTCAGGCATAAAAATAGAGGAATTAATAAAGAAACAGAAAGATTTTTTAAGAGATGTTTCTCATGAAGTTAGAACTCCACTTGCAAGAATGCAGATTGCTGTAGAAACTCTAGAACTAGATACCAGTGATGAAAAATCAATGAATCAGATTAAAAATGAAGTTCTTATTGTTGATCAGCTTGTTCAAGATTTACTTCATTTGTCTCATTTTGATCACCCATCCAAGAACCATAAGATTGATACTATTACTGTATACAATTTAGTTCATCAGTGTATAGATAGATCGAAGATACTTGCTAGATCAAAAAACATTTCAATAAAAGTCTTAGATAAAAACTGGGAGAACATAAAGATTAATGGAATTATCTTTTTACTAGAAAGGGCTATAGATAATATTTTAAGCAATGCACTGCGCCACTCTCCAGAATATGGTGAAATTGAAGTTACATGCGAAATAGAAAAGTCATATTGTTCTGTATGCATATATGATCAAGGTGAGGGCGTAACCGAAGAGAGTCTTAAAGATATATTTGAACCATTTGTCCGAATGGATTCATCACGAAATCGACAGACAGGTGGTTTTGGTCTTGGTCTTTCATTAGTAAAACGAATTATAGAGTTTCATGGTGGTCAAGCTAGTGCATCAAATTATTCTAATGGCTTTGTGGTTAAATTAAAAATACCTCTAAATATAAATGCGTTAGAACTTTCTCTTAACAATTCTTAAAAGAAATATTTATATCAACCAACTAATATTCTTTCCATAAAAGTTTATTGGAAAAATTATGATTAATATTAAATTTAAGTCATGTGCATTATTTATGTTCTTTGTATGTACGTTATCTGCAAATGTTGAATTACCCTTAATAGGAGGAAAAATTAACGATATCAACAGCGGTGAGTCCCTGCCATATGCCAAAGTTACTATTAAAGACACAAATAGAGTTTCTACAGCAAATCAAGATGGTTCATTTACTATACTTAATATTCCTGTGGGTTCAATTCTTGTAATCAATAAAATGGGATATGAAAGCAAGGAGATAAAAGTCTCTTCTGATACTAAACGATTGATTATAAATTTATATAAACTTGAAAAGGATAGTTTGATTGAAGATGTTGTTGTTGTTGGAAGTGTTAATTCAAACATGATGCAACAGTCTGGAATAAGTCAATTCTCTTTATCACCAGACCTTACACGATCTCTACCAAATCTTGGAGAACAAGATATCTTTAGATCAATGCAGTTATTACCAGGTGTATCTGGCTCCAATGAAAGCTCATCAGGACTTGTAGTAAGAGGAGGTACTATCGATCAGAATTTAGTTTTATTTGATGATTTCACTGTTTACCATGTAGACCATGTTTTTGGATTTTTTAGTGCATTTAATAATAATGCAATTAAGGATGTTCAATTTTATAAAGGAGGTTTTGGGGCAAAATATGGTGGACGTATGTCTAGTGTTGTTGATATTACAGGTAAGGATGGAAATACTGAGCAATTCGGTATAGGTGCTAGTGTTAGTCTGTTAAGTACTAATGCTGTAGTTGAACAACCTTTTGCAGATGGAGCAGGCTCTTTTATCTTAACAGGCCGCAAATCTTATCAAAGCGATCTCTATAACGATATTCTAGAGTCGGTTACTGGAGAAAACCAAAATGCTCAAGCTGGAACTTCAACACCTGGGCAATTTGCTTTAGGTAGATTTTCAATAGAACCAGAATCTTACTTTTATGATATGAATGCCAAACTAACATATAGACTACCAAACGATGATAAATTTTCTATCAGTTTTTATAATGGAGCAGATGAGCTTGATAACTCGCGAGATGTTGATGGGAATGCAGATATCAGTCGTTTATGTGAGTTGTTTGATGGAAATGGTCCTTTTGGAGGCACTTTTTGCGAAGAAGAAATTAGTTTTGCTGTAGGTACAATTGATCTAAGTGAATGGGGCAACACGGGCATTAGCGCAAAATATTCCCATCAATGGAATGATAGATTAGATACAAATTTTGTTATATCAGCATCAGAATATTTTAGTTATAGAGATCGTTTAATAAATACACAAGTTATATACGAAGATTCAGATGATGAACCAACAACAGGAGAGTCGAGCAGTAATGAGGATAATCAACTTGATGATTTTACTGTAAAAATTGAAAATGATTATTACTTAAATCAATGGAACACACTAAGTTTTGGATTGCAATATACTCAACAAAATATAGATTTTTCTCTTATACAAAATGGTGATCTTGTTCTAGAAACCAAAAATGAAGGCGCTACCTCAACAGTTTATATTGAAGACGAGATTGTTATAAATGCACTTACAGTAATTCCCGGACTAAGAGTTAGTAAATATAGTATTAATGATGAAGTATATACAGAACCTAGATTATCGATTTCATATGAGTTAAATGATACTACGCAATTAAGAGCAGCTTTTGGTGATTATCATCAATTTGCTCTCAGTGTTGCTAGACAAAGTATTGAGGAAGGACCTCGTAACTTCTGGACTTTAGCAGACGGGGAGACTGTACCTGTTAGCAAATCAAGTCATTTTATATTGGGAACAACTCATTTTGTCGGTAACTATAATTTTAATATTGAATTATTTCATAAGGAATATGAGGGCTTATCAGAATTCACGCAACAGACACGACCAATTCGCAACGAAGAGGGAACAGGATTAACTCTTATTTTAGAACAAGAATTTCATACTGGTTCCGGGACTGCTTCTGGAGTTGAATTATTTTTACAAAAAAATATCGGTGATCTTACTGGGTGGGTAGGATATACCTTTAGTGAAGTTATTTATGATTTTCCAACTGTTTCAGATACCACATATTTTGCTGATCAAGATGCAACAAATGAGTTCAAGACTGTATTGATGTATCGATGGGGGGATTGGGATTTAGCATCTACATTTATCTATGCTACCGGAAGGCCATATACTGAAGTATTGGGTGTGGTAGAGGATACTTTTCCGCCAACATATGAGGTTGGTGCAAAAAATGATTTACGCTATGACGACTACCATCGTCTTGATTTGTCTTTTACATATAATTTTTCAAGAAGAGGACTTGATGGGCAAGCAGGATTATCAATATTCAACCTTTATGACCGTAAAAATCAATGGTACACAGAATATGAAATTATAGAAGGAGAAATTTTAGAAACAGAAATAACCTATCGTGGCTTTACTCCAAGTCTCTTTTTTAAGGTAGATTTATACTAATGTGTTCTTTAAAGATAAATAGTAAAAAGTTAATTGTCATTATGCTTACTACCCTTATATCGGGAGTTAATGCTTCTGATTATGGTGAGCATAATGACATATTTTTAGAGATCCAATCAAGATTAAATTTAACAGAGGAACAAGTTCAACAATTCAAACCTATTTTTGTTGATAACTTTGAAAAACGAAGGAATTTAATGAATAAGTATGGCATCAATATCGATAATCAAAAAACAACTAATAATAAAGGAATGGGAGTTATGGAAATACGTCAGCTTCGTTCACTTAAAAAAGAAATTGATAAAATAAATAAAAATGCTGAAAAGCAGCTTGCTAACATTTTTACTAAAGAGCAAATGAATATTTATAAATTATTCCAAGAAGAGCAGCGAGATGAGATAAAAGAACAGCTTATTGGAAGAAAGAATAGTTAGGTATAAGGATTTTGGTGCTAAGTTTCACTCTAAGAATTAATAAATGAGATAATCCTCCGTTTCTTAGCACCATTTATAACCTCTATTTATGTGGTATTTCATTATTAAATAGCCTAATTTTAGCAATTTAATTAGTTATTGATTATGTATGAAAACCCTATAAAATAGGCCTTCATTAAACGGAGGGATGGCAGAGTCTGGTTTATTGTAACGGTCTTGAAAACCGTCGTGCTTTCATCGGCACCGTGGGTTCGAATCCCACTCCCTCCGCCAATTGGTAACTGTATGTCAGATAATAACAAAGATATATCAGAGTTCTTTAGAGAAGTTCCTCCATTTTTAAAAGTTTTTAATATTACAAATGCATATCCAACAGATGATGATCAATTTATTGTCGAGTTTAGTCCTGGTGAAGAATTAACCCATTCAAATGGCATGGTTGTACAAGGAGGTTTTGTAACAGGGATGCTTGATTGTTGTATGGCTCAATTCTTAATTTATAAAGCTAAGGGAAAACAAATTCCATTAACATTAGACATAGATGTTAAGTTTTTAAGACCATGCGCACCAGGTCCTCTAAAGACAGTTGCAAATATAACAAAAGAGGGTAGATCTATCTGTTTTACTGAAGCCTCTCTATATCAAAATGATAAATTAATTGCCACATCATCAGCTACTAATAAGATGGTTGAGAGCCCTTTTTAATATATACTTTTTGCTATGGATGACGAAAAGTTGGACAAGCTCTTAGAATATATCAAACCTCTTAACTCATTCGAAAATACAGAACATCCTTTAGCTCCTGATTACTCTAATTTAGATAATTGGGCTGCTTATCCTGAAAAAGACGGCCAGCAATTTTATCTACCAGACTCGTCATTGCCATTAAATAAAAATAATAATGATGTAGATGTTTTCTATATACATCCAACAGGATTTTTTGAAAAAACATGGAATTCTTTCATGGAAAAAGATCGTGCTGCTTATGAAAGAACTGAAATGATGTTGGGCAATCAAGTTTCAGCATTTAATGATAGTTGTAATATTTATGCTCCTGAATATAGACAAGCGACTTACTATTCATATTTTGCTAAAAATTCAGATGGTATGTTGGCTCATGATTTAGCATTTGAAGATATCTTAAATTCATTTAACTATTTCATAGAAAATTTTAATAACAACAAACCCTTTATTATTATGGCTCATAGTCAAGGAGCTCTTCATGCTCAAAGACTTATATCTAAATATATTCAGGACACAAAATTACAGAAAAGAATGATATGTGCATATGTTATCGGTTATATAATCCCAGATAATTTATATGAAGAATTATTTCCACTGATTCCAAAATCTCAATCCTCCACAGATACTAATTGTCTTATATCCTGGTCAACAGTGGTCGAGGGATTTAAACGACAGCGAGTAAGAACTATTTTTTGGACTCCTTCAGGATGGACTATTCAATATATGGACCAAAAAATATATTCAACCAATCCCTTTACCTGGATGAATGATAATAATTGGCATGAACCTCCAGAATGTCATAGTGCTGTTATAACTAAATCACCAAATTATGATTTTGCTGATAGACTTTCTATAAAACATTCTGGAGCCAAGAAAAGCTTGAGATATAGTAGCGTTCAAGACTTTTCTGTCTCTTTAAATGCTGATAATGGTTTGTTAGAAGCAAGGGGTCCATTAGTTGATCGTATGAAAAAAATTAGATACTTTACAGGTGATTTGCATAGCTATGACGTTATGCTTTTTTGGGGCAGTCTTAGACAAAATATTAAAGATAGAATAAATGGGTTTTTATAAATATATTTTTGTATCACTTTTTTTTATTAATCCATTAAATGCATTCGATGAGGGATATGTTTATAACGATGATATTAAAATCGTTTATAGAGATTATGGACCAAAAAATGCTGAACCTATTCTTTTAGTTCAAGGTCTTGGAGGTCAATTAATTAACTGGCCAGATCATATTATAGATTTCTTAATAGAAAATAATTATAGGCCAATAGTTTTTGATAACAGAGATACTGGTCTTTCATCTAGAATTAACAATGACTTATTTAGTGATGAAAGAAGAACAAGAACTATAAGCACAACCTACATAAGATATTTTTTAAGATTACCTATAAATGCACCGTACTCTTTGGATGATATGGCTGACGACTCTATCTTAATCTTGGACAAGCTAAATATTGATAAAGCTCATTTATTAGGTATATCAATGGGCGGAATGATTGCACAGATTGTTGCTGCTAATTATCCAGAGAGAATAAAAACATTTACCTTGATTGCATCATCAGTTTCAACACCAGGACCTTTAAACGGGCCAAGACGCGATGTTAGAAAACTTTTAATGCAAAGAACCAATAATCCCAATGCCTCTATGGATGAAAGAATTTCAAGAACTAAAGAGATATTTAAATTAATTGGCCTAGAGAACAATGATTTAGAAACGAAAGAATTTTATGAAAAATCCGTTGAATCAATAAATAGAGCAGGCCCAGATGATTCAGGTTTTAGTAGGCAATTAATGGCCATACTGGCTTCAAAAAATAGAATTAAAAAAGTTAAATCAATTAAAACTAAAACATTAATTATTCATGGAGAAGAAGATCCTTTAATTAGGGTTAATAATGCATACAAAGCAAATAAATTAATTAAGAACAGTGATTTATTAATTTTTCCGCAAATGAGACATTTAATCGAAGAACCTGTCTTTGATCTCTTCAAAGATGAACTATTAATTCACTTACAGGAAGTCTAATGTTATCTAATCAGTTTAAATTTCAGTATTCAGTTGGTGCAGTAGCTAATGGAATTAAGACTGATATGTTTACTTTCTTCTTATTGTTTTTTTATTCAAGAGTTATTGGTCTAGACCCTTTGTTAGCATCTCTTGCTATTGGTGCTGCTTTGATTGTTGATTCAATCACAGATCCATTGATGGGTACTATATCAGATAGGACTAATACTAAATTAGGTAGAAGACATCCCTACATGCTTGTCTCATTTATACCTGTTTCAATATTTTATATCCTCTTGTTTACGCCCAAACCTGATTGGGATATTACCCAGAATCAATTATTTTGGTGGATGTTTGTGTGCGCTAGTTTTACAAGAATAGGGATGACGCTATTTGAAGTACCTCATAGATCTTTTGGCGCGGAGATAACAAAAGATTATGTGGAAAGAACTAAACTTTTTTCATGGAGAGAAATGTTTGCATGGGTCGCTGGAATCTCCAATGCATTTCTTGCATATAATATTTTTTTTAGATCTACGCCAGAATATCCATACGGACAATTAAACCCAGAGTCTTATTTTCCTTTAGCATTAACTGGTGCAATTTTTATGGTTCTTTCATTGTTGTACTCATCGATCACCACAACCAATAAAATTGAGAATTTATCTAAGTGGACTGAAGCAGTAACTCTTAAACAAATAATAAAAGAATTAAAAATTGCTATTTCAAACAAGTCTTTTATTTTATTTTTTCTTGGTAGTTTAACTCTTTCAATTTCTTGGGGCTTATTAAACAGCCTAACTTTATTTATAAATACTGATTTTTGGGGTCTTAAAGGAAGTCAAATTGGAATATTTTTATATATTTACTTCGGTGCTGCATTTTTAGCTTTTTATATAACACCAAAATTTGTAGCCTTAATTGGTAAAAGAAATTTTGTTCTCTTATGTGTTTTGGGTGTTGCCTTGTCTGCTCCAATAGCATTTATTTCATATAATTTAGGTTTAACACCTGAAAAAGGTACAACGACTTTAGTACTTTTTTTATGTGTCCCCCTAATCTTTATATCCACTTTAAGCATTGCTGGAAATATGGCTAGAGACGCAATGATTGGCGACATAGCTGATGAAGTTGATCTGCAAAGCGGTAGAAGACAAGAGGGGGTACTGTATTCAGCTGTTTCATTTGTACAAAAAGTTAATACGGCTATAGGTTCTCTAACTGGTGGTCTAACGCTATGGGTTCTTAATATAACTGCAGAGACACCAACTTATGATCAGGCATATTCATTATTTTTTGTTCAAGGAGTTATAGGCCCTATATTACTTATAATTCCTATACTTTTCTTTTACTTCTATTCGCTAGATAAAAAAAGACATTCAGAGATATTAAGACAACTAAAAGAAAGATCTTAACTACTAAACAAGAATATCAATGGTTTTTGAAACTCTTTTCCAAAGTGTTTTTTCTGCAGCGGTAGGTTTGGCTGAAATATTATTAACAAAATGAATTAATAAATCATCAACAGAATTTAGATTATTAGATACTTTATTAAACTTATTTGTAAGCATTTCCATTTGAATTGATTGTCTTAACTGAGCATCTTTTTTTAATTAATCAATTCCTGCAAGAGCTTCTAATTTTACACATGCATAAGTTAATGCTTCGCTACTGGATTTTTC
>Ga0181604_10005372_pt1 | contig 10203 bp, 10 predicted proteins | sample 041ome_12_FD_148663 | JGI IMG/M metagenome (GOLD analysis project Ga0181604, IMG submission 148663) | Coastal salt marsh microbial communities from the Groves Creek Marsh, Skidaway Island, Georgia - 041410US metaG (spades assembly) | ecosystem: Environmental > Aquatic > Marine > Intertidal zone...
TTGACTCATATTTTGAGATGATTCGTTCGAAAACGGCTCGGTTATTTGAGGCGGCCGCTATGCTCGGAGGGATTGTTGCTGGTGGTGAGCACGGGGTAATTTCCGACTTTGGAAAATATGGAGCGTATATAGGGACGGCGTTTCAAATTGTTGACGACATACTTGACTATGATGGTTCAGAGGGCGAAATTGGTAAAAAATTGGGCGATGACTTGGCTGAGGGAAAGATTACATTACCCATGATTCATGCTCTCGAACATGGATCTAGCGAGGATGTTGCAAAAATACGAGCCGCGATTTTCGCAGATGGCGCTGCGGATTTAGATTCGGTTGTTGATATTTTTCGGCGGCTAGATTCTCTTGAATATTCCCGTCGTTTAGCTAAATTAGAGATAAATTCAGCCGAAAATATTATTTCTAGTTTGCCTAAGTCACCATACAAAGATTGTATGGTTGAATTGGCAGCAAATTCGCTATCTAGGATAAGTTAGGGAGAACATTTAATAGGTGAATATATCGTTAACTGCTCGTTTAATTTTCGTTATGGCGTTTTCAGTATATTCTCGATCGAATTTAAGCTATTGAAAAATATATATTTTTTTATCAGAGCTTGGACAAAGCATGCCTAGGCGTGAGATTAGCTGGCGCGACGTAGTTTTAATTGAGTTTAATGGAGAGATGAGTGCTTAAGTACGTTTTATTGTTTGTGGTGATTGTCTTGGCTTACGCGTTTATAAAGACCAAAGCGCGAAAGCTTCGTGAAACGTCATCGAAGGAAGACTATTCAACTCCGGCTGTAGAGGATATGGCTCGTTGTGCTCATTGTGGTATTCACTTTCCTTTAAATGAGGGTATTCGTTCCGGAGGGCTTGTTTTTTGCTCGAATGAGCATCGCAAAGAAAAGGATAAGTCACCTCGATGACCAAGCCACATTTTCGGATAGAAAATGGTTATTTGTGTGATGTAGAGATTTGTCACTCGCCGAATTACGATGAACGTCCGCTGAATGTGCTCCCTCGCCTTATTGTTATTCATTCTATAAGTCTACCGCCAGGGGAGTTTGGCGGTTCAAATGTCCACCAGTTGTTTACAAATGAGCTTGATTTTGATGAGCACCCATTCTATTCAAAGATAAGAGGACTTAAAGTTTCATCACACTTTTTCCTGGATAGGCTTGGTCGAGTCACCCAATTTGTGTCTTGCCTTAAAAGAGCTTGGCATGCGGGAGAGTCAGAATGGCGAGGAGAATCAAACTGCAATAACTTTTCCATAGGAATTGAGTTGGAAGGTGCTGATACGGGAGGCTTTGCTTCTGATCAATATGCGAGCCTGAAGTATCTGTGTCTTGCTTTGGTTGACTGCTACCCGATTGAAGCAGCGCTAGGACATTCGCATATCGCGGTGCCAAAGGGGCGAAAACAAGACCCAGGCGACGAGTTTAATTGGGCTGAACTGTCAGGCTTGGGTCTTATTGAGACACCTTCTTAATCGTTATTCCCGGATTTTGGCTCGGTGTTCTCAACCGTAATATGAGGACAGAGAAGGGCCCTTACGCAAAGTGTGGATATTTTGTCATAACGACATAATGGATCGACGCAAAATTAATATAAGAAACGCTTGACACAGATCGTCCCAACACTAGAATTGGTGTTGAGGTCCACTGGAGAACACAACATCTTGTGTATCACTTGTGTATAACTTGTGGGTGAGTTTAATAAGTTTTGCCAGTATTGAGGGTTTAAGCCAGTCGGAATCCTCATGTTATGCACATGCATGACCGGAGACAGAACCCTCGGGGATGTGAGAAGTGCATGAAAAGCGAAAAATATAGAGGGATAAGACGTGAGGAGATTAAATGCAATTAACGCCTAATGTAAGTGAGACGACTGGTTTGAGCGTAGAGAACATACGTGAAATTCAAGAGGAAAGCGGGCAAATTGATAGCGCGATGATGAAGGTTGTGCGTCGTAATGGCTCTGTTGTTGGTTTCGAGCCCTCCAAGATCTCAATAGCGATGACTAAAGCGTTCCTTGCTGTTAGTGGAGGCCAAGGTGCCGCATCGGCTCGAGTACGAGAGCTCGTATCTCAATTGACGCAAAATGTGGCAGCGGCGTTGAAGAGAAGGAACCCGACCGGTGGCACGGTGCATATTGAGGATATTCAAGACCAGGTTGAGCTTGCTTTAATGAGGCACGGAGAGCAAGAGGTAGCTCGGTCGTACGTGTTGTATCGAGAGCAAAGAAATCAGGAAAGAGCCCGCGCGAAAAAAGAGTCTGATGTCAATCAAAATGAAGCGCCACCCGAATTAACGATGGTGGTAAATGGCATATCTAAGCCGTTAGATATTAATAATTTGAAGAGATTAATAGAGGATTCTTGCTCTGGACTAGAAGAGGCTGTCAGTGCTGAAAACGTTTTGAACCTTACAGTGCGTGATCTCTATGATGGAGTACCTTTTGACGAGGTCAATAAAAGCTTGATCCTCTCTGCGCGATCGTTAATTGAAAAAGATCCAGCCTACAGTTACGTGACTGCGCGACTACTTCTCAACGACTTGCGTCGGGAGGCGATAGGCGAAGAGCTCACAAGAGAGGAAATGGCAGTTAGGTACCCAACTTATTTCCCGGAATTTATTAAAAAAGGGGTCGAGGCGGAGCTACTCGATGAGCGAATGCTTCAGTTTGATATGACAGCTCTGGGAGCCGCGTTAAAGCCTGAGCGCGATGAGCAGTTCGGTTATTTAGGACTTCAAACGCTCTACGATAGATATTTTTTGCATATTGAGGATCGTCGTATCGAGCTACCACAAGCATTTTTTATGCGAGTGGCGATGGGGTTGTCCTTGGGAGAGGTGGAGCGTGAAGCCAGAGCGATAGAGTTTTACAATATATTGTCGTCATTCGACTTTATGAGCTCAACACCCACGCTTTTCAATTCTGGAACGACCCGGCCGCAATTATCTAGCTGTTATTTGACTACAGTCGACGATGATCTAGACGGTATTTATGAAGCGATTAAAGAAAACGCTTTGCTGTCAAAGTATGCTGGAGGGTTAGGGAACGATTGGACTCCTGTTCGCTCCATGGGGTCGCATATTAAGGGTACCAACGGAAAGTCCCAGGGAGTAGTACCTTTTCTAAAAGTAGTTAATGATACCGCTGTCGCGGTAAATCAAGGTGGTAAGCGAAAAGGAGCCGTATGCGCTTACTTAGAAACTTGGCACATGGATATTGAAGAATTTCTCGAGTTGAGAAAGAACACGGGTGACGATCGTCGCAGAACTCATGATATGAACACTGCGAATTGGATTCCAGATTTGTTTATGAAGCGTGTGATTCAAAATGAGCAATGGACCTTGTTCACGCCATCAGAGGTGCCAGATCTGCACGACCTTTATGGGGATGCTTTTGAGCAAGCTTACACAAATTACGAACGTATGGCGGCAGCAGGTGAAATAAAATTGTTTAAGCAGGTCCCAGCGGTCCAGGTTTGGAGAAAGATGCTCTCAATGTTGTTTGAAACGGGACATCCATGGATCACATTCAAGGATCCTTGTAATATTCGCTCCCCGCAGCATCATATAGGCGCTGTCCACAGCTCCAACTTGTGTACAGAAATTACACTGAATACTTCAGAGAGTGAAATAGCGGTTTGTAACTTAGGTTCAGTTAATCTTGTTGCTCATCTTAAGGATGGCAAACTAGATCATGAAAAGTTAAAACAAACGGTTTCTACCGCTATGCGGATGTTGGATAACGTTGTCGATATCAATTTTTACGCTGTTGGTAAAGCAAGGAATTCAAATTTAAAACATCGTCCAGTGGGTATGGGGATGATGGGTTTTCAGGACTGTTTGCATAAGATGAACATCCCTTATGGTTCAGACGAGGCCGTGGCATTTGCTGATGCGTCTACTGAAGCGGTTTGCTATTACGCGTATTGGTCCTCGACAAATTTAGCGGAGGAGAGGGGGAGATATTCAACTTTTGATGGATCACTTTGGTCGAGAGGAATTCTTCCTATTGATTCAATTGAGCTTCTAGAACAGCAAAGGGGTGGATATCTCGATGTTGATAGAGGTACCACTTTAGACTGGGATCAATTGCGTGATCGTATCAAATCAGTTGGTATGCGAAATTCTAACTGTGTAGCGATCGCACCTACAGCAACGATAGCCAATATTATCGGAGTATCAGCATCTATCGAGCCGACGTATCAAAACTTATATGTTAAGTCGAATCTCTCCGGTGAGTTCACAGTGACTAATAGCTATTTAGTAAACGACTTAAAGAAATATGGTTTGTGGGATGACGTGATGATTTCTGACCTTAAATATTTTGATGGTGCTCTATCTAAAATAGACCGCATACCGAACGAACTAAGATCAGTGTATGCGACAGCCTTTGAGATGGATCCGGTATGGTTAGTCGAATGTGCATCTCGTCGACAAAAATGGATTGATCAGGCCCAGTCATTAAATATCTACATGGCGGGGGCATCAGGTAAAAAATTGGATGATATTTACAAGCTAGCCTGGCATCGAGGTCTTAAGACAACTTATTACCTCAGAACTATGGGGGCGACTTCTGCAGAAAAGTCTACGGTAGCGGCAGGGCAGCTTAATGCTGTTTCTTCTAGTGTGGCGCCGGTAGAACCACAGTTTTGTGCTATTGACGACCCTGAATGCGAGGCTTGTCAGTGAGAATATTGAAAAAAATTCAGTCAGCAGCGAGAAGACGAGCGAATTTTTTTGTGGGAAGGAACTCTATCGGGTTGGATGATCAAAGTAATTTAGCTGATATGAAAACTACTGTTATTAAGAAGAAAAAAAAGACCAATTTTTCTTTTTGACCAATAAAACATTAGAGCCACACTTAGGTTTAATCATTTTAATAAAAATTTTGTATTGATAAGGAAATAGTATGCTCCAGTTTGAAGAATCATCGCCAGTTGATACTAATACGCTCGGTAATGTGTCGGACAGACTTGATCCGGTAGCAAGCGCTACTAGTACAAGAGTACGAGTTGAAGACAAAAGGGTGATTAACGGGACAGCCGATGTTAATCAGCTCGTTCCTTTTAAATATAATTGGGCTTGGGATAAATATCTAGCTGGGTGCGCGAACCATTGGATGCCGCAAGAGATCAATATGACTCGTGATATTGCTACTTGGAAGGACCCAGCGGGCTTAACTGATGATGAGCGACTTATCGTGAAGCGTAATTTGGGTTTTTTCGTAACCGCAGACTCGCTGGCAGCTAACAATATAGTGTTGGGAACTTACCGTCATATAACGGCGCCAGAGTGTCGTCAGTATTTGTTAAGACAAGCTTTTGAGGAGGCAATTCATACACACGCTTACCAATATGTAGTAGAAAGTTTAGGTCTCGATGAAAGTGAAATATTTAACGCTTATAACGAAATAAAGAGTATTCGAGATAAAGATCAGTTTCTGATTCCATTTATTGAGGTGTTGTCCGATCCTAACTTCAAAACAGGAACACCAGAGGCAGATAGAGACTTTCTGAGAAGTTTGATCGTATTTGCATGCATCATGGAAGGTTTGTTTTTCTATGTCGGGTTTGTCCAAATATTAGCTTTAGGTAGACAAAACAAGATGATGGGTGCCGCAGAGCAATATCAGTACATCCTTCGTGATGAATCGATGCATTGTAATTTTGGTATCGATATGATTAATCAAATTAAGCAAGAAAATCCACATCTTTGGACCGAGGAATTTAAGAGGGACATTCAAGGTCTAATGAAAAAAGGCGTGGAACTAGAGTATCGGTATGCTGAGGATACTATGCCTCGAGGCGTCCTCGGATTGAACGCTCCGATGTTTAAAGAATATTTACGTTACGTTGCGAATCGAAGATGCCAGCAAATCGGAATAGATATGCTTTATGAAAATGCAAATAATCCTTTTCCATGGATGTCTGAAATGATCGATCTTAAAAAAGAGAAAAACTTTTTTGAAACGCGAGTTACAGAATACCAAACAGGTGGCGCGTTAAGTTGGGATTAATTAAAAATACAGTTGTAAAAAAAATACATTTATCAAAAAAAGTATCAAAAAAGTTTGCGAGAAAAGAATATAACGATAATAATCTCGCCAAACAGTAATTTAGTAGTAATAAGCGTCGAATTCTGAATGGCGCAAAACGGAGCTGAATGACTAGACTTACGTTTTCTCGATGTCTGAGAAAAAAGCGTACTCACCTAATGGTGAGCTAATAAGCAAGAGTATTGTTATAGATTATGATCTCTTGCTTATTTAACATCGGGAATGTTCTATTTCCCTCACCAGAGAGTGCCGTTCTTCTTTCGGCCACTCAATGGCCTTCTATCCTTTTAAATAAAAAAAAGTTTTTGGACTTCGTAATTCGTCCGTGGGCTTTTTTGTTACGAACTGACCAAGGTACGCACATAGTAGCGCGTACTTCATCAGTAATGGCATAGCAATAAACAAAGATAAAGTTATGCTGAGTTTTTTAACTTAAGAAGGAGGTAATTGAAATGGCAGTTAAAAAGAAGCCTGCAGTTAAGAAAAAACCGGTTGCTAAAAAAGCACCTGCAAAGAAAAAGGCAGTAGCTAAGAAAAAGCCAGCAGCTAAAAAGGCAGTAGCTAAGAAAAAGCCAGCAGCTAAAAAGGCAGTAGCTAAGAAAAAGCCAGCAGCTAAAAAGGCAGTAGCTAAGAAAAAGCCAGCCGCTAAAAAAGCGCCAGCTAAGAAAAAGCCAGCCGCTAAGAAAAAGCCAGCGGCCAAGAAAAAGCCAGCCGCTAAGAAAAAGCCAGCGGCCAAGAAAAAGCCAGCCGCTAAAAAAGCGCCAGCTAAGAAAAAGCCAGCTGCTAAAAAAGCGCCAGCTAAGAAAAAGCCAGCTGCTAAAAAAGCGCCAGCTAAAAAACCAGTTAGACGTGCTGCAGCAGCACCTCGCCCTTTGGCTGCGCCCGCAGCTTGGCCATTTCCGGTTGCTGGTAACCGACCTGGTTAGTCCTAGATGCTCGCAGATTGGGGTTTAATTATTTAATTTGGCCGCTGATCTGCGAGTTTATTTTTTACTGATAATTTATTCATAGTCCTCTGTGAATTCTTAATGGTTCATTGAGTTGTTGATTCATTTGCGCTACGCTAACAATCATCAAATCTGAGCAACTTTGACAATGCGACTACAACTCTACGTATTTTTCATAATTTCTTGCTCTCTGACGTTTTCTCCAAATGGACTCCACGCTAGTGATTTAAAAAAATTGGTTGAGGTTGTTACCATTAAGAGTACATTTGAAGATGTTAAAGAACGGGTTATATTTGCTGTTGAGAGCCAAGGGCTTGTAGTAGACCATACTTCGGATGTGGGTGGGATGTTAGCCCGTACCGGTAAGGATTTAGGCGAGAGTCAGGTGATTTACGGGGATGCGGTAGTGCTGGAATTTTGCAGTGCGTTGTATTCTAGACGTATGGCTAAATTCTCGCCGGATCTGTTGGCTTTTTGTCCTTACGCGATCTCGGTTTATACCCTATATGGCCAACCAGAAACAACCTTTGTTGCTTTCAAGCGTATTGCGAGAGGAGTTACCAATAAAGAGACTAGAGAGGTACTGCAACAAATTGACGATCTCTTAATGGTGATCGTGGAAGAGGCTGCTCTATAATTGTCTGTCCAATTAGTTTAGCTCCATACTTCAGCAATTTGGGTCGCCCAGGGGCGGTTCAGGGTGTGAGTCAAAGCCAAATAATTGACTAACCTCGATAGCATTGATAAATAGGATGTCATGAGTTTTCTGATTAATCGTTAAAGTAAGAGGCGTTTTACTCCTTGATGAAGTTTGCTGCTTGATTAAATCGAATTCAACAGAATTCACTTTATCGAAAGGTTTATTCTCGTGAGCTAACTTTTCAGCTAGTAACGGAAGATCACGATCAGACACTAATCCGACATTACTTTCCCATGACACGAGAAGACGGTCTTTGTCATCTATCCAAAATTTATCGATTGGCTCAACAATCTCGTTAGTCTGGGTCTTGAAATAAGTTAAAGAATCGCATGAAACAACGTTTAGAACGTATGGAGTGCATGCAAGTTTAACAAAAACTCGTTGCGGACCATTCTGGAAAAACCATCTTCCTTCATCGTCCACTGTATAGTGAGCATTTATAAAGTCTATTAAACCTTTATGAGATATTTTCTCTTTTTTAATCCGCCAATCTCCGCGTTCATCAAGCAGTAACCAATTGTATACATCAGGAACATTAGGCCATTTGGCAGCAGATTGATTTGGTAACATGAGTACAAAATAAATAAATTTATAAGGAAAACTATGATTGATTTTTATTATTTATCAGGATCTCCCTTTACTTGGAGAGTCTGGTTAGCATTAGAGCACAAGGCGCTAAAATATAAAAGAATTGAGCTTTCGCTAGAAAAAGGAGATTTAAAATCCGATTCATATCTTGCACTTAATCCTCGCGGTAAGGTACCTGTTCTCGTCGACGGAGATTTTTCTATTTATGAATCTGGGGTTATTCTTGAGTATTTAGAGGAAAAATATCCTGACTTCGGCGCCCACTTATTCCCTAGAGATATCCAATCCCGCACACTTAGCAGGAGATTAATCAATGAAATTGATTGTTATCTTTGGCCTACAGGTATGCGCCTACTGATGGCTACATTCTTTACACCAAAAGAGAAGTGGGATGAAGCAAAAATCTCTAACGCACTAGCAGGAGTATTGGCTGAGTTTAAGCGTTTTGACGATTATTTTTCGCATAATATCGGGAATGACGCATTAACCTCGGTCGAATTTTCTATGTTTCCAATCGTGGCATTGATGTTTCGTATCGAGGAACGCAAGAAAGATTTGGGTTTTTCCCAGGCAGTCAATCCTGAACTAACCCGTTGGTTTACTGCGTTGAGTGGTTTATCCGTCTTTCAATCGACACGGCCGCAGCATTGGAGCTAGCACCGAGCAGTGTTGGTATTTATCAAATTAAGAAACTCTTGTGAGGCTAACCGGGCCGATAGAGGTAATGAGGTGGCCTTGATTTTTTAAGATGACCGTCTAGGCATGTAAGGAGCAGAAAAGTTCTTGGTATGTATGCATGATTAAATCCGGATTGTTGCGTTTTAATAGATCAGGGTTGGATAATTGTCGCCTCCATGTTCTAGCCCCCTTTTGTCCATGAAAGAGGCCTAAAAGGTGTCTCGTGATTGCCTTAAGAGGAACTTTCCTGTTGACTTGATTTACAGCGTAACGATGTATCTCTGAAATCACACTTTCTAAGTTTTGTGGGACGGAGTTATGAATTAATTGACTTAATTCTCCGAGGAACTCAGGTGATTGATAGATGGAACGACCGATCATTACGCCGTTGACTTTTTGCAGAATTTCATTGTACTTGGCATGTTCATCCAGCCCACCATTCAGTACGAATGTGCAGTCTGGATATTCATTTTTCAATCTGTAAACAAATTCGTAGTTTAGAGGTGGTACTTCACGATTTTTTTTTGGCGATAATCCCTTTAAAACTGCTATGCGGGCATGAACTATAAAAGTTTTGCATCCTGCATCACGGATCGTCCCAACAAATCGAGATACAAAATCGTAGCTATCTGACTCATCAACCCCCAACCGATGTTTAACTGTTACCGGAATGTTTGTAGCGTTTCGCATCGCATCGACGCAGTCGGCGACTAGTTTAGGCTCTAACATAAGAGACGCGCCGAAGTTCCCCTTTTGAACTCGTTCAGATGGACAACCGCAATTCAGGTTGATTTCGTCGTAACCCCATTGTGCGGCTAGTGTCGCGCATTGTCGCAGTTCTGCTATCGAGCTACCACCTAATTGAAGCGCGAGCGGATGTTCTTCACAAGAAAAGTCTAAATGTCGTTTACGATCACCAAAAATAATTGCCCCAGTAGTGACCATCTCGGTGTAGAGCATCGCTCGAGGTGCAAATAATCTAAATAAAAAACGACAATGCTTATCTGACCAGTCAAGCATAGGTGCTGTACAGAGTTTATGCGTATCGTTAATTTTTTGATTCATCGTGCATGATTACGTTTCAGATTATCGCTACTTATTAATAATTGGTTGAAGCAATCGAGAGCCTAAGCGTTTTAATTCGAACATGCACCTGGAGGCAGCGCGACATAACAATGGCATGTGACCTCTAGTTCATTCGGTTACAGGGCCTCATTGGTTT
>Ga0181604_10005382_pt1 | contig 10188 bp, 10 predicted proteins | sample 041ome_12_FD_148663 | JGI IMG/M metagenome (GOLD analysis project Ga0181604, IMG submission 148663) | Coastal salt marsh microbial communities from the Groves Creek Marsh, Skidaway Island, Georgia - 041410US metaG (spades assembly) | ecosystem: Environmental > Aquatic > Marine > Intertidal zone...
ATCATGAAGACCCCAAACGGTATCGACCTCAGAGCAACATCGACATTTAGGACATCGCGAGCAAATACCGCCGCCCAGTCGATGACGGCGACCTCCGGGTAGATTGCGGCAAAGAGCCCGATTGCTAGGAACCAAAGCTGCGAGGGCATTTGGTAGAACTTGCGCTTGACAACCCCCGCCTTCTCCTCGACGTGGCCGTCTTCATCAGGGCTCAATAGCCACCGCAGCGTGAATTCAAAGATGATGATTGTGGCTATGGCAACAAGAATCAAAAACAGCTCAAGCGACAAAAAGGTCGTCGAGATTGCTCCCGTAATGGCTGCGCCAACAGCTCCGAGCGACCAGCCTGCGTGCATACGACCGATGATGTTGATGCTGATCTGCTTCTGAAGTAGCACCGCATGGGAGTTCACGCTCACACCCAAAAGCGACATCGAGAAGTTGAAGCAGATGTTCAGAAGCATCCAGAGCGCTGGGTCGTTTGTCCATGCCAAGGAGACCAAAAAGATCATGCCCGCATAATTGGCAAAGCGAATCAACGGTCTTGACCCAAAGCGCATCATCAGCCTCGATGCAAAAAGCAGGGGAGTTATTGAGCCGATAACACTGAAGCCAATGATGGTGCCCCAGGTGGCAAAGGATACCCCCAGCCTGTCAATGTATTCGGGGACCCATGCCACGGAAGCTAGAGCGCCGTGTCCCATCAGGACAAAGGTTGCAAGCAGTCCAATCTGGGCCTTACGGAGCCTTGTGCCAGGCAGCCTCTGCAATTAGCGTCCTTTAGAGATATCGAGCATCTGAGCACGATTATGGAGCTTTAGTCGCTCCCTGCCGCTTAGCTGACCGAGGCGTTTTTCTTCGCCATCAACATTTAGCCACCCGGGCCAAGCCATGAAGTCAACTCCGCGCGAGCGCAAGGTCTCCTCAATAGCTTCTTCGCCCGGTTCCGAAGGCGACCACCAGCTGGCTCGATCGGACATCAGATGCCCGATGGTCTCAATTGCATCGGCTTTGGTGTGGCCAATAAGACCAACCGGACCGCGCTTAATCCAGCCGGTGCAGTAAACGCCTGGGATGTGCGATCCAGTCTGGTCAAGTACCCTGCCCTCTTCGTTTCGAATCACACCCTCAACATCGTCAAATGGAATGCCATCGAGTTCGCTGCCGAAGTAGCCGACCGCTCGATATACGGCCTGAACCTCAAACTCGCGCATCTCGCCTGTCGCCCTAACGCGTCCGGTGCCATCAAGCTCGGTGCGCTCAAACCTGATACCCGAAACCTTGCCATCGGTGCCAAGAATTTCCCTAGGGGTCGAGAAGAAGTGGAGGTGAAGCCTGCGCTCCTGGGGTTCTGCGGGGTTCTCCCTGAGATCTTCAAGTGTCTTGACCATCACTCGTATCTGATTGTTGGAATCAATTGCCTCGCGAGAGCCGTCGTCGTATTGGAAATCCTCTTCATAGACAATCGCCTGCACTCCCTCAACGTGAAGCGCCTCTCTCAGTTCGAGCGGTGAGAACTTGACCTGTGCTGGGCCCCGGCGACCAAAGACGTGGACGTCCGTGACAGGTGATGCCTTCAAACCCTCATAGACGTGATCTGGAATGTCCGTAGAAAGCAGGTCGTCTGGGCGCTTCACCAAAATTCTTGCGACATCGAGCGCGACGTTTCCGTTGCCGATAACCGCAACCTCTTTTGCATCCAGCGGCCATTCGAGCGGAAAATCTGGGTGAGCGTCATACCAATTTACGAAGTCAGCAGCTCCAAAGCTGCCCTCAAGGTCCGCTCCAGGAATGTCCAGATCTGCGTCCTTGATTGCACCGGTTGCAAAGATGACCGCGTTGTAGTGGTGCTTCAGATCATCGAGGGTGATGTCGATACCGTATTTGACGTTCCCGAAGAAGCGAATGTCTCCCCGGTCTAAGACCTCAAACAGGGCCCTGATGATGCCTTTGATTCTTGGGTGGTCTGGAGCTACGCCATACCTGACCAGTCCATAGGGAGCAGGTAGTAAGTCGAATAGGTCGATTGATACGTCGAAGTCCCGCTCGGCCTTCAAGATGAGGTCTGATGCATAGATACCGGCAGGACCAGCACCAATTACTGCAAGACGTAGCTTGGACATTGTCTCTTTCTAAAAACTAACCTTTGCGGTCAACCACAGCCCTGGCAAAAGCTTCAAGGGCGGACTTCACGCTACCACTGGGTAGTGGCTCAAGTGCATCGACGGCCATGTCTGCCCAGCTGTCGGTGACTTCCTCTGCCTTGGCGATAACCGGGTGGTTTCTTAGCCTTTCGAGGACAGAGGCAATATTAGCCTCGCTGGCTTTGGCGATGTCGCTGGCCAAAGCCTTTGAGTCCTCGTCCTCGTAGGCAGTTAGCAACAGTGCTGGCAGGGTGGGAACGCCGGCAAGAATATCGGTTCCCGCAACCTTGCCCGAGTCTTTCTTGGAGGCCCTGATATCGATTAGGTCATCTGCGAGCTGGAAGGCAATGCCGACCCGCTCTCCATAGAGCCGCAGCGGCTCCTGATAGGCATCATCTGCACCCGCAAGCAGTGCTCCTAACCTTGCGGAGAGAGAAATCAGGGATCCAGTCTTATCCCGGACCACATCGAGGTAGTGCTGGAGCGGATCGGAATCACCGGGTCCAATGGTCTCGTGAAGCTGACCAAGAACTAGCTGCTCAAATACCTGGGCCTGAAGTTGTAGGGCTTCGGTGCCGAGGTGGCTAACGATGTTGGCAGCCCTTGCAAAGAGCAGGTCTCCTGTCAAAATCGCAATGTTGTTACCCCACACAACATGGGCTGCATCGACACCTCTTCTTGTCGAAGCCTCGTCCATGACGTCATCGTGGTAGAGGGTGGCAAGGTGAGTGATTTCCATTACCACCGCGGCGTTCATCACGTCGGAGTTTGTCCCCGATCCAAGGTGAGAGGTGAGCAGCACCAATAGTGGCCTGAGCCTTTTACCGCCAGCTTTCGCAAGGTGATTCGACATCGAGTCAACGACCGAGTCGGTCTTTGCGGTTGCCTCCTGAATGCGAGTCTCCACAACCTTCAGATCGGTTTCGATCTGCTTCAAAAGCTTGCTATCGCCGAGCTTTTGGAACTGTGGGGGTAGGAGGGCCATCAGTTTCTAAACCCCGTGTGAATGGCAACAATTCCGAAAGTCAGGTTTCGATATGAAACGTCACTAAAACCTGCGTCTCGGATGTCCTGTGCAAGCTCGTCCTGGGACGGCCAGGCCTCGATGGAATCGGCTAGGTAGCTGTAGGCCTCGGGGTTCTTGCTGAGAAGCCTGGCAACAATAGGCAAAACGTTTCTCAGGTACCAGCGGTAGAGAGTCCCGAGTAACCCTCGAACCTTGGAAAACTCGCAGATAACTAGCCTGCCTCCCGGCAGCAGCACCCGATGAAACTCACCTAGCGCGACCCTGTGGTCCTGAACGTTTCTAAGACCAAAGGACATCGTGACCGCATGAAACTCTGGCTTTTTGAAAGGCAGCTTCATGGCATCGGCAAAAACGAACTCTAGGTCGGGGTACCGCTTCTTCCCCTGAGCAATCATGCCCTGAGAGAAGTCAGCCGCCACTACCTCAGCGCCTGGAACCCTAAGTGCCATGGAGGAGGTTCCCGTGCCGGCGGCGATATCTAGGATTCGCTCACCGCTTTTTGGCGCCACAGCAACCTTCAGCGAGCGCCGCCAGAGCCGGGATTGATAGAGGGACAAAAGGTCGTTGGTCTTGTCATAGGCCGAGGCGACCTCATCAAACATCGCGGAAACGCTACTTGGATCTTTTCCTAAATCGGCCCTGGTCACCCGCCAAGTCTAATCGGGCTAGGAATCGCCTCTGCCCTGGGTGGCAAGGGTATAAACCACTAGCCCAACCGACCCAAACATCAGTGCCACCACCAGCGGAGTCGTCGCATTCATGAACCTATCCGCAGGCGTCATGGTTGTGATCTGAATCTCGTCCAGGTTCAGCGGCTCCGCAGCATTTGGATCAACCTGACCGTTTACAACTACCGGGGGTATGACCTGCTCAATTTCATCGCCCTCACGGAACAGGTCGTCCTCATTGTCATCTGCCAGGGCGGGTCCAGCGAGCAGCATCGCGCCCATCAGCACAACACCTGCAATTCTTCTCAACAAAAGCCTCCGCTTAGACTGAATAGGAATAAAAAGCCTAAAAGCTGTTGCTCTATTCTTTCTGCACTCTCAGAGAACTGGAAGCTAGGAATCAAATTGACCCTCAAGGTTCACATTAGGCAAGCGGCCGTGCCTGAGGTTCTTGAGCTAGCTGGTGCCAATGTCTTTTTGCATGAGGGCAAGCTCATCAAAGGCTACGGAGTCGCTAGGCGACTGGCCGCCAAGGGCGATGGCCGGATTCAAGAGCTATCTGCAAAGTGGCAAGAGCTCGTGGATTCGAGCGACATCCAAGATGAGGTATCGGTTCCCGGAACCGGCCTAATTGGCCTTAGCTCAATAACCTTTTCACCAAAGAGCAGCGCCGAATCCGTGATTATCGTTCCCGCCAGAACGCTTGTCATCCAGGAGGGTCACTGCTACGAGGTCGTCGTAGACGGCGATGAGAGCTACGACAAGGGCAACGCACCAGCCGGCAATTTCGCAGAGGGTCTACAAAGCTCGGCGGGATTTAGGGCTTCGGTTGAAAAGGCCATAGCCAAAATCAGCGCGGGAAGCCTGGAGAAGGTTGTGCTCGCAAGAGACCTCGTGCTCGAAACTCTTGAACCGGTCGAGCTGGAAGCGGCACTGCTAAGGCTCCACCAGCGCTATCCCCACTGCTGGACCTACAAAGTTGAGGCTGTCTTTGGAGCTTCCCCCGAGCTGCTAATTCGCTCCGAGGGCGGAGAGGTCTCCGCAAGGGTGCTTGCAGGCACTGCCGGCAGGGGAACTGACCCGGATGTTGATCGCGCGATTGCTGACGGCCTCTCTCATTCGCTCAAGAACAGGCATGAGCATGGCTATGCCGTGCAGTCACTGGTCACAGCACTCGAGCCCTACTGCTCCATTATTGAGGCCGACGATGAGCCATTCTCCCTGGCACTGCCAGATCTTTGGCACCTAGCCACCGACGTCAAGGGCAAGCTCAAGGCCAAGACCTCGCTTTTAGATGTGGTTGGTGCACTGCACCCGACCGCAGCGGTCGCAGGCACACCTCGTGAAGCTGCCATGGCGCTGATTGAGGAGCTGGAACCCTTTGACAGATCCGGCTATGCGGGACCTGTCGGTTGGCTAAGTTCCGACGGCTCGGGTGAGATTGCCATAGCTCTACGTGGCGGGGTTCTCGAAACGGGCCAAATCAGAGCAATGGCGGGCTGCGGCATCGTCAGCGAGTCAGAGCCAGAGGCGGAGCTGAGCGAGACGGAGCTGAAGTTCAGGGCCGTTCGTTGGGCCTTTGGAGCCTAGAGCGCATAGTCGATAAGCACAAAACCGGATTCGCTCCAAGCGCTTTCTAGCTCGGCAAGATTTTCGCAGCGGAAGTACTTCCAGCCATAGGCAGCCGCAAGGGCATGTAGATCTACCTGTTGAGAAGTAGTAAAGAGCCTTTCAAATGTCTTCTTTGGCAATAGCTCACTGACCTCAAGCCGAGAAAAGATGTTGCCGCCATTGTCATTGCCGACAACTAGCCGCACATTCAGCTCGCCAAGGTCGCTTCTATTGAGCCCGTTGGCATCATGTAGGAGCGTCAGGTCGCCAATCAAAGCAGTCACATCCTGCTTTTGTTGCGCAATACCAATCGCTGTTGAGACAGTTCCATCAATTCCAGATAGTCCGCGGTTCGAGTAGACCTCAATCTCTCTGGGCCTAGCGACCATGTCGGCCACTCGAATCAAATCTGATGCTCCAAGTAGCAGCCTTGGGCTGTTGTCCCAGACGAACCGCACAAATTCTCCGCGATTATCCAGCTCGGCTTCTTTTCTCCAACTTTCTAACCATGCGGCATCGACTTCGCCCGAGGGCATAAGCCTCTCAGCCGATGCAATGGCATTGTCGAAGGGGTCAAAGTTCCCGTAGCTGGATGTCTGAACATAAAGGGCACTGGTCGATATCAGCTTTTGGATTGACCTAGAAAGTGTCGGCTTACCAAAGACCACTACCTTCCTGACCTGGTCCTCGAGTGCATCCAAGGCCGATAGGTAGTCGGTGACCGCATTTGGTCCGCTGCGCTCCCCAGAGCTTGGTTCGGCAAGTAGCGGAAGGCCTGCCTCTTCTGCAAAGGCCCTTGCCCCTGAGCCACCGGCACCAGCTATAACCACGGTGTGGTTATCTACCGGGACCTCGAGTTCACTTTTCTCGCGGGTCTCAGGCTTGGGCATATCACCCAGTCCAGCAAGCACTGTGTTGGCATCTGGCTCTGCAGCACTTAGTGGCAAATCAAATTGAAGATTGAGCTGAACCGGACCATTTTTAGTGGTGGCATCGATAACCGCTTGGGAGGCAACCTTGGCCGCCACCGAAGCATCGACTGCCTCAAGGTCGTAATCGGCTACCGTCGCCGGGGCAAAAATCCCGGGCTGAAACGTGGTCTGGTTTGCGCCTCTACCCCTGAGCCTGGCGGGTCTGTCGGCAGTTAGCAAAATCAGCGGCACTCCGGCATGAGAGGCTTCCAACACCGCGGGGTGAAGGTTCGCGACCGCAGTGCCACTGGTGGTGATAATGGCAACTGGCCTGCCCGAAGCAATTGAGTTTCCGAGGGCGGTGAAGGCCATCGAGCGCTCGTCAAGACGAACCGTTAGTTTGGCTTTGCCATTTTCTTCGAGCTGTCCGGCAGCGATGGCTAGGGCTTGAGATCTAGCTCCGGGAGAAAGATAAAAGGACTGAACTCCAGAGGCGACAAGATTCGCCACCAGGCTGGCGGCAAAGTCTTGGCTTGTCACTTCTTGTCGTCTTCATCGTCCTTCTTGCGCATCTTCTTTGAGATGTCACGAAGGAACGTTGGGTCGTCATCGGGTGCAACGGTCTTCCCGCGACCACCAAATCCGCCCTCGTCGCCGCGCTTGAGTGGGCGTCCGACCATTAGATAGAGGAGGCCTCCGAAGAAAGGCACGATCACGCAAAGGATGACCCAAAGCCATTTTGGCAGGGACCTAACCTCGTTTTTATCAGCGCTGATCGCAAAAACGGTTGTGAAAACCATCCAAATAATCAAGAACGCAAGCGTTAGAAGAGCCACTCGTGTCATACCTTCAACCCTAGTTCGTTTCGCTTCCTCTTAGACTGGTGATGTGAAAAACCCTTGGCTCAGCTACGTGCTAATCCGTCTCGGGCTCTTCTTCGGAGTCTTTTTCACACTCCTACTGCTTCAGTTCAACCCATTTTTCGCCGCAATTATTGCAGCAGCCGTGTCTTTCGCGATAGCACTGCTGTTTTTGGACCGCCAACGTGATGCCATGAGCGCTGCGGTGGCAAAGAAGCTGGCTAGGGATGCCTCTGGTCGCTATCAAGATGACCTCTCCAGCGAGGAGGACAGCATCTTGGACCTAGAAGCTAAAGCTGACAACGGCGATGCCGGTGCCCACGAGGACGGCAAAGCCTAGGCCTGCAAAAGAGGTCAGCTTCAAAGCTGTGATCAACTCACCTGGGTTTCTACTCTCCATGATTATCAGCGTTACCGGCAGCACCAGTAGCAAATTCAACATGCCCAGAATTGCCGCGGGATAGGCCAGCAGTATCAAAAAGTTCAACGCAACCGGCAGCCAAATCAGCAGCATAAAGAGGGTCTTGGAAGCCTTGCGACCTAGCCGAACCGCAAGGGTCTTCTTCCCTACCGCAGCATCGGTATCAATGTCTCTGATGTTGTTCACCAGCAAGACCGCGGTCGCATAGAACCCAAACGCGATGCCTACCAGGACCGCAAGCGGATCGATAAGAAGTGTCTGGATAAAGTTCGTGCCCACCGTCGCAACCAGACCAAAGAACACGAATACGGCCAGCTCACCCAGACCCGCGTAGCCATAAGGTGACTTGCCGCCTGTGTAGAACCAGGCGGCCAATACAGCTAGCGCCCCCACGCCAAGGAGCCACCACTGAGCTGTGATTACAACTATTGCCAATCCAGCGAGCATTGCGATGCCAAAGGTTACAAATGCCGCCCGCTTCACCGAATCGGGTCTAGCAAGGCCTGCTGCAGTGATGCGCTGGGGACCAACGCGGTTATCGTCGGTCCCGCGAATGCCGTCTGAGTAATCGTTCGCGTAGTTCACGCCAATCTGCAAAAACAGCGACACCGCAAGCGCCAAAAGCGCAAGCACTGGGTCAAAGCGGTCCAGGGTGAAAGCCACCGCCGAACCGAGATACACCGGAGCTACGGCCAGTGGAAGCGTTCGCACTCTCGCGCCAGTTACCCAGGTAGAAAACTTAGACATTGGAAAAGACTAATCGGCGAGTAGTTTGCTGCACGCTACAAGATCGGGCTTGCCAGAGGAAAGACGCGGAAGCGCCTCGACCCTCAGAACTTTTCTGGCCTTGGCCGCAGGGGATATTGCCTCGGTCAGCTGTTCAAAGGAAACCTCTGGGCTTCCTGAATAGACGATGCCCACCGAATGACCCCACTCGCTCTCAACCGCGCAGGCCGCAACCTCTTCGACCCCAGCAATGGCAAGCGCAGCCTCCTCAACTCGCTCAAGAGAGACCTTTAGCCCTCCAGAAACTATGACTCGATCAGCCCTGCCAAGAACCTTAAGCTTGCCATCAACCATCTCCCCCAGGTCGTTTGAAAGGTAGCTGCCACCAAGCCCATTGGCCAACACAGGACCAGATATCTCGATCAGCCCGTCAACGATTTGCACGGCAACACCATCTAGTGCTACCCCGTCATAGACACAGCCTCCGGCTGTCTCGGCCATGCCGTAGCTGAGGACAATGTTGAGACCCTTGGCTCTGAGAGACTCGACCAGAGCGAAGTCTGCCGCCTGACCGCCCACCAAAATGGCATCAAATTTTCTCAAAGTTGAAAACAGGAACGCGTCACTATCGACCTCGGCAGCTATCCGATGGAGCTGAGCGGGAACAAGGGAGGTGTAGCGGCGCTCCCCCTCCATCAAAGATGCTCCCCTCACAAAAGCCTCGGTCGTGAATGGCACCTGAGTGTTCATAATGACCGGCTGCGAATCAGAAACTACAGATCTGATCAGCACATTTGACCCAGCAATGAACTGCGGTGTGAGGGCAAGTAGCCACTGCCCAGGTCCGCCTAATCTTGCGAGTGACGCGGTTGCCGAGTGCCTAAGAGCCTCGACGGAGAGCTCTAGCTGCTTTGGCGAGCCTGTAGAGCCAGAGCTTTCAACAATGAGTCCCACATCATCGGCAACCTCCTTAGGAAGAGAAACCTCAGGCGGAACACCGTTCACCTCAGGAGCGGAGATGAATCCTGCGCAGCTGCCCTCGAGAACATCAAGAATCAGATTTAGAGCGCCAAAGGTGTCATTGGCCGGACAGACCCGGAGCTTTTTCATTTAGAAGTGCCAGGGGGTATCAGACCAGTTTGGTTTGCGCTTTTCCAAGAAGGCGTCTCTGCCCTCTTTCGCCTCGGCCGTGCCGTAAGCGAGCCTGGTTGCCTCCCCGGCAAATAACTGTTGGCCAACCATGCCATCATCGGCCGCGTTCAGCGCATACTTCAGCATTCGAATTGCTGTCGGGCTCTTACCCAGTATCTGCTCTGCAAACTCAAGGCCAGCACTCTCGAGCTGCTCGTGGTCCACCACCTTGTTCACAGCACCAATCTCAAGAGCCCGCTGGGCGTCATACTCCTGGCCCAAAAAGAAGATTTCTCGAGCGAACTTCTGGCCAACCTGCCTCGCCAGCAGCATTGATCCATAGCCGGCATCAAAAGAACCAACATCTGCGTCGGTTTGCTTGAACTTGGCATGCTCTCTGGAGGCAATCGAGAGATCACAGACCACATTTAGTGAGTGGCCACCACCTGCAGTCCAGCCAGAGACTAAGGCGATGACGACCTTTGGCATGAAGCGAATAAGCCTTTGAACCTCGAGGATGTGAAGCCGGCCCGCTCCGCCGGGAGAGTACTCATAGCCACTGTCACCCCTGACTCTCTGGTCACCACCGGAGCAAAAAGCCCAGACGCCATCCTTGGGTGAGGGACCGTTGCCAGTGAGCAGCACAACCCCAACATCGGAGAGCATGCGCGCATGATCCAAAGCTCTAT
>Ga0181604_10005391_pt1 | contig 10176 bp, 11 predicted proteins | sample 041ome_12_FD_148663 | JGI IMG/M metagenome (GOLD analysis project Ga0181604, IMG submission 148663) | Coastal salt marsh microbial communities from the Groves Creek Marsh, Skidaway Island, Georgia - 041410US metaG (spades assembly) | ecosystem: Environmental > Aquatic > Marine > Intertidal zone...
TGGTTGAAAGCGGCGGTCTTGAAAACCGTTGAGCGTTTGCGCGTTCCGGGGGTTCGAATCCCTCCCCCTCCGCCACGCTAAAAGGGCGCGGTCGCATCAGCGATCCCCGCCCGCTTTGCGCAAGCGAGGAGGCCTTGCGAAGTAAGGCCGCCGAGACGCGCTATAAGCCCCTGCTAGCCTGAAAGGATAGCAGGGGCTTTTTAGCGTTTCAGTTTTAGTCTTTTTGGATAGCTCGAAAAGCGGCGCGCGCGCCGATAAACAGCACGACGGGGCCGATAATGACGCTGGGCAGGCCCGGCAGAAAGCCGATAACGCTCAGCCAGTCGGCTTGTCCGAACACATTATCGCCTATGCTGAGCGCCCGATTGTCCGACCGATTGCCGATCCAGTAAAACGCCGTGAATGTCCAGGCGCAATAAATCAGCCCCCAGGTGAAAAGCGCCGTCATCCGCTGTGTCAGCTCCAGCTTCGGCAGCACCAAGGCGACCAGCACCGTCAGCATGCCATTGGTGAGGCCGCCCGTATGCGCGCGCACCCAGCCTTCCGTGGTGCCGTAAACGCCGAATTCCAAAAACGTGCCGGGCCAATATTCGAGACCGCCGAGCATGTTGAACATCAGCATAAAGCCGGCCAGCATGCCGACCAGCGCGACCAGAAAGCCATGCGCAATCATGATTTTTTGATATCTATCCATAATGCCCCCCCCAGACAAGATGATTGAGATTGAAACCTATTCGGCCGCTTGAGCGACCTCGAAAGACGGCGCATCAGCGACCGCTTGAAACGGCACCGGCATATCCGGATGCGCTGTGTCGATGAGCGGAATTTTCTGGCCGGCGGGCAGGCTTTCATACCCTTTCACCCATTGGCGCATATAGGTCGGGTCAACCTCGTCGCGCGCATCGTGCCAAGGCAATAGCGCGCGCAGCAAAAACGGCCCGACGTGATAAATCATCGACGCCATTTCGCGGGTCAGCTCCAGCCACGTCGAAGGCTTATGCAGCACGCCGTCTTTTTTAAGCGCTACGATCATGGCGCGCAAGCCATGGCCGACAACATGAAAAGAGCCGTGAAACACACCCAGAAAACGCGGCAGATAACGGCCCGAATAAGCCATATAACAATCCAGCGCGACGGTTTTGTGCTCGGTCTCTTCGATCATATGAACAATCCAGAACGAGGCAATATGCGGATTGGAATTCTTGAAAAGCTGCAAACGCTTTTTGATGAGCCAGCGCGTGAAGCCATTGGTCATGGTCTCAAAACCGGCCGAATAAGCCAGCCGCTTTTCGAGACTGGCTTGCGCCAGCTTCTTCCACGAGCGATCCATATAGGCCTCAACCGCTTCAAATTCGGGGTAGCCATTGGCCGTCAGCACGTCATTTAGGCGGCGGTGGCACTTATAGTGCTGGCTCTCCTGCCCGCAAAAAGCGCGAATATCATCGCGCAATTCCTCGCTCTCGACATGCTTGGCCGTCTCGCGGCCGGTCTTGACCAGAAACGGCTCGAGATGCGGCATGGTCAGCGACAGGCCGTTAAACATGTGGCTGCGCACGCGCTTACCGGGAATCCACACCGGGTCTAAGTCATCGGGAAAATCGAAATTGAAATCGCGAATGACGATTTCCTCGACCGCTTTCGGCTTATAACTATACACGTCATGTCCCCTTCGGTAGGGCGGAAAGCGCACTATTCCTCGCTTCGCTCGTTAAGTTCTGTTACCGACCCCATTGGCTGGTTGAGTGATTCCTAAGACTGACAGCTTGGTCAACAAACGTCAAGCGACAGCGTTGGTGGTGGCGACTTAACCCCTACAGCTCAAACGGACGCCGGTGACGCTTTATATAACCGCCCCAACGGATTTTCTCCGCCGGAATGAGCTTCTGCGCTTTGCGCCAGATGCGGTCATAATTATACCACGGCACATTGGGGTAAAGATGGTGCATGAGGTGTTGCGACTGACCGAACATGAAATAGCGTTGCCACCACTGCGAATGAACATCCTGCATCCAGGTTGCGCCAATCGGGTCGTGGCGTTGCTCGTGCCCCTCTTGGTGTTGGATGGAAGCGAACAGATGTACCACGATGATGCGGCCCAAAAGAACCGGCAGCACAAACGCCATGGTGAATTCAAACGCATAGGGCGATGCGAAACCGACGACAATCAAGCTAACATAGAAAGCCAGCCCGAGCATAAAGCGTGCGCGCTCGGCGGTCGGACGCTCGGTCCAGTTGGCGAAATAAAACCGCGTCCACAGCGCATCGAGAAATGCCGCGCCTATATAGCGTGACAACAAATTAGAGCTGTTGAATTTGATATCCGGGTCATCAACTTGGCCGGCGCGCGCGTGATGGGTGATGTGCAAATAGCGATATAGCGCCGAGCTGAAGCCGGGCAGCAATAATTGCGCGCTGAAAGTGCCGATGGCATCATTCAGCCAGCCTATATTTGACACATTGCGATGCACCGCCTCGTGCAGCGGTGTAAAGCTCCAGAAAATAAAAAAAGCCGCAACCGGAATGGTGATGAGAGGCGACACCAAACCCATGAGATAGGCATAAGTGATAAGCGCATAGCCACCTATCGACCACAGCAATACCCCAATCGTCGGCCACGCCATGCGCGGCGCACCGAACGCATCCGCCAATTCGGGCGTTTGCCTGATTTGCTTGATTATCTCGCGCTGCTGTTTGGCTTCCATATCGATACCTCCTGCGAATATCTTGTTGAAACGAAAACACCGCAGTCACGCAGCGTCAAGATGTTTCTTAAGGTTGGGCTGCCCTATAATGCCCTGCCCTCACGGCCTATTTGCCGCCTATTTGCCGCCTATTTACCGTTCACATGCTCGACATAAATCGGCGACGACCAGGCGCGCTCTTCCACCTCGGCGAGGCAATCATCATCGCGCACCGTGCGGGTGTCGCCGTAGCAAATATTCACCTCGATGCAATTGCCCTCATCGTCATAAGTGCAGCGCAGATTATCGGCGTTGATTTTCTGCGACGGCTCTTGAATGGCGCGCACATAATAAGTCGCCATGCGGTTGCTGCCCGCAAATTCGGGGTCGGAGAAGCTGGCCTGACAGCCATTACCATTGTCGTTACACGCAATCACTTTCCACGGATCGTCGATGAGCTTTTCGACGCTCTCCCCCTCGGTCACTTGCGGGCGGATACGCACCACCTCAAAGCGAGTGATTTTCATGCGCGCGCCCGACGGGTTGAAACATTCATTGGCGCATAGTTTTTGAATGCGCTCTTCGCCCAAGGCGTTCACCACATCATCAGGGCAGCCCGGTTTTTGCTTATGCGCGCCGACCGCTTTCACCTCAAAAATCGGCGAGCGCGATTGCTTGGTGGTGCTGCCCATCGGCACGCCGTCTTTGGTGTTGAACCATAAAAGAATGCGCGCGCCGCTGGTGCCGTAGGTCTCTTTGCTTTTAATGGCGGCGAAAATCTGCTCGCGCGTGCGCCCTTCCGAATGCACCGCCGCCAGACCGCCGGTCGTCCAGAAGCTCGCCTGCCGCTCCAATTCAGTAGCCCCGAAACCGCGCTCCAGCACTTCATTAATGCCTAGCTCAACCGGCATGCTGGATTTCGCATCTTTCGGATAAATCCGGTCGACCCAGCCATCGCGCACTTGCACCGCCTCGGTGGTGCGAAGCCGGTCAACATTCTTAAAGCCGGTGCCCGGCCGCGCGCGGTGATTATCGCTGGAGGCAATCACCCCCCAATCGAAACGGGTCGGGTTTTTCGGGTCGTCAAAATTTCGAATGGCCATGGCGTATTGCACGCTATTGCCCGGGCGATAACCAAAGCTTGGCAGGAAACAATCGCGGCACTGACCGGCATCGAGCCAGTCTTCAATCGGCGTGCCCGGCACCACCAAATGCGCCGCCACACTGCGCGCCGCCGCTATGCCGCGGGTCTTCTCGGCGCGCGCCTCGCATGCGGCTTCGCCCTCGCCTTCGGCCAGACACCGCTCCTTGATAATCTCACCAGCGCGCCAGCACATGGGCAGATAATTGGGCGACGGCGCCGGACATTCGCCCATCAGCGTGTCCATATCGGCCCCCAGCGACGCGCGGAAAGGACGATATTCCTCGGAATTGCCGTGCCCTGACATAATCTCGACAATCTCCATTTTGTCGGGTCGGTTTTCGGCTTTCAAATGCTTGTCAAACGTCACGCCGGTCGGGGTGTAAAAACCCCAAGCCGTGCCGTGCGGGATAATGAGCGGGTCGAGATTTTGTTCGGTCAAACTGTCAACCAGCGCGCCTGGTGTTTCGGCGATCTCAAAACAATCAGCGGGCAGCTTATTGGCCGGCGTATTGGGGTCGCATAAATCGACATCGGCGGCCTCCTGCAAGAAGCCGCGCACATCGAAATAGTTTTGGCGGTTTTCAAAATCGGCAAAAGCCAGCCCTAACGGAACCAAATCCTTGCCATTGGTACGCAGCGTTTGCACCGCCACGCCGCCCGAAGCGATGGGGCGCTTGGCCAAGTCGGCATCGTCAAGGCCTTCAAAAATCACATTCTTATGGCCGAAATGCGCATCCGGCGTCTGGCCGACTTGCGTCCATTCGAAGCCGACAAAACTCACCATATCGGGGCTGTCGCCATTATTGGACACGGCGTTGCAGGCGCGAATGCTCTGCTTGGTTTGCGCCCAGCGTTTCGGCGTCGCCACTTCGGCGTGGTCGGTAATCGACCAGAAATCGAGCGCCGAGCAATGGCGCGCATAATCGCAAGCATCGGCCAGCGGGTGCGCGCCCTCGCCGCCATAAATCGGCAGCGACCATAAAAACGCATCGGTCGAGAAGGTCGTATGCACGTGCAAATCGCCGAACAGGATTTGCTTTTCGGGCGGCTCGCTAAGGGCCGTTGCCACGGCGGCAAATTCGGCTTGGCGGGCTTCCACCAAAATATCGCTGCGCGCCGTTTCGGAAATTTCGCCAATGCCGCGCGGCTGGCCCAGCCAGTCATCATAGGCAGCGTAAACATAAAGGCCAACGACCGTGACGAATGAGATAATAAGACTGAATATCGTTTTTCTTGTTGAGGTCATGGCTCTCTCCCTTGGTCGCCACAAAGCTGAGTATATGACACTATTTGTGCCAAAACCTAATCACTCTTTCAACAACAACTTGAAGGTTGTCGAGGCTTTCGACACCATTTCACCTTTATCATTATACAGGCTGGCTTCGGCATAGCAGACGCTTTTGCCCCGCCGCAGCACGTTTCCTGTGGCAATATACTTGCCGGGGTAACCGGCCTTCAAATAGCTGGTCTTTAATTCCAGCGTCACCTGCCCTTTATAGACATCCGTATCGAGCAGCGAGCGCGCCGCCACGCCGCACGCCGTGTCCAGCATGCTGGCATAAGCGCCGCCGTGCAAAATGCCCTGCATATTAACCCACTGCTCGCCCATGGTGAAATGCACTTCGCTTTCGCCATCCGCCATGCGGACGATGTCGCGCTGCATCAACTCACTCATGGCTGATGTCGTGGCCGACGGGTCAAACCCGCGAATGGGGCTCATAGCGATTTGGCTCCGATAATCTCATGCTCGGAAAGGCGCTGCATATAGGCGTTGAGGTTTTTCAATTCCGGGTCAATCGGCAGGCTGACCTTGGCAATGAAAGACACCAGCGGATAGAAAATGCAATCGACGTAACGCAAAGCGTCGCCGCAAATGAAATCCTGACCCGCCATCCGGCCGTCGAGCCAGCGCATGCCATCCTCAGTATTGCGCTTCATCGGCGCGCCAATGGTCTCATCGATACGCATGCGCTCGCGGAAAAAATCAGCGCCCTCGCTGTTTCTGAAACCATACATGGCCGGCGCCAGCACCAGATAATCGACCTGCCGCATAAGCATGCGGGTATTCGCGCGCTCGGCCGCGTTATTGCCGACCAGCACCGGGTCGGGTTTCAGCTCCTCAAGATATTCGGCAATCGCCGCCACCTCGGCAATCACCTGCCCGTCCTCCAGCTCGATGCAAGGCAATTGCCCGGCCGGATTGGTTTTGGTGAACTCGGCACTGCGGTTTTCGCCACCGGTCAAATCGATAGTGACCATCTCCACCTCAATGTTTTTGATGGCGATAATATTGTGCAGCGCCCGCGGATTGGGCGCGCGCTCGGCCGTGTAAAACTTAATCATTTGCCCCCCCTCGCCCGTGCTTATGACAGGCTCAGCATGTGTTCTTGTTCAAAAGCTTTCAGCTCGTCAAAGCGGCCATCGCGAATTTTTGCCGCCCAATTCGGGTCGGTGAGCAAAGCGCGACCGACGCCAACAAGGTCAAACTCGCCTTTTTCAAGGCGGTCGATAAGGCCGTCAATCGGTGCTGCTTCCGAGCTTTCGCCGCCCATGCCGGCAACAAATTCACCGGTCAAGCCCACCGAGCCGACAGTGATGGTCGGCAGGCCGGTTAGCTTTTTGGTCCAGCCGGCAAAGTTCAAATCCGAGCCTTCGAATTCCGGCTCCCAGAAACGCCGCGTCGAGCAGTCAAAGCAATCAATGCCCGCATCGACCATGGGCTGCAAAAAGGCGACCAGCTTGTCGGGGTCGGTAGCCATTTTATGGTCGAAATCCTGTTGCTTCCATTGCGACAGGCGGATGATGAGCGGGAAATCCTTGCCGACAGCAGCGCGCGCTTTTTCGATAATCTCGACTGCAAAAGCCGTGCGCTCCTCAAGCGCTCCACCATATTCATCGCCTCGAACATTGGTGCCTTCCCAAAAGAAAGTGTCGATAAGATAGCCATGCGCGCCGTGAAATTGCACGCCGTCAAAACCCGCCTCGCGCGCCGCCTCGGTGCCTTTGGCAAACGCATCTGCAATATCGGTGACATCTTGCTTGGTCATCGCCGCGCCGACTTGTTTGCCGGGATATTTAAGGCCTGAGGGCGATAGCGTGCTGGCTTCCGGATTGAGGCCGGTGCCGTCGCGGCGCATCGAGCCGGTGTGCCAAAGCTGCGGCATAATCAGACCGCCCGCATCGTGCACCTCATCGGCGACGCGCTTCCAACCGACCAGCGCTTCGGGTGTGTGGAAATCAGGAATATTCGGGTCCATGCTCGCCGAGGGGTGATCAATCGTTGTGCCCTCGGTGATAATCAGCCCCACCCCGCCTTCAGTGCGGCGGCGATAATAGGCCGCGACATCTTCTGTCGGATGGCCGCCGGGCGAATGGCTGCGCGTCATCGGCGCCATAACAATGCGGTTAGGAATTTCGAGACCGTTCAGGGTGAAGGGCGAAAACAGTGCGGGATATTGTGTCATTTTAAATGTCCAATCATTAAAGCTGGCAACAAATTTGCAGAGCGCTATCACAAAATCAAGCATTTGGTGCTATGGTGACAAGGATGAAACCAATTCGCGGAGCGCGGCATGATTGAAAGAAAAGCAAAATACCAAATCGGCGACGTCGTGAAGCATCGTTTTTTCGAGTTTCGCGGCGTCATATTCGACGTCGACCCGACCTTCTCAAATACTGAGGAATGGTGGCAATCGATACCGGCCGAGGTGCGACCGCGAAAAGACCAGCCGTTTTATCACCTACTGGCTGAAAACGAAGATTCTGAATATATCGCCTATGTGTCGGAGCAAAATCTGCTGCGCGACACCAGCGAGGAGCCAGTGCGGCACCCGCAGGTTGACGAAATCTTCGGCGATTTTGACGGCGCGCGATATGAAGTGCGGGTCAATAACACCCATTAGAATGGCGCGTGCTCATGTTTAAACCGTTGCTGCGCTTTCTCGGGCGGCTCATTATACGATATCTCGAAAAGCCGATACTCAATTATCGCTCGTATCAATTCATCCCGCTTTCCGAATTGGAAGCGTGTTTGCAACCCGGCGATGTGCTGCTGGTCGAGGGCAATCAGCGCGTCTCCTCGGCGATTAAATATCTAACGCAATCGACCTGGTCGCACGCCGCCTATTTTGTCGGCCGCGAGTCGGGCTTGCGCGACAAGCACGGCCACGCTGCCACATTGGTCGAAGCCGATTTGACCGAGGGGGTCATCGCCGTCTCGCTGACCAAATATCTGGGCTATAATACGCGCATCTGCCGCCCTGCCCTGATTGATGAGAATGATCGGCAGGCGGTTAGCGAATATATTATCGGTTCTATCGGCCATTCTTACGACATCCAAAACGTTATCGATCTGGCGCGCTATTTATTGCCGCAACCGCCCGTGCCGGTGCGCTGGCGACGGCGGATGATCGCGCTGGGCAGCGGTCAGCCGACGCAAGCGATTTGCTCTACCCTGATTGCGCGCGCTTTCCAAACCGTGCGCTATCCCATTTTGCCCAATGTTACCCGCGAAAATCAGCGCGAAATCATGCATATTCGGCATCACTCCTTGTTCACGCCGCGCGATTTCGATGTCTCGCCCTATTTCAGCATCGTCAAGCCGACCATCGAAAAGCGGCCGGATTATAAGAACTTCGAGTGGAACGTCGAACCGCCGCAAGAGGCAGAAAAGGCCGCCGAGACCGAACCCAATGCGTCGTGATCACAAACCATATTCCATGCGTCTGCTGGTTAATTTCTGCCGCCGTGTTTACACAAGCTGGCGCTTAAAGCCGCAATTCGCATCCGTCGGCAGCGGGCTTGAGGTTGTCGGCCCACACCGCCTGGAAATCTGGGGCGACGATATTCACCTCGGCGATAATGTTCATATTCAAACGGCGCGCGGGCAGATGTCGCGGCTCTGCGCATGGTCTTATGCGGCAGGGCCAAACGGCCCCGCCGGACGCGGGCGCATTGATATTGGCAGCCATACGCTGCTGACGCCGGGTCTGCAAATCGTCTCCGCCGACCATGTCACGATTGGCGATAATGTGATGATTGCCAGCCGCGTCTATATCTCAGACGCTGATTGGCACGAGATTTACGACCGTCTGGCCTCGCCCGGGCCGCGCGCACCCATTCATATCGGCGACAATGTGTGGCTTGGCGAAGGCGTAAAGGTCTGCAAAGGTGTCTCTATCGGGGCCAATAGTGTTATCGGGGCCGGTTCGGTGGTCACCAAAGACATTGCAGCCAATGTCATCGCCGCCGGAAACCCCGCTAAAGAGGTCAGAAAGCTCGATACGGAGCACCCAATGGTGAAGCGCGAAACGATGTTTAAAGATATAAATACTTACAATAAAACAACGCGGTATCTTCATTACTTAAACCATAAGGATAATGGCTTCATCGGCTGGTTACGCCAGCTCATATGGCCATCTAAAAGAGGATAAGGCATGCGTCGATTGACCATTACCGCAGCACTCATTTTTGCGTCATTGACCATTGCCGCGCCGGTATGGGCACAACAGCACGCGCTGGTGATGCACGGCGCGCCGCAATTGCCACCGGATTTTCGGCATTATAATTATGCCAGCCCCAATGCCCCGCAGGGGCGCAGCCTGCGGCAAGCGCAAATCGGCAGTTTTGATAGCCTCAACCCGTTTTCCATTCGCGGCAATGCGGCCAAGAATATCCGCGAGCGGGTTTTCGAGAGCCTGCTCGACCGTCATTATGACGAGCCGTTCTCGCTTTACGGCTTACTGGCCGAAAGCGTTGTCGCCGCGCCGGACCGCAGCAGCGTCACCTTCACCATTCGCCAGCAAGCCACATTTGCCGATGGCGCGCCGATTACCGCCGCTGATGTCGCATTTTCATGGCAGCTATTGCGCGATAAAGGCCGCCCCAATCACCGTTATTATTACGACCAAGTGGCTACGCTGACGACACCCGACACGCACACCGTCACCTTCACCTTCAAACCGTCCTCGCCGGACAATCAATTCAATCGTGAATTGCCGCTGATTATCGGGCTGATGCCGATATTGCCGAAGCATATTTATGAGACGCGCGATATTCAGGCCGCCTCGCTTAACCTGCCCGTCGGCTCCGGCCCTTATGAGGTCGTCGAGGTGACGCCGGGGGCGCAAGTGAAGTTTGAAAAGCGCGCCGATTATTGGGCTGATGCCGAGACAAGCGGACTGCCCCATAATCGCGGGCGGCATAATTTTGCGACCATTTACGAGGATTATTACCGCGACGACGCCACCGCTTTCGAGGCTTTCAAAGCCGGTGACCTCGATGTCTGGTTCGAGACCAATCCGCAGCGCTGGACCACCGGCTATAATTTCCCCCGCCGCCAATGATGGCCGG
>Ga0181604_10005392_pt1 | contig 10175 bp, 9 predicted proteins | sample 041ome_12_FD_148663 | JGI IMG/M metagenome (GOLD analysis project Ga0181604, IMG submission 148663) | Coastal salt marsh microbial communities from the Groves Creek Marsh, Skidaway Island, Georgia - 041410US metaG (spades assembly) | ecosystem: Environmental > Aquatic > Marine > Intertidal zone...
TGCGCCCAAATATTCAACCCTGGCCACCTGCCCCGCTATCACGCCATGCTCATCTGGCACCAGCGCCTCTGGGCGAATGCCAAAGGTAAAATTTTGGCTTTTGTGCAAAAACTCTGCGGGAACCGCGCCCGCCAATAGGTTCGGCGAAAACGTCACCATAGGCGGCGTGCCGATAAACTTTGCCGCAAATAAAGTTGCCGGGGTTTCATACATAACGCGCGGCGAAGCCACCTGCTCAACCTGACCTTGATTCATCAACACCACTTGATCCGCCATGGTGACCGCTTCAACTTGATCATGCGTCACATACAGCATCGTCACTCCAAGCCGGCGCTGCAAATCACGAATTTCTTCGCGCATTTCGGCGCGCAATTTTGCATCAAGATTGGACAATGGTTCATCCATTAAGAAAATAGACTTATCGGCAACAATCGCGCGCCCCAAAGCGACGCGCTGTTGTTGACCGCCTGATAATTGGCTTGGCCTGCGGTCTAACAAATGTCCCAAACCCAGCAGTTCAGCCGCGGCCTTCAATTTTTCATCACGATCACCGCGCGACAGACCACGCACGCGGAGCCCAAAGATAATGTTTTCTGCCACACTGAGATGTGGAAACAGCGCATAAGATTGAAATACCATCGCAATATCGCGGGCCGCAGGCACTACATCCGTAACGTCTTCACCATCGATAAAAACCTGCCCAGAAGTTGGATCATCCAATCCAGAAACAATGCGCAACGCCGTAGATTTTCCGCATCCAGACGGGCCAAGCAAAGCCGTGAATTGACCTGCCGGAACATCAAGCGAAACATTATTTAAAGCCGTTGTGTCACCCCAGCTTTTTGAGATGTTTTTAAAGCTAACAGCCCCCCCGCTCATATCGATCTCCCCCACTCAAAAAGAGAAACCGGCAAAGGCTGGCAAATATTACGCATCGCATTTTCCGGGTCAGAACGAAGCTTCTTATAGTCCAATGTAAAAATAATCTTCATCGCCTTTTCGTTGATAAACTCCATCAGACAAAAGCAGCAGAAGCAATGCTCAGGGCAACTGCTAGGTTGACCTCACCATCACGTTTTCTGATCACACAATAAAGAAAAGAATTGAATATAAACTATGCTTCATGTGGTCTGATCGGTTTTTTAATCTCCCTTATACGGACATATGATATCTACACCTGAATACCTTTAGCTACCGGATGTAACGGTTGCATGTCAGTGCAGAGCCATTGCCTCTTTTTGTGATAGAACCATGACTCACAATAAACAACAAAACAACAAAAATATTAGTTTTTCAAAAATTTTTAAGCTACAAAACTACAAAAATTTGGCGTTTTTTCTTTTTTTCTGATCAGTTTCAGGTAAGCTGGTGCGAGTCTGCTGGGTGTTCCGGCTTGAATTGATCAAAAAGTGACTTTTAAATGCTATCAACCGCCACCGCCTTTCAACGTTACCAAGAAATCCGACACAAACTGCCAACCGCCCCGCAAAACAAAACCATGTCGGATATTGAAAACCTCACCGAAATCTCGGGGAAAGCCGGCGCCTTTGTCTTTGATGCTTTTGGTGTTTTGAATGTTGGTGATTGCCTTATCGAAGGGGCCGATCAACGCTTAACCCAATTGCGCCAGCAGGGCTGTGAAATACGCATTCTCACCAATGCAGCAAGTTATGATCGCACCCGCGCATTGGAAAAGTTTGATCGGCTGGGCGTAACAATAGACGACGCAGAAATCATCACCAGCCGCGATGCCACGCTCTCTGCGTTGACGCAAAACCACTGGGGTATAATTGCCGATCCCGATGACGAACTGAGCGATATCAATTTTCATCACACCCGACTTGGGCAGAACGCTGGCGACTATGAGGCAGTGGATGGGTTTTTATTTCTATCTTCTGCCAGTTGGTCGGCACAAAAACAACAGCTGCTCGAAACCTCGCTGATCACAAATGCCCGCCCTGTGCTCATCGCAAATGCGGATTTGGTGGCCCCGCGGGAAACTGGTTTCTCGCTGGAGCCAGGGTTTTATGGGCACCTTCTGTTAGACCGCGGCATCACCGATATACGATTTTTTGGAAAGCCCTTTCCGGAAGTTTACGCATTGGTGGAAGACAGTCTTCCACAGCTTAAGCCAAGTGAAATTATAATGTGCGGCGATACGCTGCACACAGATATTTTGGGCGCTACGGCCAGAGGGTGGCGTAGCGTGCTTGTGACGCAGGACGGAATGTTTTCCGGACATGAGACAGATATTTTCTGCGAAGAATCTGGTATTTTTGCCAATTGGCGCGTTAAGCGAATTTAACACTCCACGATTGCCGGCATGCCGACGGCGAAGATCTTGGCTTAAAGTTTCAAATATACGAAAAATGGAGATGCGTTCGGGTTTAACCTGGCGCTGATACCCCTCAATTCGCCTGATTTATGCTAAAGGGAATAAGGCTATCTCTAAAATGCTCCATAAATTCCAACGTGACCAAGGAGGGTTTTTTCAAAATTGGCCGCACCAAAGACAACCCATGCGGCAGACTGGGCGTAAAGGGGCGAAATCCAAGGCCAAGCTTTCGATACTTAACCGCATCCAATTCACTGACGATCGATACCCCAACGCCAGTGCAGACCAGCTCGCAGGCGGCAGTGAATTGACGGACCTCTATATGCGAATTCAATGGGATTTGAGCAGCTTGAAAGCAGCGCGATAATTTCAAGAAGAAATCGCTGTCTCGTCTCGTGTGGATGATATTTTCATTTTCAAGATCAGCGGGCCCAATCTGCGTTTTGGCTTCTAAAGCATGGCCTTTAGGAAACACACAAACCGTACGGATCTCAAGATAATGGCGGTCGACGGCCGGATGTCCGATAAATCCGTCCGTGATTCCAAAATCATATTGCTCCCCTATCATCCATTCTAGTATACGCTCCGGGCGATCAGGCTCGATGGTGAGGCTCACCCCCGGATGGCTCTTTAAAAACTCGGCAACCACTTGTGGCAGATGACTCGTGGCAAACCCTGGCAAGCATGCGATGCGGATATGACCGGCTTTTCGATTTGTTATATCTTGGCTCAGATCTGAAATCTGCCGCATCAGCTCTAAGACCCGCTTGATATCGGGCACCAAAAGCCGCACCTCTTGCGAGGGCACCAACTGACCATCACGTTTGTCAAATAAGGGAAAATCAAACTCTTTTGCTAGATCAGCGATCAGACGGCTAGCAGCAGGTTGACTGATTCCAAGATCAGCCGCTGCAGCGGTGACCGACCCATTTGTAATAACGGCCATCAACGCCTCTAACTGGCGTATGCGCGGCGCTTTTCGCTGTGTCATCGCATCCCCTGCCTTTCCCGATTCGAGATATTTATAACATAATGTTATACGTTTTTGTATATTTGGCATCTTGAATTATATTCTTTCGCTGATAAGCTCTTTCTTAGTAACGGAGACCGCGGGCAACACGGCACGTGGCGTAACAAGCATCGAAAACGATGTACGGGAGAGTAATATGAAAAAACATTTGATCGGCGCTGTCGCCGCAACTGCTGTGCTGTCACCCATTGCAGCTATGGCCAAAACCGAGGTGCATTTCTGGCATGCGTTTACAGGGCGTTTGGGCGAATTGGTCGCCGCGCAAGTTGAGGATTTCAACGCCAGCCAAAGCGACTATGTGGTCGTGCAAACCCACAAAGGAAACTATTCCGAAACGTTAAACGCTGGTATTGCTGCGTTCCGCGCAAAAGAGCAACCGAACATTCTGATGGTTTATGAAGTTGGCACAGCCACGATGATGGCTGCCAAAGGCGCCGTTAAGCCGGTGTACCAAGTGATGGCTGAAAGTGGTGCCTCTTTCGATCCCGATGCTTATATCGGCGCTGTCAAAGGCTATTACACAACCACCGAAGGCGATATGCTATCGTTGCCGTTCAACTCATCCACACCAGTTTTATGGGTAAACCGTGATGCGATGTCTGCAGCGGGTGTTGATCCCGACAGCGATATGTCAACTTGGGAGCAAGTGGGAGACGTTTTAGACCAGCTCAAAGCCGGAGGCGAAGATTGCCCCTTGGTAACTGCTTGGCAAAGCTGGATCCATCTTGAGAATTTCTCTGCCTATCATGACGTTCCATTTGCCACACAGGATAATGGTTTTGCCGGCCTTGATACCGAGCTCAGCCTGAACGGACCGGCGCAAGTGGCACATCTTTCAGCGATGGGCCAATGGGCGAAAGATGGAAAATTTATCTATACGGGCCGCCGCAACGAAGGCGGTGCAAATTTCCGTTCCGGTGAATGTGCGCTGTTTACCGAAAGCTCGGCTGGCTATGCGGGCATCAGCTCGGAAGCAAAATTTGATTTTGAAGTCCGCCCGCTCCCCTATTGGAAAGCCGTCGCCGATGAGCCTCAAAACACGATCATTGGCGGTGCATCGCTTTGGGTGATGGAAGGCCATAGCGCAGATGAATATAAAGGCGTTGGGGCATTCTTGAGCTTCTTGTCTACATCAGATGTGCAAGCCGCCTGGCATCAAAACACTGGCTATTTGCCGATCACATCAGCAGCGGGCGATGCAACCCGCGCCTCTGGATTTTACGATAAAAACCCGGGCACTGATATCGCTGTGATCCAAATGACCGCGAAGCAACCTACTGCAAACTCGAAAGGTTTGCGGTTGGGCAGCTTTGATCAAATCCGCGGAATCATCGATGAAGAGCTGGAAGCCATCTGGTCTGGTGACAAATCAGCGCAAGAGGCGATGGACAGCGCCAAAGAGCGTGGCGACGCTCTGCTGCGCCGCTTTGAACAAGCCAACCGTTAAGCGGATTGTGAAATCGCGGGCTCCGGCATAGGGGCCCGCAGCATTTTTTTTAAAACGAGGCGTCCCATGGAAAAGCGCGTCACCTTTAACGGTTGGCTGCTGCCGCTGGTGTTGATTGCACCGCAGGTGATGATCTCGGCGATATTTTTCTTTTACCCAGCCGGGCAGGGCGATTTGGCAATCGCTGTTTATCCCCGATCCGTTTGGCCTCTCTGCCCGCTTTGTTGGGCTTGGAAATTTCGAATTCCTCATCAGCGATAAATATTATCGCGCGTCTTTTATCACCACAGCAGTATTCTCTTTGTTGGTCACGCTCTGCTCGATGATCCCAGCGCTGTTTTTAGCCGTGCTGGCCGATCGTTTGATAAAGGGCTCAGGCGTGTACCGTACCCTGCTCATCTGGCCTTATGCGGTTGCACCGGCCGTTGCAGGGGTTCTTTGGTTGTTCATGTTTAACACGCGCGTTGGCGTTGTCTCATGGTATCTGGGGCATTTGGGCTATGATTGGAACCATGTGCTCAATGGCGGCGAAGCGATGGGCCTGGTCGTAGTGGCTTCGGCATGGGGGCGGATCAGTTATAATTTCCTATTCTTCTTCGCAGCGCTGCAATCCGTGCCGCGCTCGGTTGTTGAAGCCGCAGCGATTGACGGCGCACGGTTTTGGCGCAGATTTTTCACCGTTATATTGCCACTCTTGTCACCAACGGCGTTTTTCTTATTGGTGGTAAATATCGTTTATGCGTTTTTTGAAACCTTTGGCGTTATTCATACGATTACGGCAGGTGGCCCACAGCAATCCACTACCATTCTTGTATATAAAGTATTTTCCGATGGGTTTGTCGGCCAAGATCTAGGTTCATCCGCCGCCCAATCGGTGATCCTGCTCTTCGTGGTTGGGCTGCTCACGGTTATCCAATTCAAATATATTGAAAAAAGAGTGCATTACTGATGGAACAGCGCTCTGGCATGGTTGAAAAACGCGGCATGGGCCTTTGGCTGACGCATGGTTTCATGATTACCGGCGTTTTGATTATTTTCTTTCCGATCTGGTTGGCCTTTGTTGCATCAACCGTGACGCAACCTGAGATCGTCTCGCCGCCCATGCCTCTCCTGCCGGGAGGCCATTTTTGGGAAAATTATAAAACGGCCCTGGTGTCGGGGGTAAACGTGCCCGTGGCCACCATGTTGATGAACAGTTTGATTATGGCGATCGGAATTGCCGTTGGCAAAATTATCATCTCTCTGCTCAGTGCTTTTGCTATTGTTTATTTTCGCTTTCCGGGCCGCAGCATTTTCTTTTGGATGATTTTCTTAACCTTGATGCTGCCCGTCGAAGTGCGCATTTTACCCACTTTTGAAGTGGTGGCCGGCTTTGGTATGCTGAACAGCTATTCTGGCCTTATCTTCCCGCTTATCGCATCGGCCACCGCAACTTTTCTATTTCGGCAATTTTTTCTTACCATTCCGGATGAGCTGGCTGAGGCTGCCCGCGTTGACGGCGCGCAACCGATGCGGTTTTTTATTGATATCGTTCTGCCTATGAGCCGCACAAATATCGCGGCGCTCTTCGTGATCTTGTTCATCTATGGTTGGAACCAATATCTTTGGCCTCTTTTGATTACAACCGACCCTGAGATGAACACGATCGTGATGGGTATAAAGCAAATGTTCCCCAGCGGCGATGATGTGGCCGAATGGCCCGTGATCATGGCAACATCAATTCTGGCGATGATCCCCCCTGTTATCGTTGTCGTCTCGATGCAAAAGCTATTCGTGCGCGGCCTTGTCGATAGTGAGAAATAAAAATGGCAAATGTTACGTTAAAAAATATCAAGAAAAGTTTTGGGGCCACAGATGTTATCCACGGGATAAATGCTGAAATTAAGGATGGCGAATTTATCGTGATTGTCGGCCCATCAGGCTGTGGAAAATCAACGCTTCTGCGCATGGTTGCCGGGCTTGAGACCATAACATCGGGCGATATTTTGATTGGCGATGAACGCGCGAATGACAAAGAGCCGATGGATCGCGACATTGCCATGGTGTTCCAAAATTACGCGCTGTACCCGCATATGTCCGTGCGCCAAAATATGGGCTATGGTTTAAAAATTGCAAAATTGCCCAAAAGCGAAATTGACGCCAAGGTTCAAGATGCGGCAAAGCTGTTGCAACTAGAGCCTCTATTAGAGCGCAAACCGCGCCAATTATCTGGAGGTCAACGTCAACGCGTGGCTATGGGGCGGGCCATCGTGCGCGAACCATCGGTATTTTTATTCGATGAACCCCTGTCAAATCTGGATGCCAAATTGCGCGTTCAAATGCGGCTCGAAATTCGCGAATTGCAGGAAAAATTGGGGATCACCGCGCTTTATGTGACCCATGATCAGGTCGAAGCCATGACCATGGCCGACCGTATGATCGTGATGAATGGAGGCATCGCAGAACAGATCGGCACGCCTCTAGACGTATATGAAAAGCCACAAACCCTCTTTGCAGCTCAATTTATCGGTAGCCCGGCAATGAATATCTTCGATGCCCATGTCGAAGGCGGCCAGGTGAAAATAAAAGATCTGCCTATTGGGCCCGCTCAGAGCCGCGATGGCCCTGTCAAGCTTGGGATCCGTCCTGAGCATTTAATAAAAACATCCGATGCGGCTTTGAAAGCTTCGATACAAATGTCAGAACCGCTGGGTGCGAACACGCTGCTACATGGAAAATTAACGGGGTTGGACAATATAGCAATCACCGCCAGTTTACCCGGCGTGCATCTTTTAGAAACCAAATCCTTTGACATCGGCTTTGCCGCTGAACCAGCCAATATCCATCTGTTCGATCCAGAGACCGGGCGCAGGTTACCAGTTTGATGCAGCATCCCGCAGTTGAAGCCTTTCGCGGAGGGCCAAACCTTATTCGCGTGGTCGGGCATCGCGGCGCGCGCGGTATTTTACCAGAAAATTCCATGATTGGATTCGAATTTCTGATGCAAACGGGCACGCCACTATTGGAATTTGATGTGTTGATGACCTCGGATATGGTACCGGTCATCACGCATAACCATCATCTTCATGGCGCGATTTGCCGCGGCCCGGATAAAGGTTTTTTAAATGAAGAACCAAAAGTCGCCGATCTAAGCTGGGCAGAAATCCAAAAATTTGATATCGGATGGATTGATGGTACGAGCGCCTATGGGCAGCGCTTCCCTGAAAGAGCCCAGCTGAACGATATCCGCATTCCCAGCCTTCACCAGCTTCTAGAGGCCGCAGCCCAACCGCCATTTGCCAACGCCAAATTCATGCTTGAAATCAAATCAGACCCTGATTTTGCGCAGAATACCCGTTATCGCAAGGAGTTGATCGAAATCATAATCGGACTGGTCCGCGCTGCAGGGGTTTCCCAGCGCACGCTTTTGCACAGCTTCGATTGGAATCTTCTTGCCGAATGTGCGCGCCAAGCGCCCGATATTCCAATATCATTTCTCACCCAAATGTCCGAAAATACACCGCATCAGGGCGAAGATTCAGCCCATTCAATGAGTCCCGATTTTTCTGGATGTGAGGATAATATCCCAAAAATGGTAGAGGCCGCAGGCGGCGCGCTTTGGTGCCCCTATATTGCTGATATAACCCCCAAAACGCTAGCGCGTGCCAAAAAGTTGGGTCTGTGCGTTGCAGCTTGGACCGCCAATGAGCCAACCGAGATCGATCAGATGATCGATCTGCATGTCGACGCGATTGTCACAGATTATCCGGGCCGGGTTCAACGCCGGCTTTCAGATCGAGGCATCACCTGGTGAAGCCTATGGCTTAAAAATTTATGTTTCGCGAGATACTCAATAGACATCAAGTTATGGCCACCTTTACCCTCTCCTATTCTTCAGACACTAAAGGAGGGGGCAGCACCAGCCACAAGAGGGGTCGCAAGGCATAATTTATAGGCCCCACCCAACGGGAAAACTGAAAGCCAAATAAAGATTAATCCATTGAAAGGGACCAATCTCATCCACGTTAGCTAAGCAGAAGATCAATCTGACTACCCAGTCTCAGATACAGTGTCATAAAATTGTCAAAAATCTTCTTTACGCAGTTATCTCAGCCATTACCTGCACCATGAAAGACGTGCCCTGATTCCACCTATTTCCCAAAACAGAAAAGCCAAATTATGGCCTGCTTTTAAAAGGCAACCCGATAGAGCCGTACCCAAATTCAATCTGGTGCTGGTCGGACAAAACGGGCGGCTGGAATTTGAAGTGATCCTTTTTTTAGCCTCGCTGCGGGCCAATAGCCCAAAATTCGCAGGGCAGGTGTTTATTGCTGAACCGCGCTTTAACCAAGCCTGGACGAATAACCCAATGATCCGCTCTCAGCACACGCGAAATTTGATTGCAGAGCTTGGTGCAGAATTCATTGCCTTTGACAATAAGGTTTTCGGCGAAAGCTACCCCTACGGAAATAAAATAGAATGTTTAACAGCCATTCCCAACGACAAACCCTTTTTGTTTTTTGACAGCGATACGCTGATCTTGGATGAGCTATGCGATGTGCCCTTTGATTTTTCGCGCCCAACTGCCTCGCTGCGCCGCACAGCAACTTGGCCACAACCTTTGGGGCCAGGGCATGACTATTCGGATATCTGGAAAGATTGTTATGACATCTGTGGCATAGACTATCCTTCTTCGCTTGATAAACAATTTTCAGCTCAGGATTGGCGACGGTACTTATATTTCAATGCCAGCTTTTTCTTTCACGAAAACCCGACTAAATTCGGCGCGCGCTTCCTAGAGTTTGCCCAAAGGATCAAAACCAGCACGCGCCCTCGGATCACCCGACAATCTTTAGACCCTTGGCTGGACCAAGTGGTTTTGCCCATGGTTATTCACAGCTTTGGGGGGGCAAACACATGCTTGCTCGGGGATGGCTGGACGCAAAAACCAGCTGTCATTATCGCAGAATACCCCCCTTCTTTACGCTCGAGAGGATGATCGGGTCATCGCTAAATTGGAACAACTTGCAGACCAAAGCAACATCCGCGCGCGTCTGTCACAGCACCCGGCTTTTCAGCGGATGATTTATCAAAAACAAGGGCGCCGTTTGCGCGGAATGATTGATCGCAGCCATCAACCAATCTGTGAGGTTGCGCTGCGTAATAAATTAAAAGCTTTGGGGTATTGGATCCGCTGAACAGAAAAATCGGTTTTCGCCAGAAAGCCTTGCGAGTTCAAAGTTGGACAAAGCTCCCAAATAGGAAATACTTTCCCAATAATGGCGAAAAAATAGGATATTATGTTCCTAATTTAGGCGAGCGAGCGCTTTACGTAGAATAATAGCATTGTTTAAACAGCCTGACTTTCTTATCACAGCGGAGAC
>Ga0181604_10005425_pt1 | contig 10135 bp, 14 predicted proteins | sample 041ome_12_FD_148663 | JGI IMG/M metagenome (GOLD analysis project Ga0181604, IMG submission 148663) | Coastal salt marsh microbial communities from the Groves Creek Marsh, Skidaway Island, Georgia - 041410US metaG (spades assembly) | ecosystem: Environmental > Aquatic > Marine > Intertidal zone...
ATTTAGGGAAACTTGAGCGAGCGCTTCGGCTAGATTGGTTCTAGACAACAATTGATTTGCGACAAGAATTTGCGCGTCGTTACGTTCAGGAGATAGATTTTGTGTTTGTTTTTGTTCGTCTGTCATGTATAATTATATTATGTGTTAAAATTTTTTAAAGTATTTTTTGATAAATTGGGTTTTGTTTTTGTTGTTCTATTGCTTCGATGATCAATGTATTGTAAAATGATTCGGTTTGTAGATTGCGTATTTGTTCGCGCTGATGTTCAATAATTTCGCGTTGATCCCACATATACCAAGCCATATAAAAAAACAAAAGTAAAATGCTTGTTCGTGTTAATGTATCGCTCATATCGTATATTAACATGGAAAATTAAAATTTAAAGTGTAAAAAAAAATATCAATGACTCAAAATTTAACACAAGTTAACGATTTACCTGTATTAAGCAGAGAGGACTTTAATCCATATGAAGATTATGTTATAGTGCAGAAATTGAATGGAGAAACATTCAAGGCTAAAACGTCCTATTTCACCAATAATGCGGGAATCTTTTTTTTTCCAAAGCCTGTAAATTTAGGAAGTTATACTGGAAGTTCAATTTTACAAGTCACGGACATGAATGAGTATGCATTAGATATTCATACTGTTATACTTTCTGTTCAACAAAGAAAAATATCTTCTGGGTGTGCTTCTGATTTTTTTTATTATACATCTCATGTAACACAGTCTACTCTTACTGAAGAACTACTTAAAGAGCATCGTATATACTTACAAGATTCTGGTCATCCTCACACAATTCATAGACAGTTTTGGGCGCCAGTTGTTAATGGAAATTTATACTGGAGATTGACTGAGAGTCCGGCGGCAGCGAATTCTAGTAATGTAGATATATTTATACATGGTTATATCAAATGAATAAGGGTATTTTAGATTTGAGCCTTGCTTCAACAAGTATCGATAATGATGAGTATGTTTTGTTGGTTTTTGATGATTTTGGAATAGCTCAAACGGCAACCTCTAGATCTTTTATTCAGTCAAAATTTGGTAAACAAGTTTTTTTAAATTATCACAGGTCTTTTGATCTAAACACTTCTAATCCTGCTGGTACTCATAATCAATTAGATATTAGTAATTTTGTTCCTAACTATGCTTCAACTGCAATTATGCAGATATTCTTTTACCAGTTTGCAGGTAGCGGAGAATTTCAAGTGAACGCTTTACAGAAGGTAGCTACAGGCGTTGTTAATGCAGTAAAGGTTCATACGGATTCAGGATTCAACAATGGACATTTTTTGGAAGTTTCAGCAGTTGGTCCGGCAGTTGCATACAAAAATCATATGGTGGGCGCTGAAATATATGCTCCAATTATTAATGGATCTATTTATTTAACTGTTAGAACTGCTAGCCTTAAGTATAATGAAGGAAATAAGGATCCTGCGTTTCCATCATATTTAAATATAAGATTTACTGATAATGTGTATGATATGAGTAATAAGGAAACAATATACACTCAAGGAGATTATGAGGCAAAAATATATTTACACGGTTACTTATAATTTTTATGGAAACTAGAGTTATAGACGAATATTCATCGATAGAGGGAGATGGAGATACTATTGAACCCTCAGAGCATTATGTTGTAGTACAAAAAAGAAATGGAGCAACTTACAAAATGTTAATTAGGGATATATCTGTTCCTGGCGTGGGAACTATACAATATTTAACTAACCCTTTTTTAATATCAAGTGATATATCTGGCGATATTGATGTGCGCACGTCTTCATTTTTTTCTAATAATGTGTCTGCAGTATTGCTATCCGTAGGTTTATTAAATGATTCCTCAAAACCTTCTGCCGTATTTAGTTTCTTTACATCCTCGCAGAAAACCGAAGATTATGAGCATAAATTTTATTTAAATGAAGCGAATAGTGCCACTTCTAGTGGTAATTTTATTTGGGTTCCAGTAGTTGATGGCGTACTTCGTTTAAGAGTAGATTCGAATTCTACTAGAGCATTTATTTCTGCATGCGCATCAATCTAATCTATTTGTTTTTTTTACTTTTGATTCTTTTTATTTCTTCGGGCAAAATCTTGACCACTTTATCGGTTTGATTTTCCATCATTAATTCGGCAGGTGTTGCGCCGTTTAATCGTGCATTTTCTGTTTTCAACCATGATGTTGATTGATAAGAATTTAAATTTTTACTGAGTGTTTCAAGTATCGATCTTTGTGACATATTTTATATTACACATTTTTTTTTGTTTTTAAAATGCGTGTATATACATGATATGGGTCCAATATTAAATACAATCATAGGGGCTGCAATAAAATTAGGCTGCAATTTATTAAATTCCTGGTTAGAGCAAAAACGTCAAGATCAATTGGCTCTTGCCGCGCGAGATGATAAAATGCTTGAAGCATTGATCAAAAGCCAAGCGCAAAATGCGAGTGATCCATTTGTGAAAATTACTCGCAGAATATTGTTTATGAGTATAACTTTTACTATGTGTTTTCTTATGATTTATTATGCTTTCAATCCACAAATAGAATACAGTGTGATTGTGCCCAAGGGGGATGGTGGTAAATTAGGCTTTGTGAGCTGGATATTTGGAGGTAAAGATTGGGAGATGGTTAAAATGACTGGTGGTTTGATGCTTGCATCGTTTATGGACCTTTGCTTTATGGTCGTGGGATTTTATGCTATCCCAAGTAAGAGAAGATGAGAATTTTGTTAATTAGTTGCTTAATTTTGTTTGGTTGCGTGAATAAAAATATAAATAAACAAATTGAAATAAATAAAACCCTTGAACCAGAAATGGTTCTAGTAGAGGATTTGAAAGAATCGCAAAAGCATGATATTGAAACTCCTGTAAAATATTTTTTATATATAATTGGAGTAGTAATGCTTTTGAATCTCTCTTTAATATTTTTTAAAAATGAATAATGGATTAGATATAATTAGCGTGTTAACTGGTGTTGTGTCTTGCGCAACAGCTGTAGTAGGTGTTTGGCTTAAATTAAAGTTTGACGAGAAAAAAAGTAAACAATTGAATTACGATCCTAATTTGCACGGAAGCGTGATCTCCGCTTTGGAGTTTACAAAAAGTGAAACAGAGGCAGATAGAGTATATGTGATGGAATTTCATAATGGAGAAAATTATTTTTCCGGAAAAAGTCAACAAAAATTAAGTTGCACTTATGAAGTTGTAAGCGAAGGAATTTCCTGTGAGTACGCTTCTCTTCAAAATATAAGAATATCAAATATGCATTCCATGGTTCAATATATAGCCATGGAAAAACCTTTTATCTGTGAGGATGTAGAAAAATATACAGACGACATTTCTTTTAAATCTTTCTTGCAGGAAAAAGGTGTTCAAAGTTTATTTGCTCAACCCGTCAAAAGTTTAAATGGTAAAATCTTGGGTGTTATTATTATTGAATACGTAAAAGAAAAAAGAGCCTGGGGAGTAAATGCGCAAGATTTTATGGAAAAACAAAGCAGAGTCATAAGTGGTTATTTGATTTAATTATAATTTAAGCTATAATATAAATATATTATGGCTTTCTCATACTGTCCTCATTGTGGTTATAAAAATATGTATTCTCTTCAAGCACCTAAATTTTGTGGTGGATGTGGAGAAAATATAAACATATTGTCTGCGGCTAAAACGACTTCGACCGGCATTTCTTCGTCGAAACCTGTGCGAAAAATATCTAATCGTGCGCGCTATACAGAAGGTATTGACGATGACCCAGATGGTACAGATGTTTATCAAGTTCCAAATATAAGAAAACTATCTTATAGTATAGAGCAAGATAGCAAAGCATTTAAATTAAAAGATGTATTCCCTGAGAACATTATGAAAGAAATTGAAAAAGAAAGTAAATCTTCAACCTCCCCAAAAAAGCCCAAAAAACGTGGAAGACCAAAAAAATCCTGAATTCACTTACGAGGACAAATCCACAGAAATTGATATTGAAATAAAAAAACGAAGAGGTAAATGGTTTCTAGATTCTTTAGCTTGGTTTGATTTTGAGGATGTAGAGCAAATTATAAAAGCTCATATCTACAAAAAATGGCATCAATGGGATCAGAGAAGATCCTTGAAGCCGTGGATCAATAAAATTATTACCAACCAAATGAAAAATATATTGCGAAACAATTATAGTAATTTTGTTAGACCATGCCTGAATTGCCCTTTTAATCAATCTTGTGCAGCTAAAGATGGAGGGGAAGCTTCTCTGTGCGGTTTCACTAAAACTGGATTACAAGATTCTTCTTGTCCGCTATACGCCAAATGGGAGAGAACAAAAAAACCTGCATACGGAATCAAGATGGCACTGGCCCTTGAAAATCATACTCACGAGGTGGGCGCCATGCAAGATCATAGTTTCGACATTATAGCATCTCAAGATAAACTCAATTTTCACATGAAAAAACATTTATCTTCAAAGCAATTCGCTGTTTACGATCTTTTATTTATACAAAATTTGGACGAAGAAGATGTCGCCAGACAAATGGGGTACAAGACTACAGAAAAGGGTCGCAAGGCTGGATACAAACAAATCAAAAATTTAAAAAAAATGTTTAAACAAAAAGCTCAAGAGATTCTTGAGTCTGAAGATATTATATCTGTGCGAAAGCCAACTTTATGGACTTAACAGAAGATCAAAAAAACATTATCAGAGAAAACTCTAAAAATATCTCAGATCTATCTGAGCTCACCGCCCTTGTGTTTCCTGAAGCAGAAAATGTAGATGGGCGAACAAAAGAAGGTAGAGCTGTTAGAGAGTTTTTATTGAGAAATAAAATTGATTATGAAACTAAGCATGTCTATCCAAGAGAAGATATCATTTTATCTGACGAGCAAAAATCATTTATTGATGAATCTATTGGTCAAGGTATGACATGTATGCAGATCGCTTCTATTCTCTTTCCAGATCAAAGACTGGTTCATTCCAGCAAAGAGTACATGACTGTTTATAACTATGTTGATGACAATGAATCAATCGCGACTCCTGCTTCTGAAAGCGCAATAAATAAGCGTTATTTTCCGCCAAAAGCTGCAAGCAAAATAGTTAAAAAAATAAATGATTGCGCTCAAACAAATATTGATGAAAATAAATTAAGCCTACAACAAAGAAAAGGCATGGAATCATTAGGTGGTTTTCTAGCTTCTCCGCGTTTTATACAAGTTATAAACAATTATGATAGTCAAGAAGATAGAGATTTATTTGAAGCTGAATTTGTGAGGGCAACCTGGGATAAGCCGGATCTCACAAGTGATGAAATTAATTTATACATTAATGTCTGCATGGACTATATACATTTAAAAAATATCCAGGGAGCCATAAACAAATTGAATAGAATGTTTGATGAAGCAGAAGATCAACAAGATCTAACTGTGCGCTTGGCAGAACTTCTTAAAACAAAAAGTGAAGAATACAATCAATGCGAAAAAAGAATGGAGTCACTAATTCAAAAACTGCAAGGAGATCGCTCAAAACGAATAAACAACAAACAACAACAAAACGCAAGTATACTAGCATTAGTTCAATTATTTCAAGAAGAAGAAGAGCGTGCTGTAATGCTCAAAATTGCAGAATTACAAAAACAAGCCGCACGCGAAGAGGCAGATCATTTGGAATCGATGCCAGATTGGAAAGCAAGAGTATTGGGGATATCAAAAGAAGATGTCATCTGAAAATAAAGTTTTATATGGTAAATATTTTACTGCAAAAGATTCTGAATCTTCTGAGTCTAAATTTTATGGAAAAAATGCTTTAGGGTTTGGCTGGCGACCTGGACAACCCGAATTCACTTTAGTTATAGATTCTTGCACAATTGATGGTGGTGGCGCAGCAGAAGGTTTAAAGTTATCGTTTTGCAAAAACGTTTCTGTGAGAAACACTCAAGTTTTTGGAGGCTATGAAGATTGTGTTGATATAGTAAGAGGTGAAAATATATCTTTTGAAAACTGTACGTTTTTTGCTGGTCCCAGAACCAAGCAGCATATAACATGTAAAGGTGGGGCCAAAAATATTACATTTAAAAATTGTAAATTTATAGGTTCTTTTCGAAATTGGTGGGATGGAGCATGTATTGATTTGGGAAATTGGACAGATTATGATGATGTGGATCGTCCGATGGTAAGAAATGTGCAAATCATAAATTGTGATATACAAAATGCCAATTATAGAGTATTATATCGAAGATTATATTCTGAAACTCCTCACGTGCACAATAGTAGAGGTTTTGGATTGAATGTTCCTCGTATATTTGTCAAATCTTTTTGGTGGCTTCAGAGAAAAGCTGCTATTGGGACTCGTAGGAGGTTTGAGCAAGATCAATTAAAGGTATACGATTTTGAGTTATGAATTCTTGTAAAATATGCTGCCAAGAATTTGAGGAAGACAAGAAGTTGCATATGCATCTTCGTTCTCATAAAATTACTCTTGCAGAATACTATACAAAGTACTATCCACGAGAAAATTTATTAACAGGAGAGCCCCTTCCTTTTAAAAATAAAGAACAATATTTTGATAGAGATTTTGCAAACAGAAATGAATTATTAAAGTGGTGCTCGATTACAAACGATAACAAAGTCAAAACTTATATTTTAGAGCTTTTAAAAAAACGAATACAAAGAAAAAAATTATATTTTGGCCCATCTCATTTAGAGCTTAAAACTAGTGATATGCCAACTGTAGATTTATATCAAAAGCATTATGGATCTTATAGTAAAGCTTGTGAGCTGGCTGGAGTTGAACCTTTATTTAAATGCAAGCTTCCTGAAGAATGGAATAGTCCAGTTCCAGATGATGTTAAAATATTTATCGATACTCGCGAGCAGCAACCTCTACAATTTCAAAAATCAGAATCATTAAAATTAGATTTCGGAGATTATGCAGTTGGCAAAGATTATTACGATTATACATATGTTGATAGAAAAAGTGAAACTGATTTTAAATCAACATTAAGTAAAAACAACCTTGACCGATTCAGAGCAGAACTTCAACGAGCAAAAGATTTCGATAGTTATTTATTTGTTGTAACAGAAACAGATATGAGTACCATGGAAAAGCGCAATAGGTGGTCTCCGCACACATCCAACATGAAGTATATTTATCATAACATGCGAGTGTTAGCGCATGACTTTGCTGGAAGTTGCCAATTCATTTTTACTGGCAGTCGAGAACAATCACAACAATTAATTCCAAAAATTTTAACGTTAGGTAAGAAATTATGGAATGTTGATTTACAATATTACATCAGCAATCGATTAATATAATGACGTGGGAAACAGGAAATCAATTGTCTCGTAGAGGAGATGATTTTAATGAACAATTACGACAAGTAAAAGGATTCATCGAAGAAAAGGAAGCAAAGATATTATTGTATAAATTTTTGCGCGAGAATATCACATTCACTGCCGACTTGGTGAGCGGTGTGCAATTGTTTCCATTTCAACACATGGCAATCAAAGCGATGTTTGAAACAGATTATTTTATGGGCGTCTGGAGCAGAGGTATGAGTAAATCATTTACCACCGCGATTTATGCATATCTTGATGCAATGCTCAATCAAGGAGTTGAAATTGGTATACTTTCTAAATCATTTCGTCAGGCAAAAATGATCTTTAAAAAAATAGAAGATATCGCCAGCAAGCCAGGCGCTGCATATCTTGCGCAATGCATCACGCACAAATCAAAAAGCAATGATGAATGGTTGCTAGAAATTGGAAGCAGTAGAATTCGTGCATTGCCACTTGGTGACGGTGAGAAGCTTCGTGGTTTTCGTTTTCATAGAATCATCATCGATGAGTTTGCGCTCATGCCCGAGCGTATTTATAATGAGGTTATCATACCATTCTTGAGTGTTGTGGAAAATCCAACACAACGAGAATCATTATATAATTTAGAAACCGATTTAATTGATCAAGGCAAAATGAGTGGAGATGATCGACACGTCTGGAAAAACAATAAACTTATAGCTCTTTCTTCTGCAAGTTATAAATTTGAGTATATGTACAAAGCATATGAACAGTTTGAAAGTTTGATACGAAGTGGTAGCACAAAACAAAGCGAAGCTCATAGGGTAATAATGCAATTTAGTTATGATTGCGCACCAAAACAGTTGTACGATCAAAATCTATTGAGTCAGGCGAAGTCAACAATGAGTCAGAGTCAGTTTGATCGAGAGTTTGGATCGATATTCACTGATGATAGCAGCGGATACTTCAAAACATCCAAAATGGCATCTTGCACGCTAAAAGACGGAGAAAATCCAACCATTGAGGTGTGCGGTGAAGTGGGTGCAAAATATATTCTTGCATTCGACCCCAGTTGGGCAGAAAGTGAAAGTAGTGATGACTTTGCAATGATGGTTCTCAAATTGAATGACGACAAAAAAATAGGAACTGTTGTTCACAGCTATGCACTTAGCGGAACAAATCTAAAACAACACATTTTTTATTTTTATTATTTGCTTACTCATTTTAATATTGTCTCTATTGTTGGCGACTATAATGGAGGCGTACAATTTATCAATGCATGCAATGAAAGTAGTTTGTTTAAGAAAAACAAAATGAACATCAAGTGTCTAAACACAAACTTTGATGATCTCGAACATTACCAAGAAAAAATAATTGAAGGAAAGAAAGAATATAATTTACAAGACAAAACAATTTGTTATCTGCGAAAACCAACCAGTCAATGGATACGATTGGCGAATGAATTGTTGCAAGCAAATTTTGATCATCGTAGAATCTTCTTTGCTAGTCGCGCAATTGATGATGCATACAACGAACAACGCAACAAAAAGATACCCATTCAAGATATCAAGTTTTTGAGAACATCTCAGAGTTTAGAGCGTCAAACAAATGCTGCAAAAATGATCGACTTTGTGGAACATCAATTTGATATGATGAATCTTGTGAAAACACAATGCTCGCTGATTCAAATCACAACCTCTGCAAGTGGCACACAAAATTTCGATTTGCCGCCAAGTTTAAAACGGCAAACTGGTCCAGAAAAAGCAAGAAAAGATAGTTATAGTGCGCTTGTACTTGGAAACTGGATGGTTAAATTGTATTATGATATGATGAACGCAAAAGTTGATAATGTAAACTATACCTTTACTCCCATGTTTATAAACTGAGTGTACCTTTTGTGTAAATGACCAAAGAATATAAATACACCACAACTTTTGATAGCGTAATTTTCGCATCAAGTGAGATTGAGAATTCGAATATCAGTCAGGCATCTCTTGATTCTCTGAGACCTTTGATTCCTGCGAACATCGATCTTGATCGCAACATCGATCTGCTTGGCGTGGCGTTCAACGCAGCAGTGGTAAACAAATTTAATAAAAATGGAGATGGCATTGCCAGCGAAGCAGCTGTGGCAATCAAAGACTACTTCGTTCACAAACCAACAAACATTGAACACGATCGCGATCGAATTGTTGGACACATTGTATCTGCTGGATTTTCAAGATACGATGATTCATCTGAATTGATTAGCGACGATGAAGCTTTGATAACCGAGGGCGCTTACAATATCGCACTTGCCGCAGTGGTCTACAAAACAGCAAGCAAAGAATTTGCTGATCTAGTAATGAACTCAACCGATCCAGAAAGTGATTACTATCAAACCGTTTCCACAAGTTGGGAAGTTGGTTTCAATGATTATGTGATTGCAGTTGGCGGTGACGATCTGAATGAATCAACAATTGTATCAGATCCTCAAGAAGTTGAAGCATACTCTCCTTATTTAAAATCTTTGGGCGGAAAAGGAACATTGAAAGATGGTCGAAAAGTTAATCGCTTGATTGTTGGCGAAATTTATCCTCTTGGAATTGGATTCACATCCAACCCAGCAGCTGATGTAAAAGGATTGGTTGCACAACAAGGAGAAAGCAAGCCAGCCACATCCAGCAGAAATGAACCAATCGACAAATTAATAACAAAAAGCAAAAAAACTTCCCATTCCTCTCAGGAAAATGTACTAAACAAAGAAACCAATAATAATACTATTATGGACAAAGACACAATCATAAATGAATTCCGAGCAGCTTTAGACGAAAAGCTTGGCAACCAAGATTTCTCTGAAGAGAGCGTCGCAAGCATCTC